>Ga0082212_10003721_pt1 | contig 21486 bp, 13 predicted proteins | sample TergutNt197P3_FD_71548 | JGI IMG/M metagenome (GOLD analysis project Ga0082212, IMG submission 71548) | Neocapritermes taracua P3 segment gut microbial communities from Petit-Saut dam, French Guiana - Nt197 P3 | ecosystem: Host-associated > Arthropoda: Insects > Digestive system > Gut ... | reverse complement strand
TCGCCATCTCCCTATTGCAAAATGCCTTAATGCTGTTGCCCGCTCCACCCAATTTCCAATCCCACGCCCCTTTTGGAAATCCCGTTATCCGTACTTTGCCGTTGTACAGCAAACCCGCCTGCTGAACATCCTCGCGGTTCAAGTCCGTCCGATTGTTCGTGCGAACCGGCATGAGGGATTGATACTCTCCGTCAACAACCGCTGGGCTAAATGTTAATCCTTCATACGGCGGACAATGCGTCTTCCACTGCGTATGAATTTGAATTAACTCCGCCCCGGCGGCAGACCACTTCGCAAAGTCCGCTTGCAACGGAATACGCGGCGGATTCTGACGAAGGTACATCTCGTGTGCCGCTATGTAATCAGGATGACTCATCACCGCAAAACAATAAGAAAAAAGCGTGTCTTCCGTAATCGTATCGGCAATGTCCTTGTAATGTTTGCGAAAATACTCCAACCCCGCCGCCGTGATGTTACTCCGGCGACTACCATCAGAAGAATACAGCCAACGGGGTACGCCCTGATAAACCACCGAAACTGCGAAACGTCCATCCACTGCAATGGCAAAATATGGTCTTGTTTTACCATATTGATTAAAGCCCAACACTATATTTTCCGCAGTATCCGAAGGAAATAATTCGTTTTGCAAGAATTGACTAGAGCCTGATTTATGTTTTCTCCATGCAACAACATCCCAATACGTCCACAAATCACCAAGCATTGTTTTGTGCACGACACAACATTTTGAAGTATCCGCATCAATTCCGTTATCCTGCAAGTTTTTGAGCAATGCGTCCCTGCTATCGGCAAACCACATTTTATCGTCACCCGATTGAGTTCCCATAGTCGATTTCTCAAACAAAGCCACAATACTTTCGCCTCTTCGCCTTGTATCTTTTGGTTGTACCAGCAAAGGTAACTGTTCCCACGCTGCTCCTTCTACTTTTGCATACCATGAATCGATGGCATTCATCTTGACTGGTACACAAAGCGTCGTGCAATCTCTTGCATCGTAATCCGCATGCTGATTGTCAAGTATTTGACGCTTCCAGTATGCATGTTCACTCCAACCCAATTCAGCAGGAGTGTCGGGAAAGCAAAAATGAAAGAGTTGAGCAGGATTGTCTCCGGTATAGTTGTTGTGCGTTTTCGGTAGTCGAAGTAAAAAGAAAATGCCAATCGGATTACTACATACGTGTCCAAAGGGACCTTCACCATCTGCACGGCTTCCAGAAAAACGGTTTGCAGACCTTGTTTCTGTGTGCCAGATTTTATCGAATTCTTTTGCAAGGCAGGATTGAATCCCGGACTGGGCATTTGTCCATGTGTCGGGACAAATGACGGCAATGAGATAGCCGTGTTCGCCATCGGGGTCTTTGCTCTGTAAAAAATCAGTTGCCCAACGCAGCGCACGGATATAATCGTTATTCCCTAGTTGTGTCAAATTTTCGGCGGCGTATGTTTCTCGAACACGCTGGTCAACATATTGTTCCCGGCGTTCTGATCTGACATACGGTGGATTCATAATGATGAGGTCACATCGTGTGTCTTCGAGTTTGCGTTTGTGTTCGATCTTGTGTTTCCAGACATCGAATGCAAGTGAATTGGTTTCAATCTTCACTCTTCTTTCGTCAATGGAAAAGGAGTTGCCGAAAACGATATTGTCGAATTTGTTAGTGAAGAGTCGGTTATCTGTGAGTTCGGCGAGCATCGAGTTGACGTGTGCCTCTGCCATATAGACCGGCATGATGATGTCGTCCGCCGCCCACATACCGCCGGTAGCGAGGCGAACGAGTTTTTTGAGAGAAGTGGGCGTGTCACTGGCAGCATGATTTAACATTCGCCCCAAAAACGTTCCGCTGCCGGTGAAGGGGTCAAATACGGTCACTTTTTGTCCGCCGATGCCATCGGTGCCCAGTTCATCACGCAAGAGTTTATCGGCACTGCGCACCATAAAGTCGGCAACTTCCAAGGGAGTATAAACGACTCCATTTTCGGTCTGCAATTCCAGACCGACGGTGTTCGAAATACCGACGAAGAATTTTTCATACAGATGGTTGATAAGTTGTCGCCGGTCTCTACTTTCGGGCAAGAGATGCAGCGACGCTTTGATGTTGTTTTCAAATTCTTCCTGTACCTCTTTCCATTCGTCAGTATCGCCCGTCTGGGAGATGCAGAGTTGATAGACCGTATTAAGGGTACACTCCATTGCGGGTTCTTTGTATTTCGGAAAGGCGGTTCGATAAATCGGCATAAACATAATGCTCTGCGCCATAATGCCGATGAGGTTGTCGATGTCGGCTTGCGTTGGCGGAACATCTTGCTCGATGGTGTCGTCAAAGAGATACCGGCACAGTTTGACGTGTTCGATAAAATCGTTATAGGCTTCGATGTTATTTTTCTTATGCTCGTCAAGCCGCTTGATGATGTGCGTGCGGATCGACTGATACATCGTGTAGAGTGAGTTGAGCCAACTGCGCCACAGGTTGTCGTTCTGTTCAAATTCGACGATTTTTCCTTTGACGGCTTCGTAAAACGAGACCGAAAGCCAGTCCTCTTCTTTGATATAGCCGAGCGTTTGTCCTTTTGCGTCAACGATTTTCATTTTGACGTTCAGGAGTTTTTCGTCGTTTTGCTCTGCCGTATTCTTGGATTCGATTTTGACCTTCCACGAGCGGGGTTCAGCTTCGCAATCTAAAGATTGCGGCTCTGAAGGTTCTGACGGTGTAAACTCTTTCGTTTGGTAATCGAGGTTTCCGACTTGTTCGAGCCCTCCAAAATTATTGGCGTTATAGACGGGCAGTGTTTTAGGTTCGTCGCCTTGCGATGGTGATTTTTTTTCGATTCGTCCGAGGAATTGACCATCGCTTGTAACGACTTTTGTCCAGTTTTTACCGTCCGATTGCAAGATGGCGTTTTCGTATTTACGTTCGACGGTTTCATCATCGCCGTCAACTTCGTTAATGAGGGCTTCACGGGTTTCGGTATTGAAATTCCCGATGACACGTGTTCCTGCATCGTTGTAAATATTTCTGACGAAGATCGTTCGAAGATCGGCAATGACGTGAAATCTTCTGCCGAGATAGAGTGAGTCGTCCGTTGCCCTGATCGCTTTTACAATATCGCCGATTGCCTTGTATTGCGATTTGTCAAAAACATCGCCGTTGTTTTTTGCTTCTTCGGAAACAAGCACGGGAACGAAAATGTAGCCCTTTTTCTTTCCTTCGCATTTCCGCATAACACGTCCGACGGCTTGAACGACATCAACGAAAGAATGTTTGACTTCAAGGAACGCGACCGCATCGAGAGATGGTACGTCAATTCCTTCGCCGAAGACTTGGGCATTGGTAACGATGTAAGAGCTTCCGATACGCGCTTGAGCATTCCGCAGGTCTTTGAGCAATCCGTTTCTGTATCCGACGGAGTTGGTGCCGTCAACGTGAGCGGTCTCGACTTTGTGGTTTTCAGAAATACTGTTGACTCGTTCGAGAAGTTTTGACATTGCCTTCGAACGTTTGACGGTGTTGTTAAAAGCAACGATGGAGCGAAGCGGATGCGGTTCTTCTGCACCGCCGTCGTAGATGCCGGAAGCAATTTTATGAAGCGTTTGCGCTTGTGCCGCCCGTGTTTTCAGTGTATCGGTGTCGGTTGTTCCGGCTTTTTCCTCACTGTCCTCGGCGAGACCGGCGGTCATTTTTTCGTAGTCCTCGTCGGTCAGTTTGTCTTTGTCCACGCAGACGAAAATGACTTCGTAGTCGGACAGGTATTCTTGCGAGATGGCATGCGAAAATGTGTAGCGGAAAAATTCTTCGCCGAAATACTGTTTGCAGTCGTCGGCGTACATATCCCAGACTTCGAGTTCTTTGTTTCCACTGCGTTTGTTTGCTTTTGTTTTCGTTGCCGCTTTTTGCGTGAGGTCGGACATGCCTCGTTGCTGATAACCGACTTGCGTTTTCGGCGTAGCGGTCATATACATACGGCGTTCGGCTTTGAGAAATTCATTTTTATGAACAAGCGTGTACAGAGAATCGGTGGATTTCAATCCTGCGGTATGATGGGCTTCATCGCAAATCAGCAGATCAATGTCCAATTTTGTTTTCGATTGGAGTTCGTGAACCTTATCAAGTGATTGATAGGTCGTGATAATGACGGTGAGTCCCTGTTTCGGCGTTTCATTGTACCGCTCTGCGAGTTGTTCGACGTTGGTCGTTGCCCGATAGACCGAAGCGGCAGTAATGTCGTCTTTGTCTTCGGTTTTCGAGGATTTTCCGACATCGCTGTCCGAACAAACCGGGATGACGGCAAGGGGAACATTTGCCGCTTCCAACCACGCCGACATCGTTTGGGCAACGAGTGAAATGGACGGACAACAGACACAAACAACGGTATGCTTGCCGCCGCTGGTGTGATAGATTTCTTCGGCAATTTTCAGAGCGGTATAGGTTTTTCCAGTTCCGCAAGCCATCATGAGGATTCCACGCTCATTTTTGTCCGTGAAATAATGTTGCCGCATAGCGTTGATGGCTTCCGCCTGATACGGTCTTGGGTCACGCCGAACGATGTGGATCGTCTGCTTTTTCGGTTCGTAATCCTTCCAGTTGACGGACAGTGCCCAGTCGATGATCTGATACGCACCGAGTTCGGTAAAGTTGCTACACGACGTTCGCAGAAGTTGCAACACATCTTTGGATACTCCGCCGGTAGAAAGTAGCATTTGTTGGTCGTACTTCTTGCCAGCCGTAACGAATGTCGAGAGGTTGTCTGCGGAAAGAATACTTTTGTACGCTTTGCATTGGACGGCAACGGTTTTCGGGTGTTTTTCGTTGGTGAAGAGTTTCAAGTCCACGCCGATACCTTGTTTGGAATCATCGCTGACGTTAACAACGTCCTTGAATAACGCTTTGCCGAAAGAAGAATTTTTGAAATAGAGTTGGCACAACGTTTCCCAAGCGTTGCCGTCGTTGTAATGTTTATAACCGTGTACGGAAGCGATTGCTTTCAGCAATTCGTCGATGTTCGAGTATTTTTCCTGCATACTTCAATACAGTTTATTGTTGATGAGAAAGCGGTAAAACGGCTCTTCGTCTTCGATTTGGAGCGTATCCATTTGAAGGACGTGGGATTTTTTGACTTGCGTAATAATTTTTTTGTCAGGATGTTTTGTTTCATCCCACTGCATATACTCGCGGACAATTTCGCAAAGGGCATATCCGGCGATCCATTTATTTTTCAGCGGAGCCCAAACGAGAACCGGCGGGATTTTGGGGTCGATTTCGATGTATTTCTGCATTTCTTCACCGGTAATTGCCGGTTTCAATGCTTCGAGCAGTTCCTTCAAGGTACGAAATATCGGCTTTTGTTCGTAGCGGAATTCGAGTTTATCGAGGATTCTTTGGTAGGTTTCTTTCAGACAATGCGGTTTTTTAGCGACGGGAACAGGCTGCTCTGCGAGTTGCCGCAATTTATCGAGTTTTTGTTCGTGTTCGGCAGCGATTTCCTTGCAAGGGGCGGTCTTTTTGGTACTTCGTTTTTTTGCCGGTTTTTGCGCAACCTCAGCGGTCAAAGAGATTGTCCTTACCGCCGTTTTGCCCTTCGTTTGTAATGACGGCGTTTGAAACAGCGGCGCATCATATTTGAGCGACTTACTTCTCGGCATTTTATTCCGACCACATTCAGCAACACCGAGCAGAGTATAGCGTGTTTTTCCGAAAATTCAAGTGTGTCAGAGATAAAAATAAGCGGCAGATATGTTCCGCCGCCTCGGTCATGCTGTCGCCTACAAAAAGAGGGCAGCGACCGTTAAACGTTCACGCCGCTTGCTCGGCGGCTTCCTTTTTGTCTGCGATGTACTCATTCCAACTGGAACTGGGCAAACGAACCCAAATCCCGTAAATGCGAAAGTTTTGACAATAGAAATGATTCTAACTTTTGCGGTTTTCGTAGCCCTTCAAACGCGGCATGCCGATTCTCCATACAACTCGTGATGCCATCGACATCACTCATCATCAACAATTTGGAGAACCAATCATGCCGCTTAAAAAACCACTCGTACCCGTCATTCCGAACTGCACACGGAAAGTTCCACGCCACTTCGCGTGGCTCGACCATCGATTGCGAACCGAACAATGGATCGCTGACTTCGAGCCCGAAGAATTTGCTCTCTATCTCTTCCTTGCACTCGTTGCCGATCAACATGGACTCTCCTGTTGGAGACTCGACATCATCGAAAAAGCAATGCCTGCGTTTCACTTGCATCAACTTTGCAATGCACGCAACGAACTCGTTAAAAAACGACTCCTTGCATTTCGACCCTGGACTTCCAGTGATCCCGACGGCACTTATCAACTCCTGCCGATCCCTTCGGTAAAACCGAAGACCGGCATCAATCCCGATCTCCAAACGGCACTTGCAGGTATCCTCAAAACCGTTTCCTGATCGAAAACTTGTTCCACGACGCAGGAAGCCGTGCAATTTTCCTTGACTTCGGTCTTGACCGAAAGAATACGACCCGCGTCGTTTATGTATACCGGTTCGATTGCCGCGAATGAGTCGGTTGGTAGTCCGCTTCGCCGGAACGCTCTGCATTACCATTGAGGTTACGGATTCGAACCATTTTTCTTCACCATAACTATTCCTCAAACAACAATGAAAGAACAAAAACGAAAAGCCAAAGCAAATACTGTTCATGTTGATCACCGCAACATTATTGGTATCGACATCGGCAAACGAAAACATGCTGCAACTGCCGTGACTCCAAAAGGTGCCGTCATTGCATCCTTGAAGTCGTTTGAAAACAACAAGGCAGGTGTTGATCTGCTCGAACGACAAGTTCTGCATCCAGCAACCAACAGAAGCAAGCCGCTGATTGCAATGGAAGCGACGGGACAATACTGGAACGCCTTGCACGATGAACTTCAACGTCGCGGTTATTCCTGTGTTGTCTTGAATCCAATACAGACCGGCAATCGTAGCAACAAACGAATTCGCAAGGCAAAAACCGATCCACTCGACAGTGAATTGATTGCAAGAACAATTCTCGCCGGCGATGCGCAGGCAACGCTTGTACCGGATGAGTCGATTTATGAATTGCGACTCCTCGTGCGGCATCGTTGGAGAATGATCAAAGTGCATGGCATGATACTGCGTTATGCCATTGGCTTGCTTGATCAAGTATTCCCGGAGTACGATGGTGTGTTCTGCAAACCATTCCAGACATCGGTACGAACGTTGATCCGTGAAATCGGATTGACTCCGAAGATGCTTACTTTGAAAAAGGCGGAGGTCATTCAAACACTTCAAAAGGCAAGTCGAAAGCGATTGTCGATAGAAACGATTGAGGACTTGTTGAAGCGAGCGAAGGACTCGATTGGAACACGCCAAGGTGCAAGCGTTATCAATGAACTGTTTTGCTTGGTTGTCGATTATCTGGACTTTGTAGAAGGTCAAGTTCAATCGATCAATGAGCAACTGAAAGAACGGATGGCAGCATTGGACAGTCCGTTGATGTCGTTGGGCATTGGTGCGGAGATTGCAGCGACAATTCTTGCCGAGAGCGGTGATCTGACGCGATTTCCGGGACCGGGTGAATACTCGGCGTTCTGCGGATTGGACCCGAGCGTTCGGGATTCCGGCGATAGCATTCGGGGCATCTCGCACATCAGCAAGCGTGGTTCTCCCTTGTTGCGTTGGGCACTGTACGTGTCGGCGCAAACAATGGTGAACAAGCATCGGGATTTTGCAAGGATTTACGAAAGGCATGTCAATCGGCATAAAGGTCATCGTTTTTCGTTGATCGCTGTCGCACACAAGTTAGCGAGAGTGATTTGGCGGTTGGCAAAGGATGGTCGTGCATTTACAAAACGACCACCCAAACGGTAATAGTGTAAAATTCGTTTTTCAAAACGGAGCCGAGGATTGTGCGTCAATGGCTCCGACTGCTAATAGTCGGCTTTCGTACTGGAATTCAGGAAATTTTTCGCAATGCACCAATAAAATGTTTGAAACTGGCAGATCGTTCCACGTCGGGATTGAGATGCTGTCCCATGATTCTCGATCCTTTAACTTTTTGATACTGCTGTTTGGTAAGCCGCTCAAGTTCTTTCGAGGGGTTGGCAATGTTGTCTGGATAACTGTAACGCTTTTGGTTATTTGACAATTCGGGAACACCAAAATGCGCCGCAACAATGTCCAATTGAGCCAAATACCAACTTTCCAATTCACGGCAGGCAATTCGGACAATGCAACGTGACTGCTGCCCGGTTTTCCTGCATAATTTCAGCACCCGTTGTTTCAATGCAACGCAATCTTCGTTGTCCTGATCGCACAAAATGATAATAGGACAGTGCGGGTCAATATGATTACGGATCGTTTTTTCTACACGTTTGAGCAAGTTATTTATCCCTGAAAATTGTCGGTACGTACAGCGCAACGTCGGGAAACAACGAGGAATAAACTTTTTCAACATCTCTTCTGCCGATTTCTCTTCAAGCAAAACGAGAACATTATGTGGTGTTGGTGGATGGTATTTCATGACGGATCGACCTCCTCGAAGTAACCTTCGCGCCAAAGTTGTCCCATTTTATCTCCATCATCCATCATGCGCCTAATCTGCTCATTGTCGTGAGCACGGCAGATAGTCGAATAACCATTGTGTTTGATGAGAAAAAATACTTCATCCAATCGAACCGCATCAAGAAAATCCGGCGAATGTGTTGACACGAACACCTGCTTTCCTCGATAGGCATAGTCCCGGAATTCCTCCGCCAACTCGTTCAGGAGTGTCGGATATAGTTGGTTTTCCGGTTCCTCGATACAAAGGAGCGGATGGGGACGCGGGTCTTTCAAGAGAACCAAGTACGCAAACATTTTGATTGTTCCGTCGGAAACAAACGGCGACAAAAAGGGTTCTTGAAAAGAGGAATCCTTGAACCGCAAAAGCACTTTTCCTTCTTCTGTCGATTTTGCCTCGACCGACGTAATTCCGGGAACTCGTTGTGGAATCGTCTCCAAAATTGTATCGAAAATGTTTCTGTGCTTGTTGTACAAAAATTGCGTAACAATCGGCAAATTGTTGCCCGATGGCGTGAGATGTTCGGCATAGCCAGCATTGCTTTCATGACGGGCTTCGGAAATGTGAAAATCCGAAATATGCCAATTTTCGACGAGATTGCCGAGCGCCATCACAGCCGGATATTTTTCGAACTGCGCAAGCCCTTTAATCGCCAGAATATCCGGTGATTTGAGCGATTGTTCCTCTCGTTGCAAATCCCCTTCGTCTTCTACTTCGTCGTATTCATTGACAACAGCAAAACCTTTGCCACAATCAAAATTAAGATAATGCCATGGTTGCCCCTTACTTCCACGCCTGTATTTCAAAACTTCACGAGCAACAAAGGGACCATTATCGTTTTCGTCGATTGCCAATTCATAAGTAGTAAGCGGTCTTTTTGTCCCTTCACGAAATTTTAGTTCAATTTCGATAGGACCGTTGGCATTCCGACTACGAACTTCTCGGAATCCACGACCACCGCCGAGTTTTGCCAATGCAACCGAAATGTTATCCTTCATTGCATCTCGAAGGAACCCAAAAAGTTGAAAAATCGTCGATTTGCCTGTACCGTTAGCACCGACAATCACACAAAAATTCGGAATATCCTGCATCGTGGCATCTTTGAATGCACGAAAATTTTTGACTCGTATTGATTCCAGTTTCATAAACTCGGTCTATTCTACAAACGAAGTACGAAGTGTCCGTTATTGTCCCCGTAATCAGAGCAAAATCAAGAGGGAGAAACAATTCGGAGGGGGCTTGCATTTTCCCCCAATCGGTGCTACACTCAAAAACGAGTTTGAAAAATTTGGTATAGTTCGCAAGTTTGTATGAAACCCGGCGACTCCTTTGTTCTTTGGGTGTTAAACTGAAATATTCGTTTTTCATCAGTTTCCCCCTAACAGAAGGAGTCCCGGAGATGTTTAATCTACCCCTTTTCGTCGGTATTGACTACCACACCGTCCACGAGATGTGCAAGATTTATTTTTTGGAGATTTTTCCAAACAAACCTCCGTGAGAAACGTATAAAGAGATGACGTTTACATTCACGGAGGTTTTTCATGCAATACGATCTTTCCCATCTTGCCCAAGTTTTCAGTCAAATTCCTGATCCCCGCTCCAAACACGGCACTTATCAGCCCGCCGCCGGCATCCTCGCCCTGGCCTTTCTCGGGCTGCTCGCCGGACAAAATTACTTCACCCACATCTGCCGATGGGCAAAAAATCATTGGAAAACCCTCAAAGAACCACTCGGATTCAAAACGAAAAAGCCACCCAACCGAACCACCATTTCCCGACTTCTCGCCAAAATATCCCTGAACGAAATGCAAGAAGCCTTTGCCGGGTTCTTGTCGCAACTGCTCCCAGAAGAACCCTTGACCGTTGCCGTTGATGGGAAAGTTGCCAAACAGATTCTCGACGAAGACGGAGAAGTCTTGCAGATGCTCAATGCGTTCGTTCACGGCATGAAAGTTGTCTTGTGGGAGTGGTCGGTCAAAGGCGATAAGACGAACGAGCCGGGCTGTTTGAAAAAACATCTCGGCGAACTATTATCGCAATTTCCCCACTTGAAAATCTTGACCGGCGATGCGATTTTCGCCCAGCGTCCGCTTTTAGAAGTGTTGAAGAGCCATAACGTTGATTATGTTTTTCAAGTCAAAGATAATCAGCCGGATGCTCTTGAGGCGATCAAGGAGACGTTCAAAGAGCGGCACTCTCAGAAACCGGCAGCAAAAAGTTCTTCTAAAAAAAAGCAGGCTGCGTAGAGAAGCGGCGACTCTGGATCGATTCGGTGAATGCGGATTGGATTCGTTCGGCGTTGGATGTTCCGAATTGCCACAGCATTTTCTGTGTGGAATGGACATCGAGTCAAGAGGGCGTGAAGCCGGAGGTGCGTTATTTCATTAGTTCTCTTGTTCTTTCGGATTGGGAGCCGAAAGATATTCTTTCATTGATTCGTGATCATTGGTCGATAGAAAACGGTCTGCATTTTGTGAAGGATCGTTGGCGGGACGAGGACAGACATTATTTATCGATGCCGGGGCTGGGCGAGCGGTTTACGTGTTTGTTGAATCGAGCGGTGAGCGTATTAGGCTTGCTGAAGAAAGGCAAAGAGCCGTTGACGGCGGTGGCGGCACTGGTAAGGGACAAACCAAAAAAATTCCTAAAACGCCTAGGTCTCCTAAAGTGAAAGGAAAATCCAAACTTGCACACCTCGTGCTTTTCCTTCTTGCCATTTTTCATTCTTGCGTTATACTGATAGGGCTTGTATTTTCGGGATTGTTTTCATGAATATCGAACGCATTTGGGATAACATCGGTGATTTTTTTAACGCTCTGACACGAGGGGTCGAACAATATATCACCTCCCTCTTCGGATCGTCCAACGCCCGATATATCAAGAAGTTGCTGCCGAGAGTCGAAGCCATTAACGCTCTCGAACCCGAAATGCAACAACTGACCGACGAACAACTCCGTGCCAAAACCGAGGAATTTCGAGAACGACTCCGAAAAGGAGAAACGCTCGACGATCTGCTCACCGAAGCCTTTGCCGTCTGTCGGGAAGCCGGTCGCCGCGTTCTCGGACTCCGCCATTACGACGTGCAACTCATGGGAGGAATGGTACTCCATAGTGGGGCGATTGCAGAAATGATGACCGGTGAAGGAAAAACCCTCGTCGCTACGCTTCCCGCCTATCTCAATGCTCTCGAAAGCAAAGGGGTGCATGTCGTTACTGTCAACGATTACCTTGCCCGGCGTGATATGGAATGGATGGGTCCGCTCTATCTTTCGCTCGGCGTAACGGTCGGAGCCATCCAAAGCAATATGCCTGCCGATGATCGGCAAAAGGCGTACCAATGCGACATTACTTACGGTACGAACAATGAATTTGGCTTCGATTATCTCCGCGACAACATGAAATTTGCCGCCAAAGGGGACGAAAACTTTCCGCCGCAGTATCAGCAAGTTCAAGGTAAACTCAACTATGCGATTATCGACGAAGTCGATAACATTCTTATTGACGAAGCACGAACGCCGCTCATCATTGCCGGTCCCGCTCACGATGACGTAACCCGATATGGTCTCGCCGACAAAATTGCCCGACAACTCAAAGAAGGGGTTGATTTTGAAATCAAAGAGAAGGAACGTACCGCCAACCTGACCGATACCGGTGTCCGACACGCCGAAAAACTGGTCGGTGTCGAATCCTTTTACACGGCGGGCAACATGGAGTGGCCTCATCTCATCGACAACGCGCTCAAAGCCCATCATTTGTACAAAAAAGATGTCAATTACATGATTGACGGCGACGAAATCGTGATCGTTGACGAGTTCACCGGGCGTGCCATGCCGGGACGAAATTGGAGCGATGGACTGCACCAAGCCGTCGAAGCAAAAGAAGCGGTGAGGGTCAAAGAGGAAAACCAAACGTTGGCAACGATTACGCTCCAAAACTTTTTCAAACTGTACGATAAACTCGGCGGAATGACCGGTACCGGTATGACCGAAGCGTCCGAATTCTGGAAAATTTACAAACTCGACGTGATTGCGATGCCGACGAACCGACCGCTCAAACGGGTCAATTTCAACGATGTGATTTATCTTTCGGAAAAAGAAAAGAACAACGCCATCGTGCAGGAAATCGAACGGCTCAATAAATGGGACGTGGTAGAACTCGGTGGAGAGAACGAAATCTGGGGAACCCTCATTCGGGAAGAGGAAGACCGAGTGGAAATCACACCGAAAGGCGCACGGTCGCCGGAATGGATCGAACGGAAACAAATTAGAAATGTGTCCCGAAAAGGACGACCGATTCTCGTCGGAACCGTGTCGATTGAAAAGAGCGAACTGATCTCCCGTATGTTGGATCAAAAGGGAATCAAACATCAGGTTCTCAATGCCAAGCATCATCAACGTGAGGCGGAAATCGTTGCCCAAGCGGGTCGTAAGGGAGCGGTAACGATTGCGACCAACATGGCGGGACGCGGTACGGACATCATTCTCGGCGGCAATCCCGAAGCGATGGCGTGGAGCATGTTGCAAACGCAATATCCCACCCGACTCGAAGTGCCGAGGGAGGTTTGGACAAACCTCGTGGATGAAATCGAAGCAAAGGAGCAGATGAAGCCAGAAGGAATCGTCGTCCGGGAACTGGGCGGTTTGCACATCATCGGAACGGAACGACATGAAGCCCGACGGATTGACTTGCAACTTCGCGGTCGTACCGGTCGGCAAGGTGATCCGGGAAGCAGTCGGTTTTTCCTATCGCTCGAAGACGATCTGATGCGAATTTTTGCCGGCGAATGGATCAAACGAATGATGTCGATGCTCCGAATGGAAGAGGGGCAGGCAATCGAACACAAGATGGTCAACCGACGGATCGAAGGCGCACAACGAAAAGTGGAAGAACGTAACTTCGACATCCGAAAAAACCTGCTGGAATACGACGAAGTGATGGATTATCAACGGAAGTCCGTCTATGGATACCGGCAACGGATTCTCGACGGGGCAAACTGCAAAGAACTGATCTTTGAAATGATTGATGCGCAGGTCGATAAGCATCTTGGCGATTTCCTCGATAAGGATTACGAAGCCGCGTCGTTTGCCGCTTGGGTCGGCGCAAAAATGAATACCGAATTTGAAACGAAAGATTTTCGGGGACTCGAATTTCAACAAGCGGAAGAGTTTGCCGTTGACCATGCCAAACGGATGGCAGAGTCGGCAGTACTTGACCAAATGGACGAAAATTTGTCCACCGACGTGGAAGAGGAGGACTGGAATTGGCAGGCACTAGCAAAATGGTCGAACTCGGCTTGGCGAACAGGTTATTCCGACCGCGATTTGAAAAAGATACCGCGTGAAGAACTTGCCGAAGTGCTGATCGAAAAGGCACACAAGTTCATCGACGGAGTTGATCTTTCCGATGGTCAGGAACTTTTGGGACACAACTACGGACTTAAAGTCGGAATCGGCTGGATCAAACAAAAATTCGGTATTGAACTCGATTTTAACGAAGTGAAAGAATTCGAGTCGGACAAACTCCGTGAAAGACTCCGAAAACTGACGCACGAAAAGTATCGGGAAAAGGAAATCCAATTTCCGGTCATCGGCGGTTTGTTGCACTTTACCGTGAAGGATCAACATGGAAAGCGGTACAATCGGGAAGGACTCGTCGAATGGGCAAAACACCGATTCGAGGTGGATTTGTCGCTGGATGATCTGAAAAACAAGCAGCGGCAGGAAATCGAAGAGACAATGTTTGCCCAAAGCAAGATTACGTCAGAGCGGTCAGAGGCGGTGTATAAAGAACTGCGGATTCGATTGGATGCGTTATTGCTTCGGAGCGGTATTGATCCCGATGAACTTCGGGCAAACAAAGATATGCAGCCGGACAACAAAGCCGGTGGGAAGATCATGGTCGGTTCCAAGTTTGCGGCTCGAAGCGTTGCGAAGTCGGCAAACAAATACACTGGCAAGTATGCAACATCGAGGTCGGCAACGGTGGAACCGTCGAAGCCGAAGTACATACTGAAAAACGATGCCGAACTGACTGAGTTTTGTGCATGGATCAACGAAGAGTTTGCACCGGACTTGACGGTGGACAAGATTCTCGGCTGGGAAGTGCCGGAGTTGGAGGATCGACTCTGTTCGCTGGTTGAACACAAGTACAATCCTGAAATGCGCCAGATGGAACGGTCGTTGGTGTTACAAATTCTCGATACGGTCTGGAAGGAACATCTTCTCGTGATGGATCATTTACGTTCGAGCGTCGGGTTGCGGGGTTATGCTCAAATTGATCCGAAGGTGGAGTACAAGCGGGAAGGAATGAGGTTGTTCACGGAACTGTGGAATACGGTTTATTCTCGTGTTACGGATTTGATATTCCGTATGGAGCAACTTGATCCGGGGTTTGTGAGTCAGACGTGGCAGGAGACGGAGACCCGGCATGACGAGGCGGGTTCGACGATGAGTGATTTTGCGAAGGAGCAAGTGGAAGCGGCGGACAATGTGGGAACCTCGGACAAAAAGTTGGAGCCGATAAGAAACAAGGGACCGAAGTATCAGGGACCGGCGGTAGGCAAGAACGATCCTTGTCCTTGCGGCAGCGGAAAGAAGTACAAGGCGTGCTGCGGAAAAAAGTAAAACGAGAGCGAACATAAAGTTTGCCGCTTGCCTTTCTCCGCTCAACCGGTGGAGAGCCTTCGTTTTTCATTCTGCAAGTTTCGCAATTTCAACGAGAACCCGCTTGAAACATGCCGCCTCGGATTCGCCGGTTTCCTGCTCCGGGGTCAAACCGTTGTATGCACGAATAAATCCTTCGGCACTTCCCCAAACGGTTTGAATGACTCCCTGAAATTGTCCCCCTTTGCCGTCTTTTGCTTCCTTGCGAAACTTGACCATATTGGCAATCTGTTCGGCAGCGACCAATGGTTTTTTCCACGGACAACTGACAACGTTAAGTCCTTTCGCATCGAACAACTCCGGCGTGGTGTGTGCCTTCTCGTAGTGCCAGTCGCAGATTAAGACATCCTTCGGAATCAAGTCGATTGCCGGTGCGGTGCCGTTCGTGGAGGCTTCCCACATACCGATTCGCGTTGTTCTGCCATCGATCAATCGGTCTCCCCAAATCCAAAGTTTGCGCTGAATCTTCTTTTCGGCAAGATGATTTCTGGCTTTCGTTACTTCGCCAGCAAAGAGTTCGGCAGGATTTTTGCCAGCACATCGAGGACACTTTTCGTTGGCGATGTAAAACACCTCGTCCATTCCGCCGTGAAAGTCGGTCGCCTCGAAAGCATCCATCAGTTCGTCCACGAGGGCATACACAATTTTATGCACGTCGGGATGGAGCGGACAGTAACTCTTGCAGTACAACCCATCGGGATTGGGCCAACTGGTGTAATCTTCCGTTTTGACGTGCGGCGTTTCGTCGAATTGAGGATAGACTTCGAGCAGTTTGCCCGTGTTCTTCGCCCAAGATTGGTGTCCAAGTAATTGCAAATGCGGAATCAAATTGATCTTGTGCTTTTTGCACGCTGCGACCAATTTTTTGACATCTTCTCTCGTCAGCGGATTTCTTGCACGGAGTTCCGGGTGCAAAGTGTACTCGTAACCGAAATCGACTCGCAGGATTAACGTGTTAATCTTGCCCGGCGCAAGAACGTCGTCGATGAATTTGATGAACTCATCAATTCGTTGCCGTTGCGGTGCTTGGAGACACAATCCGCGAATCGGCAGGGTTTCGTCCAGCGTTGCGCTTTCGGCGGGGGGAGCAATGAAAAATAGGAAAAACAGCAATACGATCAAAGAGTGGAATTGACGCATGACGATCCTTTCGATAATAAAGGTAAAAAGCGAAGCCGAACGGCTTCTCTCACTCAGTCATTTTACCTTGCGGCTTTTTAGATTTCAAGATGCGTTTCTGCCGAATCACCGGATAAAATGTCTAGCACACTCGACACATCTGTTAACGCTCGCATACGATTGCGGTGTTGATGAGTGTTTGGTAAAATGTATTTATTGGAATATGCTATGACTTCATTTATCCGCACGGTAACGGGCGACATTCTGCCGGAACAACTCGGCATCACGCAACCGCACGAGCATACCGTTATCTTGTCCGGCAAGAGTTGCGAAGTTAATCCTGCACTGCTGCTCGACTCGCCGGAATGTACCATCATCGAATTATCCGATTACAATACTGCCGGGGGAACAACGGTCGTCGATGCCCAGCCCATCGGTGTAGAACGCTCACCGTTGTTGATGCAGGAAATTTCAATCAAGTCCGGCGTGCAAATCGTGGCAACGACTGGCTTTCATCGTTCCTGCTTTTATCCGGCAGATCACTTTCTCTTTTCAGAGTCGGCGGAGCAACTTGCACAGCGCATCGTAACCGAAATTACCGAAGGAATGTTCGATTATTCCGTGAACCAGCCAACTTCTGTCAAGGCGGGAGTGGTCAAGTGGACAAGTGAGTATCACTACATTCCGCCGGTCATGCAAAAAGCGGCAGAGGCGGCAGCCATTGCTCATCATCGCACCGGCGTGCCGATTATGACGCATACGGAAAGAGGAACCTGCGGACTCGAACAGATCGCCCTGATGAAAAAATATGGTGTTCCACCTTCGGCAATAATTTTGTGCCATCTCGACCGCAATCCTGACAAGTATTTGCACAAGGAAATCGCTCAAACCGGTGCGTATCTTGTATATGACGGTATCGCACGAACAAAATACGGACCTGATTCGGTGATAATCGACTTGATTCGTGAGATGTGCAAAACAGGGTTTGGTAATCGGATGATGTTGGCAATGGACACGACGCGAACCATTTATCGACATTACGGTTACGGACCGGGCTTGGATTATTTGCTTAAAGTTTTTATTCCGCGTCTTAAAAGAGTCGGTTTTTCCGAAGACGGTGTTCACCGACTTCTCGTAACCAACCCTTCGGCTGCACTGACATTCCGAATTTAAGTATGTGAGTTCGCGAATATGAGAGCCAGCGTGCCGACTCCCATAAACCGCCGTCTATATTACCGTTCCAATGTCGGATCGAGCCAAACGCCCCAGTCCGCACTGTTGCCGTCGCCAGCATCCTCGACAACCAATTCGAGTTGCTTGACATCCGTAACGTTCACTTCCAAACGCTGCACCCGATGGTTTGCAATTCGCGCACTGCGGAAAAGTTCCTTCCCGTCCCCCTTAACCACGAAAACAACCGAACCGTCATGCTCATCTTGGAGACCATAAGCACTCTTGAATGTCTTCCAGTTTCCGCCGAGATCAAATTTGTACGACGACGGAGCATGACCATAAAATCCTGAATCGAAGAATGTTCCGCCAACTTTGAGAAATCCGTCTTCGGGAACCGAACCTCGTTGTGCATCTCCCCAGCCAGTCGAAGCGGAAACAAACTTCGCAAAGGTCAGATCAACCTTTTTCACATCCGCCGGTTGGGCTGTGAGATCGATTTGTGTGAACGTTCCTTTCAACAGATCGCTGAAATGCTTCGCTCTTCGTTGCACCGCACTGTTCGGATACCTTGCCGTCATATCAGCAAGGATGGCATCAAGCGTTTCTCGATCTCTCGACAAGAAGGCATTTTTGATGGCATCAAAGGGAAGTGATTTATCGAACAGCGAAAGGTCGGGACCTTCGGCATAGACAACATAAGAGTAATCGGCTCGGCTTTTCTGACCGGATTCATGAACGGCAAGGAAGCGGAGTTGATAGGAAGTCGGTTGCAAGTCGCCGATTTCAAGAGTAAACCGACCGCTACCGCCGGTTTTTACCATCCATGCTTTGGCATCGTAGTCCCCTTCAATGTTGATGTCGTCGTTGTATGCAATGATTCCCACGATAGGCGGAGTTGCCAAAAAGCGACCGGTGAACGTAATTTTTCCGTCTTTGTATGTTGCTCCGATTTCATCGATTCTCCAAGCGGCACGATCTCTACTGCCGGGACGATTACCGACAAAGGGGCGCACAGTCGAAAGTTGTAAAGCCGATGCCGCCGACAGGAAGGTTCCCTTTCCCTGATCACGCAACTCTTCGCCGTAGGTATGATTACCGCTTCCCATGAGGGATGTGCCGAATTTTGCTTTATCGGCATCCGTCTCTTTGTCATGGGGTAGTCCGAAAGCGTGTCCGAGTTCGTGAGCAACACCGCCGATGTAATGGGTATTGAATTGTCCAATCGACACGGGACGGTGATAATATCCGCCGGGGTCTTTCGAGGAGAGTTTCGCCGCATCAAGGAGCGGGTCATCATACACCCAGGCAGTACCGGAGAGTGCGTTACCGCCGCCGACGTAGGGACCGATTTCCGTTGCCACATTCCCTTCCCAGCCGAGAAGCGACTGGAAAATCACGATGTGTTCGTTGTCGATATCAATCTGATATTGTGCTGCCATTGCCGCTTTTACTTCGTCGCGGACAACTCGCGAATCGTTGCGTCCGTATTCCGCTTGCTTCTTCTTTCCCTTAACAGTGTAGAGTTTCAGTTTTCCGGGAGAGGTCCATTCGAGTTCAAATGTTTTGGGACCGAAGCCGTTTGCTTCCATACCTTTTTTATAAAATTCTTGGACGTGGGTCATCACCCGACCGAGCCGTTCATCGGCTTTGTCGAAGGATTGGCAGTCGGCAGGAATGAAACAGACGACTTTGACGGGCGGAATGTCTTGGGCATGGAGCGTTGCCATGCTGAATACGACGATCAACGGGAGAAGGAATCGTAAAATTTTCATCGTTCGGATTTCGCAGGAATACTGCTTTAGGGTAAACATTACGTCTGTATTGTATCCGCTTTGATACGAGAAATCAAGATCGTGGACAGAAAAGACTTGAAAGTAGAATGGGAACATCGAATAACTCTTTTTGCGCACTTTGCGGTAAAATCTTACCGCAGAGGACGCAAAGAACGCATTATGGTACAATGTCCCCATGCCCAAGAATACCGACATTTGCATTTTGGAAACCGAGTCGCAGACCGAGTTTTTTCCCTATCGCAGTCCCGCCAAGTTCGGAGGACGAGTCGTCAATGACGTGACACTCCTCAACGTTTCCGTGCGAGTGCGGACACGGGACGGTAAAGAAGCCGTCGGACACGGTTCCATGTCGATGGGAAACATTTGGGCTTGGAACAGTAAAACGCTTTCGACCGATCAAACGCTGCAAGCGATGATCGCCTTCGGACACAAAGTTGCTGCCGGTGCCAAGAATTCCGGTGAATTCGGACATCCGCTCGAATTGGTGTATGATTACGCCAAAGAATATCAACGCTTCGCCGATGAAACGACAACGGCGCAAAACATCGAACCGATGGTCAAATTGGCGCAACTCGTTGCGGCGAGTCCCTTTGAAGCCGCCGTCTTCGATGCTTACGGTCGCGCTCTCGGTGCCAATTCGTACAACCTTCTTTCTGCCGAATACTGTAATAGGGATTTGGCGTACTATCTCAATGCCGAGTTTGCCGGAGAATACCTCGACCAGTACGTGCTTGCCAAACCGAAGGACCGAATGCCGCTGTACCATCTTGTCGGTGCGCTCGATCCGTTGGATGCAAACGATGTCGAAAAGCCGCTCCGCGACGGCTTGCCGGAGGATTTAGCGGAATGGATTCTTTACAATGGACTGACGCATCTGAAAATCAAACTCAACGGCGATGATCTCGACTGGGACGTAAACCGAGTGCTGCGTATTGACCAAATTGCCGAAGAAGTGCAGGCGAAGCGAGGTATTGCGCAGTGGTTTTACTCTGCCGACTTCAATGAAAAATGTGAAAACGTGGAGTACGTTCTCGATTTTTTGAAGCGGATTAGCGAAAAGCAACCGCGAGCGATTGACCGCTTGCAGTACATTGAGCAGCCGACACATCGGGACTTGCGAGCCTTTCCTGAAAACAAGATGCACAAGGCGGCGGCAATCAAGCCGGTGGTGATTGACGAGGCGTTGGTTGATTTCGATTCGCTCTTGTACAGTCGGGAGATGGGCTATTCCGGTGTTGCCCTCAAAGCGTGCAAAGGGCATGCGGAAGCCCTCTTGATGGGTGCCGCTGCGCAAAAGTATGGAATGTTTCTCTGCGTACAGGATTTGACGTGTCCGGGTGCATCATTTCTTCATTCGGCGACGCTTTCGGCGCGGATACCGGGAGTGCAAGCGATTGAAGGCAACGGTCGGCAGTATTGTCCGGCGGCGAATAAAGTTTGGGAGGACCGCTATCCGAGCATGTTTAAGATTACCGATGGAATGTTGGGTACCGGTGTATTTGACGAACCGGGTCTTGGGTTTCGGTGGGAGTAAAAACGAGCGGCATACGCAACACAAAGAGCGGGGGGCGTAAGCCCCCCGGTGAATCCGAATCGAAAATCTAAACCAGCGGACTTGCGTCCGCCGCTCTTGCGCACTTCATCCCCTCTCCCTCTGGGAGAGGGTTGGTAATGATTCACACGATTCGTCGCAAATATGCTTCTGTGCAGAAAGTGTTGCATGAACGCGGTCGGCGTATTTGGGCAGCCACCGAAGCCCAACAACTCGGCTGGGGCGGTATCTCTCTTGTCGAAAAAGCCATCGGCATGTCCCATACAACCATCCGCCGTGGTTTGCGTGAGATACAATCAGGCAAAGTGAATGATTATTTTCCCGAACAATCCCGCCTTCAAGGCGGCGGACGAAAAAAGTTAAGGGAACCTCTAACAACCTCATTTTATCCGCTTGCGGATCGGAAGTCCAGCATTTTCGGCAAAATTGCCGCCGATTCGCCACTTTTCAGCCCGAAATCCCCTAAAATTCCCCCCGAAAATGCCAAAACCCCGCCACCAGCGCGCACCATCAGCGCACGCGGCAGGGTTTCGGACACTTCAAACTCAAAAATCTGCCCATATTATACGTTAAATTCTTCAAAACTTTAGTGTATAGTTGTGTGGGATCATCGAGAAA
>Ga0082212_10003720_pt1 | contig 21488 bp, 21 predicted proteins | sample TergutNt197P3_FD_71548 | JGI IMG/M metagenome (GOLD analysis project Ga0082212, IMG submission 71548) | Neocapritermes taracua P3 segment gut microbial communities from Petit-Saut dam, French Guiana - Nt197 P3 | ecosystem: Host-associated > Arthropoda: Insects > Digestive system > Gut ... | reverse complement strand
CAGAAAACGAATAATGGCAGCAGTATTTTAATTTTATTTTTTCTCATGATATTTCTGCATAACTTATTTCAGAGTTATTTTTGTAAAGGCTGATACGGGAATTGTGTCAAACCTCTATTAATTCCCTAACATCCTCATTTTTAACCTTTCCCACCATATTCCCTGAAGAGCCAATCGTCGTCTTCAGATGTTTGTGTAATCTCAGTATACTTTTTGCTTTCCAAAAATCTATCAAAATCACTTTCAAACAGCCTGTCTTGTACAATGCGGTATTTTTCGAACTCACTCTCGGCATGAGCTTTAGTAATTTCAGGCGTAACTTTGCCGGCATCTTGCAAAATCTCTCTGTCTGCTGCGGAAGAAAGCGATTTAAACGTTCCTTTGTATCATATGTTTTTCCGTCGGTGGCAGTTATCCGAAAATTTTGGATAACTGAATTTTCATCAAGCTCTGCATCATCAAAAATTTTCTTCAAATGATAGTTAATTGTTCGTACATCAATATCGTATAGAATACCCATCATTTTTTGTGTGAGCCATACGTTTTCATCGGCATATACAGCATCTACACCGCCTCCTCCGGTCGCGGCAACAAATGTCAGATATTCAGAGGCACTACTGCGGATTGTAATTTTATTTTTCTTTTTCATATTACTTTTGCTATTTTTCTAAAATAGAAAAACCAAAAACTCATACCATAGGTTCACGGGGAATTTTGACAATAAATTGCTGACCATCTGCATCGTTAATAAACTCAATATTAGGTTGTTCTTCTATTGCACGAATAATTCCTGAGCCAAAACCTCTATATTTCATCAATTTGGAATTAGAGGCATAGCTTGCTAATAGGTTGTTCCTCACTGCGGCATTTCCCAGCTTAATGCTATCTACGGTTAAACTGTTGGGCAAACTGCCCGGGCTAACAATTTCAACTCTATCATCAAAAATCATCAAACGAATAGGAGCATTTTTAATATAATCACGATGAATTAAAGCATTTTGAAGTAATTCCTCCAATGCAATTTCTGAAATTTCGATAACACCCGGATAATTAAAATTTTGTTCTCTTTGCACGTATTTCAAATTTTGCTTAAAAAATAACATGCCTTCTTTAAACAAATCAGGGATAGTTCCGACAATATTGCGACTATCTCTGAAAGCTGAACCGCCAATACTGTTGCCAACAAAAGAAATTGCTTTTACGCAAAAAGTTGGCTTATGCAATTGCGGCTCTTTCCCAAAAAACAAAAGACCACCTAAAGTTAAATTTGATTTTTTTATGATATCCAAATTTTGATACAATACATTTTCAGGAATACTTACGGTATCTATAGAGTTTGGAAGTAGCTGCTTTACATAATTGTTGACTTTGTCTTTATCTATATCCGCTATGCTTGTGTCTGCAACTATCATTCCATCAACGTGTATCATACCGCTTTCCTGAAAAAGTCGCATGATTTCATTATTATCGGTTAATTTTCTTTTATCGGCTCCTTGTTTGATCCAAATAATTCCGCTATTATCTTTGTAGGGTTTGGCAATTCCTTCATCAACATGAACAATCATTATCTTTTTTTGCTCTGTTTTGTCATCAATTGATACAACTTCGGTAAGAATATATACCTGTGGCTTTATTAAATCATTAGCAATAGTTGCCACTTTATTTCCGATGCTTTGTAAATTGGTATAGTCCAATCCAACAATATTTCCTGTTTTGTCTTCTATACCAAAAATGATCATACCACCTTGACTATTGGCCATAGCAATCATTTCGGCGGCAATTTTTTCTTGGTTGTCAAATTCTCGCTTGAATTGTACACGGTTAGTTTCACCGTTTTCAATAATATCCAATAATTCCGCTTCTTCCATACCACTATCCTTTTTATAGTGCCCCGCCCGCCGAAATTCCTCATTCGCAGGGCGGTATTGCTTTTAAGTTTATCGTTGCCTGCAAAAAATTTCTTTATTTATATAGATTTACCGATTACACGTCAATATATTTTTCCCGTTAGTTTTACAGCGGTTATTTCTATGTATCACCCGAAAAATAAATGCTCAAATAATATCTTAAATCCAAGTATTACAAGAGCCGCGCCGCCTAAAAATTCGGCTTTTGATTTAAACCTTACTCCGAAGACGCTTCCGATTTTTACTCCGGCTATTGATATACAAAAAGTTGTTAAACCTATTATGATGATTGCGTAGAGAATATTTATTTCAAAAAAGGAAAATGTTATTCCAACTGCCAACGCGTCTATGCTTGTCGCTATTGCCAATAAAAACATTTTTATAAATTGAAATGGATTTTCGTCTGCTGTATCTTCGTTTTTTGAGAAGTTTTTTTTTATCATTTTCCCGCCGATAAGGGCAAGAAGTATAAACGCGATCCAATGGTCTAAGTTTTGGATTTTGTTTGTGAAACGCGTTCCGGCGAAGTAGCCGATAAAGGGCATGAACGCCTGAAAGAAACCAAAATAGATTCCGGGAATCAGCATTTCCTTTATTTTGGGTTTCTCCGCCGTTAGACCCAGAGTAATCGAAACGGCAAAAGCGTCCATTGATAACCCAACGGCAATTAAAGCTATTTCTAACGGACTCATAATGGTTTTTTCAGGCGAGTAGAAAAAATAACGTACATAAAGTAATTATTATTAAGCCAAGAAATTTTATTTCAATTTATACAAGGTTTTCCGAAACGAACGCCTTGATCAATTTCAATATATCTTGTAAGTTCTTCATTTTCCATAACCATATTGTATCATTACAATTTTTATATTGTCAATACAAAAAATCGGTTTTATATTATTTTTATACATTTTCTCAATATTTAAAATTCGAATTTTTTGACCCCAATGGCATACAACCTTTCGTCTACCAGGTTTTAACCCTGAATACGAAGGCATAGACCGGGTGAGTTTGAGGTTATTGTTTCAGGAGCCCGTCGTAAAGTTCAAGGGAGCGGGAGCCTATTTTTGCCAGTTCGGTATTATGGGTAACCAAGATAATGGTAATTCCGTGTTCCTTGTTTAGGTTTACGAGCAATTCCTTTATTTCATCGGAACGCTTGCTGTCAAGGTTGCCAGTAGGTTCGTCGGCTATCACCACAGATGGGTTGTTTATAAGAGCCCTCGCTATGGCTACGCGCTGCATCTCGCCCCCCGAAAGCTGCGAGGGCAGGTGATCCTTTCTTTTGGCTATATCAAGAATCTGCATTATATTGTCAGGATATTCTTCGTTGTCCCTGTACTTTTTCTGGAAAGCCGACGGAAGAAGGATATTTTCTTTTACCGTCAGCGTCGGTATAAGGAAAAATTTTTGGAACACATACCCGAATATGGCGCGCCGTATTCGGGTAAGTTCGGATTCGGAGAGCGTCAATCCCTCTTTGAATATTTCTTTTCCGTCTATTGTAAGCTCTCCGGATGTGGGATTGTCGAGACATCCCAATACGTTTACAAGGGTGGTTTTGCCCGAACCGGACGGGCCGGTAATAGATACAATATCGCCCTTGTTTACATTGAAGGATACCTCATTCAACGCGCAGAGTTTTTCCGAACCCCTTGTGTATATCTTTGTAAGCTTGTTCGCTTGAATTAATTCCGGCATTTTATTCGCTCCTTATGCTGTCGAGCGGGCGTATAATAGAGGCTTTGAGGGAGGGGTAAACGCCTCCGGCAATACCGGCCAGCGCGATCGCCCAAAAAGAAAAGAAAGCTGTCTGCCAATCGACTGATATTAAATTACCCTGCGGCGCGAAAGGCAAAAAGTGTCGTACCGCCATCTCCGATATTCCCGAAAAAAGGAGCGATAATCCTATGCCGAGTATACCGCCTATTGAACAAAGCAGGGTAGTTTCTATGAGGATCATCTTGAATATGTCTTTGGGCAGGGCGCCCATGCTTTTCAGTATTCCTATTTCCTGATACCTTTCGAATACCGACATCAAAACGGTATTCAGCACTCCGAACATTGCGATGAGAAAGGCTATAAAAGCTATAGAAAGGACGATTACTTTCGCGCTCGATACAAGGCTCATGATAGTATTTTTTACCTGCGCCATTGAAACAACCTGAACGTCGGGCAACTTGTAAAGTTCTTCTTCGAATGCTGAGGCGTCGGTCTCTTTTTTAAGGCGCATGCCGAGCATTGTAAGTTCGCCCTCTTTTTTGAAAGTCGCCTGAGCCGTTCTAAGAGGCATGAATATCATACCGTCATCCTGCGTACCGGTACGCGCGAGAACGCCGGTAACTTTGTATTCGTCATCAGAGCCGGGCAGCGTCATAAGGTCTCCGGCTTCCCGCTTTTCAATCTCGGCGGCTTTGAAACCGAGGACTAATTCTTTTGAGTCATCCGTGAACCATCCGCCTTGATTAAATTTCAGGTAGGGCTTCATCGACGGGTATGTTTTAGGGTCTACGCCGAGAAAGATTGTGGCGCCGCCGAACTCTCCCTTGTTAGGGTCAAATTTCGCGTGCATCAGCATCGACGCAGTATCGGACACCTCCGGCATTTTTGCCACGTCGGCGACTATTTTTTCCGGCATATAGCGCAGCCCTGTGCCGCCTTTGAGCATCACCGTAGCCGCTTCGTAGGGACATCCCTTTGCGGTAAGAACTATCTGAAACCCCATGCCCTCGATATTTTCATTGAGCGACTTTTCATACCCGTTATTGAATCCCAAGAGCGTAACAAGCACCCACGCAGAAAGCGTTATACCCCCAACCGTAAACATGGTGCGGAGTTTTCGCCTGAGAAGATTTTTATACGCTATCTGGAAGATATTCATTTTATATATCTACTAAAAGAGTCGCGCTATACAGGTTTTTGCCTTTTTGCTGAAATGTAAGGACTACCTCCCAAGTGCCGCGCATTACGAAATTTACGGGCGTCAGATAATCATTTTTGTTGTTGAGCTGCATCGGTACCGGTTTGCCCGGGTTGCGATGCACTCCGCATGTAGGCATACTATAAGAAACGAGAATGGCGAGGTCTTTGACTTTTTCGTTATTTTTCAACAGATTGACCTTTAATATGCATGTCCCCATCTTAGGTTTTTCGTTAAACTGGTAAATAAAAGAATATTCTGAGTTTATGATATTGGTCTTGCCCTCTTTTGGGGTTGTATCGGCTGACAGCGTAATGCTTGCGATAAGGACAAAGACCGCCGCAAATAGCGTTGTGGTTTTTTTCATCGGCTTCTCTCCTAAATATAGGTTAATTTTAATATATAGTACAGAAGAAAGGATGTTTTGTTACAAAAAGAAGATTGTTTTGTTATTGACATATCCCCCTCAAGGAATTATTGGACAAATTCAAAATTAATATGAATCAGGAATCATTTAAAGAACTTGGACTCTCGGACTCAATCTTGAAAGAGCTTGCCAAAAAAGGCTACGAGGAACCGACTGAAATCCAAAAAAAAATAATCCCCTTGCTTTTAAGGGATGGGGACGATATTGTGGGGCAGGCTCAAACCGGAACCGGCAAGACGGGCGCTTTCGGCATACCCCTTATCGAACTCATGGAGAGAGGGAGTAAAAATCCTCAGATGCTTGTTCTTGCCCCGACACGCGAACTTGCCATACAGGTTGCCGAGGAACTCAATTCTTATAAAGGCAAAAAAAAACTGCAAATACTCCCGGTTTACGGCGGGCAGTCAATAACCGAACAGTTCAGGCGGCTTGACGGCGGCGTCGATATCATTGTAGGGACGCCGGGCAGAATCATTGACCATATTGAAAGAAAAACCATCGTACTGTCGGAGATTAAGACGCTTGTCATTGACGAGGCCGACGAGATGCTCCGCATGGGATTTATTGAAGAGGTTGAAACCATACTTAAAGAAACCAATCCGGTACGCAGAACGCTTCTTTTTTCGGCTACAATGCCGGACAGCATTCTCGCGATAGCCAAAAACTATATGAAGGCCTTTACGTTCATTTCCGCGAAGAGCCTTCAATTGACCGCCGACCTTACCGACCAGATATATTTTGAAGTAAATGACGCCGACCGTTTTGAGGCTCTGTGCCGCATAATAGATGTAGAGTCTGATTTTTACGGGATGATATTCTGCCGTACAAAGGTCGATGTCGATGAACTTTCCGGCAGGCTCGTCGATAGAGGTTACAGCGCCGAGGGCATTCACGGCGATTTCTCGCAGGCGCAAAGAGAAAGGACTCTTGAAAAATTCAAGAAAAAGCGCATCAATATTCTTGTCGCGAGCGATGTTGCCGCGCGCGGGATTGACGTTGTAAACTTGAGTCATGTCATAAATTATTCTATTCCTCAAGACCATGAGGCGTATGTGCACAGGGTAGGGCGCACCGGCAGGGCAGGCAAAAAGGGCATCGCCGTTACCTTCATAAAGCCCGCGGAATACAGAAGGCTGATGTCCATACAAAAGTTTGCCAAAACCAAGATACGCAAAGAGAGCCTGCCTAAGGTTGCCGACATCGTTGACATAAAAAAAACTAGGATATGTGAAGACGTAATTCAAATAATCGTTGAAGACGCGCATATGCCGTATCTTAAAACGGCAAAAACGCTCCTTGAAAAGAACAAACCAGAAGATGTTATAGCTGCTATGATAAAGTATTCCTTTGAAGGCGTGCTTGATGAATCAAAATATAGGGAGATCAGGGAAATCTCCGTTGACAAACAGGGAACCACAAGGCTCTTCGTCTCGCTTGGAAAAAAAGACGGCCTCACCATCCAAAAACTCTTAAAGATGATAAACAACGAAACGAAGATACCGTCCGCCAGAATAAAAGATGTTCGCGTGTTTGACAGCTATTCGTTTTTGACTGCCCCGTTCAGCGACGCGGAACTGATTTTGCGCAGTTTTAAAAGAAACAGGGACGGCTTAAAGCAGGCGCTTGTTAAAAAGGCCAACGATGCGATGGAGAGCAGAAAAAAACCGGACGCCCCCAAGAAACAAGGTAAAAAACGCCATGCCGAAAACCTTGACAAAGGCAAGACCTTAAAATAATGAACATTATTCTGCCCATTCAATTCAGCGAAGGAGTACTGTTATTTTAACGGTTTTATTTTTAAAAAATATTTATTTATGTTGACATAAAATTAATTGTGCACACAATGGCTTGTATAAATAAGTTTATTGGTAATTTTACATTATAGTTCATTCCTTTTTAGCCGCAACAAAGAATATTCGGAGTTAATTCCCAAAAATTAATAACATAAAAGTTCTAACAGCGTTAGCAAAAAAAAATATTAAAAATAAAGGTGTTTATGGCAAGGAATCAAAATAACGGTTCTACGGGCAGACATAGATCTGCACCGGGCGGAATGCCGCGCAATACAGGCATTGCCGAAATGGAAAGCTACTATTCCAACAATAATGATAATAATGATTTTAGTTCTATTGAAGATCAAATTATTGACGCTTCCAAGATTGAGGGACCCAAACTTGATTTGGCCGAACTTAAAGTAAAAACCATTGTTGAACTTACCTCGCTCGCGCGAGATATGGGCGTTGAAAGGGTGTCGGGTCTTAAAAAACAAGACCTTATATTTGAGATACTTAAATCACAAACAGAAAAGAAAGGGCTGATTTTCGCAAGCGGCGTAATCGAAATTTTAAATGACGGTTATGGTTTCCTGCGTTCGCCCAATTACAACTATCTCCCGGGGCCTGACGATATATACGTATCTCCTTCGCAGATACGCCTCTTTGGTCTTAAAACAGGAGACAGCATTGCCGGCCAGATCAGGCCGCCAAAGGACGGCGAGCGTTTTTTCGCGCTGCTTAGAATAGAGGCGGTAAATTTTGAGAATCCCGAAAAACTTAGCCGAAGAGTGCTTTTCGATAATTTGACGCCCTTGTATCCGCAGCAGCGAATAAATCTCGAGACTACGGTCGAGAATATCGAAATGCGTATAATGAACATCATGACCCCAATCGGTAAAGGGCAGCGCGCTCTTATAGTCGCGCCTCCGAGAACCGGTAAAACAATATTACTGCAAGAAATAGCTAACGCCATTACTACAAACCATCCGGAAGTTTTTCTCATCGTTCTTCTTATAGATGAGCGTCCGGAAGAGGTTACGGATATGCAGCGCTCCGTAAAGGGCGAGGTTATATCCTCAACCTTTGACGAACAGGCGAGCCGTCATGTACAGGTTGCCGAAATGGTAATACAAAAAGCGCGCCGCCTTGTAGAGAGAAAAATGGATGTCGTTATACTCTTAGATTCAATAACCCGCCTTGCCAGAGCCTTTAATCAGGTGGTTCCGACAAGCGGCAAAATACTCTCGGGCGGCGTTGACTCGAACGCGCTTCACAAACCGAAACGTTTTTTTGGGGCGGCTCGCAATATCGAAGAAGGCGGCAGCCTTACGATTCTGGCGACGGCGCTCATTGATACGGGCAGCCGCATGGATGAGGTAATATTTGAGGAGTTCAAGGGAACCGGAAATTGCGAGCTTCACCTCGACCGCAAACTTGCCGACAGAAGGGTTTTTCCCGCTATAGATATCAATAAATCAGGAACAAGAAAAGAAGAATTATTGCTTGACGAGGAAGAACTCAATAAATTATGGGTACTTCGTAAGGCTCTGTCCTCATTGAGTTCAACGGAGGCAATGGAACTCCTGATTGAAAAGATGAGAGCCACGAAGAACAACAAGGCCTTTTTTAAGGCGATGAATTCTTGAAAATAAGGAGATTGCTGTGAAAGACGGAATACATCCGGCATATAAAGAGACTATAATAAAATGCGCCTGCGGCAACGAGATCAATACGCGTTCAACGGTTGAGAATATCCATGTTGAGATTTGCTCAAATTGTCACCCTTTTTACACCAAAAAACAGAAGATTGTCGATACAGCGGGACGTGTCGAGAAATTCAAAAAGAAATACAGTATCAAGTAAGCCTTCGCAGACGGAAACCGCGCTCAGACAGCGCGGTTTTTACTTGCCCTTATCGCGAGAAAGATGCCGAGCGCTCCGGTAATAAAGAAAAGCATCGCTATAATCTGCGCCTGTGTGAGGCTCAGCGCGGCCTTTGGGTTTACGCGTATGAATTCTACGAAGAATCTGGCCGTCCCGTTAAGCAAAATGTAGAGAGAGAAAAGCAGACCGTGAGGGAGTTCTTTTTTTCTCAGCCGCATCAGCGCGGCAAATATAACAAAAGAAACAAGCGATTCCAACAGAGATGTCGGGTAAACCGGCTCCGTAGATGGAGCGAGTCCGTTCGGATAAGACATGCCCAGAAACGAGTTTCCCGCGAGTATGCCGTAGCAGCCGTCTCCGGCGACATGGCAGCCCAAGCGTCCTATGGCGTAACCGAGTGCTATAGGAGCGGCTGTTAAATCGCATATCCATGGTATGTTCTGCTTGCTTTTCTTTATAACGAACAGCGAGGCTAAAATAGCGGCAATATATCCGCCGTAAACCGTAAGCCCCGAACCTGATATAAGCATTCCAAGCGGGTCTTGCAGAAATTCGTCAAAATAGTCAATTACATGAAAAAGTTTTGCCCCTATTATGGCGCTTGGAATTATGACCAAGAGCAGTTTGTAAGCAAGTTCAGGATTGATTCCCTTTAATTTGAACTCCCTTTCAAGAAGAAGAAAGGCTGTGTAAAAGGCAAGCCCCAGCATAATTCCGTAACCGCCTATGGTGAGGGCCTTATATTGAAATATAATTGGATACATATACTCTCCGATTGAAGGCTTTTTATGAATAGCCCTATCATTTGTCAAGTAAATTGTTTTCTTTCTCATTTTTAATCTTTTTATTAAATTTTCTTCTTGAAAACAATGAGTATTGAAGAACAGATGCTCATAAAGGTTGGATTTTAATGGCAGGCAAAAGCAGAAAACATGATAACGATAATATCGTAAACAGCATAATAGGAGAAGGCTCCGAATTTAAGGGCGAGTTCAAGATAAACGGTCTTCTTCGTATCGACGGCAATTTCAGAGGGACTATTGAGACAAGCGGCAAGGTGCTCATAGGCCGTACCGGCAATGCCATGACCGACATAAAAGCCCGCCTTGTCGTTATAGGCGGAACCATCAAAGGGAATATATTCGCGTCGGAGAGAGTTGTCTTTTTATCAACCGGAAAAATCATAGGCAATATCATAACTCCGAGCCTTGTTATGGAAGACGGGGTTTCATTTGAAGGCAACTGTACAATCAACAGAAAGGCTCTCTCATGATTAAAATATATCCCGTCGGCGGCAAAGGCGACGACAGGCCGAAGGTGCAGCGTAAATCTTCCAATGTTTCCGTCGGTTTGGGAACAACTTTTAAGACGCAGCTTGAATCGGTTCTGAGCCATGAATTTGAGGGCAGCATAGACGCATTAATGGACGAACTGCGCGAACAGGAGCGTCGTTTTATTGACATGCCGAATCCGTATGAAATGAACCGCTACAGGTCGCTTGTTCAAAAAATACTTAAAGAGATCATTAACGAAAGTTTTAACATAAAAGTCAATTTCAAAGAACGGCCTAACGAAAAAATCGTTGTCGAAACGGTAAACGATAAGCTGCTTGAGCTTTCAACGGCTATCACTAAGGGAAGTCCGGCCTTTGTCCTCATGAAAACCATGGAAGAAATCAGAGGGCTCATTCTTGATTTGCGGCAATGAATATAAAAGGCATTATAGGGCATGAAGTCCAATTAAAGCGCCTTGAGGCGATGCTCGACAGCGGGCTTATACCGCAGGCTATGATTTTTTACGGGCTTGGCGGCGTAGGAAAACGCAAAATAGCCCTGCGTCTTTTGATGAGCCTCTTCTGTACCAAAGAAGTCAAACCTTGTCTCGTATGCCATGATTGCCGCCTTATAGAAAACAATACGCATCCCGATGTTTTGATGCTGCTCCCGAACGAGAAAGGCAGTATCTCCATAGGCAAGGACCCGGCGGATGGCGGAAGCGTCCGCTGGCTTATATCAAGGCTCTCTAAAAAATCGGTAAGCGGACGCTACGGTGTTATCATTGACGGCGTTGAAAATCTCTCTGTCGGCGGACAGAATGCTCTGCTCAAGACCATTGAGGAGCCGCCGGAAAACACGCTGATAATAATGATTACTGAAAACAAACGGATGATACCTCCGACAATTCTTTCAAGGGCGACTGAAATATATTTCGGCAGACTATCTTCAGGCGAGATTTCGGATTTTTTTGAAAATCAAAATATTTCCGGCAAGCCGCTCGGCAGAGCCGCCGCCTTGTCGGGAGGCTCTGCCGAGATAGCCTCTTTTTTGGCTGATGAGGATAATATGCGCGAATTAGAAATCATTCTCTCAGGCGTTGCGGACTTTATAAAAAACAGGGATGTCATAAACGTTGACCTTGACCCGCTGAAAAAAAAAATAGGCGAGAAGATGTTAACGCGTATTCTTGCCTGCGCTTTTCGTTCCATGCTGATTTCCGAATTGAAGGGCGAACAGCTTTTGTTTGCCGGAGAGACCCGAATGGCGGTAAAGGATATAATCAATCTGATAAAAATTTCGCTCGCGCTTGAGAAAAGTCTCAGAGTGAATATGCTCCTGAATGTCTCTTTTAAGGGACTGCTCTATTCGATAGATAAATTCCCCGACACGGGCTTGCCTGATTTTGAGGACGCTGGCTTTTGAATTTTATGCCGGATTGACGGAGAGCAGAAGATCTTCTTTTGTAAAAATATCATCCAGATTATTTTTCAGCGTTAAAAATTCCAAAACGTATTTTAGTCTGGCCGCGGCCTCTAACGGCGACGAGAGGTCATTACTGGTTTGTATCGGAAATTGCTGGATTTTCATAACGTTCAAACAACGCGTTTCTTTATTGCCGTCGTATACATCCTTCTTAAAAAGGACATAGGTGTTGTATATGGAATGTATTATATCTTTTGAATGTATCAGGTTGGCTATGAAAAGGTTGGTGTCGGGCTCGTATACGTTTCTGGTCATGAATTTTAGTATTTTTAGCACAATGTTCGGATAGAGATGTTCGTTTAATATCTCTATTATTTTTTTTTCAAGGACTTCATCGTTCATTCTCTTCGTCGGATACGCGTCGTTAAAATCTTCCCAATATCCGGTCTGGATTTTGAAATAAACGAAATCCAAAAAACGGTCTAAAAGGTCCTTCTTGTTGGGGTCTAATTCCTCTTCTTCATCGCTTGATTCCATAATGACGGCAGCGGCATCTTTAGGGTCGTTTTGAGCGATAACGTTCTCAAAATCAATTACGTTTCCCGATAAATTATTACTTAGCAAAACCGGCCTCCTTACAGGTCAAAGTTGTGTTCAAAGTTGAGTTTCATTCTGCTTATAAATTTGTTACGGCTGTTATATTCATAAGCGCTGTTTCTCGCTCCATAGATAGAATATTGATAGAACGATAATTCCAGCAAGCCAAAAAACGCCCACTGGAAAGTATTTTTGCGCATTATTCCGTCTATTACGATGCCTATCAATACGGCGTTTGTGACAAAGGAAAATGTTCCAAGCAGATAGTTGCCGGTGTAAAAATATCCCGAGCCCGGGATGACGGCTGAACTTATGGTTGCGATGTTTACGCTTTTGGGCGGCCTTAATTCTTCGGCGGATATATCGGCGGCAAGGGATTCGATACCTGCGAGATATTCTCCCGCAGGATATTTTTCTTTGTATTCTTCTATCCATTTTTTTGCGAGGTCTAACTCATCGGTAAATACCGCTCCGTAACATCTGTCGCGGCAGGTCTTTTCGGTGTAGAGCGAGTCTCCGTGGATTCTAAGATACTTGTCATAGTTTCTGAGCGCAGCCTGCGCCGAGCCTTTTGTAAGCCGCATTCGCCCTGTGAGGTACAACGCGTAATTGCCGTAAGGATTCAGGCCGTACAACTCGGCGCATTTCTCGGCTGCCGATATTGCCGAAGGCGTATCGCCTCCCATATAAAAGGCCTTGCTCATTAGCAATAGGCTTTCGGCGTAGAATTTTTTTTGCGGGTATAGGTACTGGTAGCGCATAGTTTCAGTAATAGCGTTATAGTATTCGCCTCGCAAGTAATGTTCTTTGGCCGACTTCATGAGCGTTTCTTCTCCGGCGTAGAGCTTTGCGGACAAAACGACGGCGCATATTGAAATATAAATGAATCGCGTCATCGCCTGTTCCGGTAATCAAGGTATTTTAACGGTTCGTACGCCGGGATATTTGCAGACAGATTATCCCTGTAAAGTTTTTTTTGCCTCGCGTTAAATTCGGAGGCGCTGTTGTAAGCGGAATAGAGGTTGCCGGAATAGAATACAGCCGAAAGAAAGAATGCTCCCGCGGCAAGCCCTTTTTCTCCCCGCCTGTGCATGAGCGCTCCGGCGAAGGCGGTTCCGCCGACTCCGGCCAAACTTACAAGGCCGCTTAAATAGCGGCCGCTATAAGCTTGGCCTAACCCGGGGATGATGGCGGAGAACAGGACGGAAAGACCGGTTGAGCGGCTTGGAATGGCGGAAGAGGAACGCAGTTTTTCTTCCAACGCGGAGAAGGTTTCATTCCCGTCCGTGATTTTTTTATAGTTCTCAAGTTCCGTTAAGGCAGACTTATAATCTTCAAGATAAACGAGCGGTTCAATGCGGCGCATAAGGATATCGTGGTTGTTGATTTTGCCGGTATTATATGAGAGACGCGAAGATATGCCGCGGCTTTCGCCGTATTGACCGAGAGCGAGCAGGCTTTGCGATAAAAGCATAATATTTCGCGGTTCATCGTTTGGCCGCAGCCTTGTTATTGAGGTATGGTATTGCTTTCCCGAAAAATAGCAGCAGTCTATAAAGTATTCGCTTTCGATTTTGTCGGCGTTCCAATAAAATACACCTTTGCGTATTTCATCGATGCACCGGAAATAATTGCCCGACATATAGAGCGAGAGGGCATAATCTTTCTGCCTTTTTTCAAGGCTGTCCGCAAAGGCGGGAACGCAAAAAAGGTATAAGACGGATATTGAGGCAATGAATTTACTCATTATCTCAATTTATCCGGAACAGGGTCGCTTCCGGGCGGATTGTACGGGTTGCAGCGTATCAGCCTGTCGCCCGCCATAAGCGCGCCGAAAAAGGCTCCGAATTTTTGAACGGCCTGTCTGCCGTACGCGCTGCATGTCGGTGAAAAACGGCAGGACGGGCCGTCTTGCGGCGATATTACAATTTGAAAAAAACGTATTAAAAAATAGGCGCCGCCCTGAACTCCGTTATATATGGGCTTTGCCTCAGGCAGGCGATTGGCCCGGCGCGATTCTATTAAGGCGTCCCCTGTTTTTACGCCGGAATTCCACGGCCCTCCGAAATCATCAGCCATTGCCAAAAGCGGGTATAACAAAAGCGACGCGACCGCAAGCAAGATAAGCGGGTATTTTTTGTTCATATAACGTGAAGAAAAAACATAAGGCCGCAAGTGTCAAATAAAAAACGGCTTGCAAAAGGCAAAGAAAATTTATATGCGGTTGATAGACAATATAAAACAAAAGCGACGAAACAATGAGAAAGAAAAAACTGCTGATATTCCTGTTTAAAATTATTCCCAAAAGTCTGTTTTCGCGTATCTTTGGTTATTTCGCGAGAATTCCGCTGCCGGCGCCTGTTTTAAACGCGCTCATATCGTGGTATGTTAAAAAATTCAATATCAATATGGATGAATATTCCGTGCCGTCCGGCGGGTTCAGGAATTTCGATATGTTTTTTACCAGAGAGCTTAAGCCGAATTCGCGCAAAATAAGCGCGGCAAAGAACGCTCTGCTCTCGCCTGTCGACGCCCGTGTTGACCAGAGCGGTAAAATAAGAAAAGGGCAGATTATTCAGGCGAAGGGAATACTTTACGGCGTTGATTCGCTCATCCCGTCGGATGCGGCAAAACGTTTTCAAAACGGATATTTTGTCACCCTGTATCTTTCGCCGGCCGATTATCACCGCATCCACTCGCCGGTGAGCGGTAAAATAACCGGCTTTTTTCACATCCCGGGTAAACTATACACCGTGCAGGAATTCATGGTTCAGGGACTCGAAGGGCTTTTTTCAATAAATGAACGCCTCATAAGTTACATAGAGACTGCCAAAGGGCTTGCGGCAGTCTGCAAAGTCGGCGCTATGAATGTCGGGCGCATATCGCTCTCTTATGCCTCTGTGGTTACCAATAAATCCATAAGGTCGCAAAAAGAGGTTTTTTTTGACGAATCCGTTAAAGTAAAGGCGGGCGATGAAATCGGCGCTTTTCATCTCGGTTCGACAATAATCTTGCTTTTTGAAAAGGGCATGGCCGAGCTTGAGATAAAGCCGGGCGAGCGCGTACGCTTTGGGCAAAGCATAGGACGGTTGCTCTAAGGCGCGTATGAATATCTATACGCAAAAGTTTACTCTCTCATCCCATATTCTCGAATTTGATTCCGCAAAGGGCATATTGCGCTGTATGCCGCTTGGAAGCGGGAAGGTTGCATGGGTAAAACAGCTTGACGATATATCGGACATAGGCACGGTATCTGAAAACCGCGATATTTTTTTTCTCTCATGCACGATAGACGAAACGAGCGGCAAATTTACCGCTCTTTCGAAAACCGACGGCGCGACATCATGGTTTATGCCGGGCCGCGAATTTCTTCATGTGCTTCATAAAGACTCGCTCTTTCTTATTTTCATCGACGGCGAGGGAGTATATTATTTTTTAAAGATTGACGCGAAAGACGGCAGTCCGGCGTGGCAGAGGGCGGTTGAATCTGATTTATACGAATATATTATAGACGATGACAGCGTAACGCTTCTCTATAAATCAGGAAGAACCGAATATATTGACCGCGAGACAGGCGGGACGGTACGCTTGTCGGCAAACCGAAAATGTTCATTGTCAGAACTATGATTTTTATGATTAAATTACGGTGCACTGTACCCCTTGAACAGCCCCTCGGGGGCGAGGCCGGACTTTTCCGTTTTCTAAGCAACACAAAAATAGCTTGACATTCCATTACAAGGATTTAGTCTACCCAGCCTATTTTGCCATAAAACAACAAATAAGGGGAGAAATTCTATGAAAAACATTTTTGCCGTTTTAGTCCTCTGCTGTCTGTTCATCGTCTGCGGCCAGTCTAAAGTATATGCGTTTGATATAACTGTCGGGGCGACAACATGGTATTCATGGTGGGATTTAGAACAAAAAAGACAATCATACAATATTGACCCGACATTTCTTTATGGTCCGGCTCTGTCTGTAAGATTAAATGACGATTTTAATCTAACATTTGTATTCCTCTATGGTAAATTTGATATGGAAGAATCACATTGGGATAATTCGACACCGCCTGTAAAAGAATTTCAGAAGTTTAAATTAAAACGATATGATTCCGACCTTGCCCTTAACTACAGACTAAATGAGTATTTCAAGGTCTTTGCGGGAGTAAAATATATTAACTACTCATTTGCAACCGGAGGGCACATGGAGCATACCGGCTTTGGCCCCGGATTAGGTTTAAGCTGCGCTTTCCCGATTGTCGATAATTTATTTCTGCTTGGCACTCTGTCGGGATTCTATTTGTGGGCTGAAGAGGAGGATGATGGTAAGAATGGCCGCAGCAGTCGTGATTCCAAAGATTATGGAATTAACTCTAACTTGTCACTTGCATACTATATAGCTCAGGCATCAACAACAGTAAGCCTCGGCGGAAGATTTCAGTATATGAAAATTGATAAAGATAAGAGAAATGATAATGATAGTGGAAACCAGACAGCTAAGTTTTATGGGGTAACTCTAACGGCGACATATACATTTGGCTTTTAGCCTGTTTTTACAACCGTTCCGTATGCATATATATCTACTATGCCGAAACAGGCGGGCGGGTCAGGCGTGCGATATTCAAACCGGTAATTTAATACCGCGTTTCCGCCTAACGACAGGCATTTTGCGGCAATATCTTGTTTTACTTTTTCAAGAGCCGTATTAGGGTCGATTCCCGCGAAAATAGTATTCATCGCAAAAACATTATCAATGGTTTCAAATTCTTTATTGATATCTCCGGTTGCGATAATAACGCCGTTTATAATCTCTTCGGTAGTATCCATAATCTTTCCTGTTTCCCAAGTATTTTCTTTAATTTATATTCTTCAATATAAAGGTCAAGTAAATTGATGAAAAAACTTTCTCTATAAAAAATGCTTGCGGTCTGGGGAAAGCTATGCTGTATTGATATACTATGAGTGATAAACAAATGCAAAAGAGCAGAATCGCGGCGCGCGTCAGCAATATAAATACAATCCTTCTTGTTTTGGTGCTTACTCTGATGGCAACCATAGCAGCCGTTATAATCAACGCTATAAACAACGAAACTTCAATGAATCTCGTTCGCGCCTATTCTATGGAGGCCGCGGAGAAGTTCTATTCATACATAAGCCAGGACCTTACCCTTGTGCGAAAAGTATCCCATTCAAAGGCGGTAAAAGCGTGGTTTGCCGACGAGGGAAATTGGGCGAAAAAAACAGCGGCTTTTGACGAGATGATGGATTACACCGGAATGCTGCAAGGAACTCATCTGTATTTCGGTATCCAAAAATCTTTGAACGAATATACAATCAGAAACGAGGCCGTTCTTGCGGATTTTGCCCCTTTCGGCAAACTTAACTCGTCGGTTTCCGACGATGCATGGTATTTTGAGTGCGCCGGTTCGGAAAATGATTATACCTTAAAAATCGATATAGAAAAATATAGTAATACCTGGCGGCTCTGGATCAACCACAAGGTTACGGTGAACGGAAATACTGCGGGCGTATTTTGCTCGGGACTGCGGGTGCCGGATATATTCCATGACATATTTGAAAAATATGAAAGCAAAAAAGTCAGGGGATACATCATCGATAGGCATGGCATTATCCAATCGGACAGCACCCATGCTGAAATTTACCTCATGAATCTGGGGAATCATATCCGCGAGGAAAACACCGATCCCGTGTTCGCCTCTGCGCTTCACTCATACATGGGGCGTATTGACGGTTTTTTCGGCCTTCATTCGCGTCCTGAAGTTTCAAAACTTTCCCAAGGCTCTTACGGGTACGCGGCAATTGAACCGATCGGATGTACGGATTGGTCGGTTGTTGTTTTATTTAACGGCAATGCGTTGTCCGGCGTCGCTGATCTTCTGCCGTTCCTGATTATCATGCTGGCTGCGCTGTTTATGTATGTGACAGGTCAAAACGCCTTGATGAAAAGGTTTATTTTTACGCCGCTCGGCCGCTTGACTCAAAGCGTATCGGAGGGAAAATCGACTGATGCCGATTTCTTCGGCAATGACCGTGATGACGAAATCGGCGATTTGGCGCGGACTATACGAGACGCCACGCACAAGCGGCAGCGCCAGGAACAGCTTTTGCACGCGGTGAACAACGCGGCGTCCGTACTGCTCTCGCCGCCGGATGAGACGAATCCTGAGGCTCCGCTGTTGGAAGGTTTGGAACTCATAGGCCGCTACGTGGACGTTGACCGTATCAATATTTGGCGGAATGATACAATCGACGGCGTCTTTTGCTATGTCAATCAGTTCCAGTGGCTAAGAAACGATGCCGACAGAAAGGGGTCCCCTGCCGTCCTGATGCGTCCTTACAGTGAAAATCCCGAATGGGAAATAAGATTCTTGAGAAATGAATATATTAATGGGCCGATTTCCGTACGAACGCGTCAGGAACAGGCTATATTGGAGCCCCAGGGCGTGAAATCAATTTTAGCGATTCCATTGTACTGGCGTAAAGAATTTTACGGTTTTTTCAGCTTTGATGACTGTCGCAGGGAGCGTACCTTTACCGAGGATGAGGTCAACATCCTGCGCTCCGCTGGTTTGATGATAGTCAACGCCCTGAACCGCAACGCGCAGACGGCGGAGCTCAACGAAGCGCATGAACGTACAAAGCTTATGCTGGACGCGACGCCTCTTGCCTGCAGATTGTGGAACAGAAATTTTGAAATTTTTGAATGTAACGATGAAACCGTCAAACTCTACGGTCTGAGGGATAAGCAGGAATATATAAAACGGTATTTTGATCTCTCTCCGGCGTATCAGCCCGGCGGGCAGGATTCCCGCGAGGAGACCTATAAAATACTCGAAAAAGTATTTAACGAAGGCAAATATGCCTTTGAGTGGATGCACCAAACTTTGGACGGCACGCCGATTCCGGCGGAAATTACGCTTGTCCGCGTCAAATACGGGGACGAATATGTCATTGCGGGATATACGCGGGATCTGCGCGAACATAGACGAATGATGGATGAAATCGAACGTCGGGACGCTCTGCTCCATGTAATGAACCGCGCGGCGGCTGTGCTGCTCGTTACGGAGAACGATAAAGATTTTGAGGCCTCACTCCTTGAAGGCATGGAACTTGTGGGGCGCTGTTTAGACGTTGACCGTGTCCAGATTTGGCGGAACGAGACGGTGGACGGCGACCTTTATTTTGTCCATAAGTATCAATGGCTCAGCGATACAGGACAACAGGCGGTTCCGGTTCCCATTGATTTAAAATTTCCTTACAGCGCTAAATCCGAATGGGAAAACAGATTTTTACGGGGCGAATATATTAATGGGCCGCTTTCCGAACAATCGCCGGATGACCAGAATTTTTTAAATTTTTATAACATAAAATCCATTGTTATAATCCCGTTGTTTTTACAGAATCGGTTTTGGGGCTTTTTCAGCATTGACGATTGCCGCAGAGAGCGTACCTTTACGGAAGACGAGATTGACATTATGCGTTCGGGCAGCCTGATGATGGTCAGCGCCCTGAACCGCAATATACAGGCGGCGCAGCTTCGTCAGGCGCATGAGAACACACAGGTTTTATTAGATACAATGCCGCTCACCTGCAATCTCTTTAGCAGGGATGCCAAAATCATTGACTGCAACGCGGCGGCGGTCAATCTGTTAAAAACCAAAGATAAACAGGAATATATTGATAGTTTTTGGGACCTTGTCCCGGAATATCAAAGCGACGGGCGGCTTTCCGTCGAAAAAGGCAGTATGCTGATCAACAAAGCTTTTGATGAGGGCAGATGCGCTTCCGAATGGATGCACCGGCTGTTTGACGGTACGATGATTCCCGTAGACGCTATGCTTGTTCGCGTTAAAATCGGCGGCGACGATGTCGTAGCCGGTTACGCGTGGGATATGCGTGAACATAAACAAATGATGGAAGAGATTGAACGGAGCGCCCATCTGCTTAATGCGATGAACCTCGTAGCAACCATTCTACTTCAGTCTGAAATCGACGAATTTGATAACAATTTGCATCGCTGCATGGGTATGATAGCCGAGGCTGTGAACGTAGACCGCGTATGTATATGGAAAAACCATACCAAGAACGAACGGCTATACTGCACCCAAATTTACGAATGGGTGGGAAACGCCAAATCGCAGATAAACAGCGAAATTGCCTTAGATAAGTCGTATGATGAAAGTATACCGGGTTGGGAAAAAATTTTATCTCAGGGCAAATGTCTTAACAAAATGGTGCGCGATATGTCGCCCCAAGAGCAGGCGGAACTTTCCCCGCGGGGTATATTGTCCATATTTGTGGCTCCGGTGTTCGTACACGATAAATTTTGGGGTTTCGTTGGTTTTGACAATTGTCATCGGGAAATATTATTTTCCGAAAGTGAAGAATCCACTCTTCGCTCCGGCAGCCTCTTGATAGCCAACGCGCTGCTGCGCCATGATATGACGCTGAGTATCCGCGCTACCGCAGCCCAGTTGGAGGCCGTAATCGCAGGCTATGCGGGCATTATTTGGTGTGTGGACCAAAACAGCGTGATTACGCTGTTTAACGGTCAGTACCTCAACGAGCTTGGATTTACGCCCGATTTTTTTGAAGACAAAAAACTTGACGACGCATTGAAAGATGAACGCTTTTCCGGTATTCTTGCAAGCGTAGACAAAACTTTTACCGATGGCCCGCAAGATTTGAATATCGAAATCGACGGCAAAATGTACCGGATACGCACAACGCCCATCTATGACGACAGCGGCGGCGTAGTCAATGTAGTGGGCAGCTTTGACGATGTCACTGAAAGAAGCCGGCTTCAGAGGGAACTCAAAGAAGCCTTGAGGGAGGCTCAGGAGGCCAACCATGCTAAATCCAATTTCTTGGCCAGAATGAGTCATGAAATGCGCACCCCTCTTAACGCTGTAATTGGATTGTCTGAGTTGACGCTTGAGGACAACGGGTTAAGCAAGGAGGTGCAGTTAAATCTTGAAAAGATAAACAGCTCCGGATCAACCCTTCTATCCACGGTCAATGATATTCTGGATATTTCCAAAATAGAGGCGGGAAAATTTGAAGTTATCTCTTCTGATTATGATATCCCCAGCTTAATTAACGACGCGATTACCCAAAGTATTATGCGTATCGGTGAAAAGTCTATTCGGTTTCGCTTAGACATAGATGAGAACCTGCCCACTCGCCTGCGCGGCGATGATTTACGGGTTAAGCAAATTTTAAACAACCTTCTGTCTAATGCTTTCAAATATACTATGGAAGGGAC
>Ga0082212_10003719_pt1 | contig 21488 bp, 20 predicted proteins | sample TergutNt197P3_FD_71548 | JGI IMG/M metagenome (GOLD analysis project Ga0082212, IMG submission 71548) | Neocapritermes taracua P3 segment gut microbial communities from Petit-Saut dam, French Guiana - Nt197 P3 | ecosystem: Host-associated > Arthropoda: Insects > Digestive system > Gut ... | reverse complement strand
ACGCTGTTTCCATGAATCATCTTGGTTTAATCACGGGCGCGTTTCTGACAATCTATTTTCTGCAAAAATATGCGGTAAGGCCGGTGCGGCGTCTGATGAATCGTTCGGTGAAATCATGCCTGTTCTTTGGCGCTCTGCCGTTTGCTTACTATCTGTTCGATTATGCCGTTGTTATTTACACCGATTTAATGTACACAGGGCACCGCGCTGTTGTACAGTTCATGCCTTCTTTTGTATCTGCAGCCTATGTGGTGTTTACTCTCCTTTACTATACCGAAACGCAAAAACAGGCGCGTATCGAAAGAGAACGGGATATGCTGGATATGCAGTTCCGCCTGGCGCAAACGGAGTTTGATTCTCTGCGGCAGATACAGGAAAATGCCGCGCACTACCGGCATGACATGCGCCACCATTTCGCTCTTTTACAGGGATTGGCTTCCAAGGGGGAAGGGGCAATTATTGAGCGGATCAAAGAGTACCTGCGTACCGCCGAGTCCGACATGGACGCTATCACACCGGTACGCTTTTGTGAAAACGAAACGGTTAATTTGATTTTGTCCGCTTTTGCCGCCAAAGCGCAGCGGTCTAAAACCCTGTTGACAATAGACGCGAAGCTACCTGACATTCTTCCCCTCAGTGACACGGAATTGTGTTCTCTTTTGTCAAACGCTTTGGAAAACGCCATAACAGCCTGCGAACAAATACCAACAAGCAGCCGGCGCTTTGTTAAGCTGTATATTCATTCAAAGGATGACAAACTGTGCATTGACATACGCAACAGTTATCAGAAGGAGCCGGTATTTGAGCACGGTCAGCCGGTAACAACAGAACAGGGGCATGGTTTCGGCACAAAGAGCATGGCTCATATCATAGAAAAACATTGCGGTGTATTTCAGTTTTCAGTTAAGGACTACTGGTTCATTTTTAAAGCTGCGGTGTAGGGGCAATAAATAATTATGGAATTATCCCTATTTTTACGGCCTTATCCCTGGCTTCGGGTACCCACTTTTTAAGATCCGAAATTCTTGTGGTGTTTGACGGGTGTGTACTAAGGAATTCCGGTGATCCGCTGCCGCCCAATGCCGCCATCCGTTCCCAAAAATTTACCGACATTTCGGGATTGTAACCGGCAATAGCCAGGAGATAAAGGCCTATACGATCAGCTTCGCTTTCATGGTTGCGGGAAAAGGGCAGGGTTCCGAAAACGGTTGAGCCTGCGCCGTATATTGTCATAGCCAGTGCCTGGGATTCTTTGCTTTGGTTTCCGGTAAATATCGAAATTCCTGACGCACCAAGTTCCTGCAGTACACTGGCACTGACCCGCTGTTGTCCATGGTTTAACAAAGCATGGGCAACTTCATGTCCCATTACTACTGCAAGGCCGGTTTCGTCTCCGGTTACCGGGAGTATTCCAGTATAAACAACGATTTTACCGCCGGGCATACACCAGGCATTTACTTCGTTGGATCTTACCAGGGTATATTCCCATTGGTATTTATCCAGATAATGGCTCTGTCCTTCCGAGGCGGCCCATTTTTCTGCTGCCATTCTGATTCTGTTTCCAACACGGGTTACCATAGCTGCTTCCGCAGTACCTGTAACAACCGTATTTTCGTTCAAAAATTGCTTGTACTGGGTAAATGAAGATGCAAAAAGAGTATCGTTATCAACAAAAGCCATTGTGCTTTTGCCGGTATAGGGATTGGAAACACATGCAGTAATAACAATTGAGGAAGAAGGGATTAGTATAAAGGCTAATATAATTAAAAATAACGGTTTGGAAAAAAAGCGCTTCATGAAGCCTCCCGTTTAATGATATATTTAGAATAGTTGATTTAATCAATTTTTACAACCTCACCTAGCATCTTTCTATGTTATTATGGTACTTTACTTTATATAGGGGAATATCATGGCAAATTCAGGAATGATTACCCAGATTGTAGGACCTGTAGTCGATGTTCGTTTTGAAGAAAACGGAGTTCCTTCAATACTAAACGCTTTAAAAGTTCAGGTCGGAGACCGGGACGTTATACTGGAAGTACTCCAGCACATAGGGGACAATAAAGTCCGCTGTGTGGCAATGGAACCTACCGAAGGGCTTGCCAGAGGGCTTGGCGCTTTGGATACAGAAAAACCTATCAATGTTCCGGTCGGAAAGGCTGTACTGGGCCGTATGTTCAGTGTAACCGGACGTGTTATTGACAATAAAGGTCAATTTTCTTCAAGTGAATTTGCATCTATCCACCGTGCCGCTCCGGGTTTTTCTGAACAACGGCCTGCTACTGATGTGTTGGAAACGGGAATTAAAGTTATCGACCTTATTGCACCCTATGCCAAAGGCGGAAAAATCGGCCTTTTTGGCGGCGCTGGAGTAGGTAAAACTGTCATTATTATGGAACTGATCCGTAATATTGCTACAGAACATTCGGGATATTCAGTCTTCAGCGGTGTCGGAGAGCGAAGCCGCGAAGGCGCCGATCTCTGGAAAGAGATGAATGAAAGCGGAGTTATCGACAAAACGGCCCTGGTTTTTGGTCAGATGAATGAACCGCCCGGCGCAAGAATGAGAGTTGCTCTTACCGGGCTGACCATGGCAGAACACTTCAGGGATAAAGACGGCCAGGATGTACTTCTTTTTGTCGATAATATTTTTCGCTTTATACAGGCAGGCGCAGAAGTTTCGGCTCTTCTGGGCCGTATTCCCAGCGCTGTAGGTTATCAGCCAACGCTGGCTAATGAAATGGGCGCTCTTCAGGAACGAATTGCAAGTACTTCAAGAGGTTCTATTACCAGTATTCAGGCAGTATATGTACCCGCAGACGATCTGACCGATCCGGCGCCGGCAACAACCTTTGCACACCTGGATGCCACAACAACACTTTCACGAAAAATTGTTGAGTTGGGTATTTATCCTTCAGTTGATCCGTTGGCATCCAGCAGTCGTATTCTTGATCCTGAAGTCGTAGGAAATGATCATTACAATACAGCCCGAAGAACACAGCAAATACTGCAGCGGTATAAGGAATTGCAGGACATAATTGCCATTCTTGGAATGGACGAACTGTCGCCGGAAGATAAAATTCTTGTTGCCCGCGCCCGTAAAGTCCAGCGCTTCTTTTCACAGCCATTTTTTGTCGGAGAAAAATTTACCGGCATTAAAGGCCGTTATGTACCTGTTAAAGAAACAGTCCGCGGTTTTAAGATGATCCTTGACGGCGAGTGTGATTCCATAAACGAACAGGCGTTTTTTATGGCAGGCAGCATAGACGATGTGCTGGAAAAAGCAAGGTAAAAAACAGTGAAAGCTTTTAAGTTTGAACTGTATACTCCGTACCGCCGTTTTTTTTCCGGCGAAATAGAAGCTATTACGCTTACGTTACCGGACGGTGATATTACTATCTATGCAGATCATTCTTTTTTAACTGCACCTGTTCAGACAGGTATTTTAAAAATAAAAACAAAAAACGGCGAATGGAAAAACGCGTTTATTGCAGACGGAATACTGGAAGTTAAAGCGCATGGCACCATTATTATGGCCGACGCTGCCGAATGGCCCGAAGAAATAGATCAGGAACGGGCGGAAAAAGCCTTTGCAGCAGCACAGGAAGTTATGGAAACCGGTACTTTTAAATTCGAAACTTCTTCGGCCGAATCTGCATGCCGGCGGGCAAAATTCCGCCTTAAAGTAAAAGAACTTAATTGAGTTTGCTGTACAGTCCTGTTGGTTTCGGAACTTTTTTTGCTGCGACACGGCCGACTCGAACGGCCCACCTGCTGCTTAGAAGGCAGCTGCTCTATCCGGATGAGCTAGTGTCGCTTAACAAAAATACAAAACATAAATGTTTTGTATTTTTGTTTTGGAGATTTTACTAAAGTAAAATCTCCATGATTTTCGGTGCTAATTCATTTTAACAAATTTCAAGTATTCAGCTCAAGGCCGAGCTGCCGCTGATAATTTCGGTCATTTCCTGGGTAATACTTGCCTGTCTGATACGGTTATACTTCAGATGGAGTGAAGTCAGCATGTCTTGAGCGCTTTTGCTGGCTTCGTCCATGGCAGCCATTCGGGCGCTTTGTTCACTGGCGTATGCTTCAATCAGGCAGCCATAAATAACCCCTTTTATGTACATCGGTACCAACGAATCAAATACGGCTTCTTCCGATGGATCATACTCAAAATGGAGTTCAACACGTTTTTCCAGCCCATGTTTTACAATGTCTTCCTGCAGCATTCTTTTATCCAAAGGCAGTAGTTGTTTTACTTCAGGAAGCAATTTTACCGCACTGTACATATGCGTATATACGATATATACCTCATCAAACATGCCCCAAAGATACTGGGCAATTACAAATTCGGCAATTTCCCGGGCATTGTCCATATTCGGAAGATGTGAACGGAATGAAAAATTTTCCATAATTAAATACTTGCTGTGAATAAAATACCGGTATCCAATAGCCCCTATCAGGATTAACACCGCATTGGGTAATCCCTTGCAAAAAGACGTTACTTCACGAAAAACATTGGCGTTATAACCGCCGGCAAGACCTTTGTCGCTGGTAACAACAAGTATGGCGCTGCGTTTTGAAGGATACTCAACAAAACCTGATTTACCATTTGCATTTGATGCTTTTTCAGTATATGAATTAAGATAACGGCTCTTTACATTTCCGGCTCCGGCAAGAATATCGTACATTGTTTTTTGAATACGTACAAAAAACGGTTCGGTATCTTCCAGCACTCTCCTTCCTTTGCGAAGTTTTGATGTAGAAATAAGGTTCATTGCCTTGGTAACCTGCAGGGTTTGTCCAATAGCCTTCATCCTAAGACGTATGTCACGTTGATTAGCCATTAGATTTCGCTCACTTCAGTATTGGTTGCCGTGGTTTGTGTCTTATTGGAAAGGTGTTTATATTCTTCTATAGCCTTTGAAAGCTCTTGTTCCAGTTCAATACTGGTAGTTTTGGTTTCTGTAATGGTTTGAAGTATTCCCGAATGTTTTAATAAAATATATTCCAGAAGCCCTGAAGTAAAACTCTTTACCGCATCTGCCGGAATATCGGTAAGGTAACCGTTAACCGCAGCAAAAAGAGCCACACATTCTTTTTCCATGGAAAGGGGCGAAAACTGGTTTTGTTTAAGAGCTTCCATAAGCCGCTCTCCCTGAGCCAGTTTATCCTGGGTTGCTTTATCCAGATCGCTGCCGAATTGGGCAAATGCGGCCATTTCTCTGTACTGTGCAAGATCCAGTCTGAGCCTGCCGGACACCTTGCGTATTGCTTTTGTTTGAGCCGCACCGCCTACACGGCTTACAGAAAGGCCTACATCAACTGCCGGACGAAAACCGGAGTTAAACAGTTCCGAATCCAGGAATATCTGGCCGTCGGTAATTGAAATAACATTGGTCGGAATATACGAAGAAATGTCCCCGGACTGGGTTTCGATAATGGGAAGGGCTGTAATAGAGCCGCCGCCCAGTTCAGGAGAAAGTTTTGCGGCTCTTTCCAGAAGCCGGGAATGGAGATAAAATACGTCCCCCGGAAAAGCTTCCCTGCCAGGCGGTCTGCGGAGGAGGAGGCTGATTGTCCTGTATGCTACTGCGTGTTTTGAAAGATCGTCGTATACAATAAGTACATCTTTTCCCTGATTCATAAAGTGTTCCGCCATGGCACAGGCCGAATAAGGAGCCATGTACTGCAATGCAGCAGAATCCGAAGCTGAAGCAAAAACGACAAAAGTATAACTCATCGCTCCGTATTTTTCCAGGTTACGGAGTATCGCTGCAACAGAAGAAGATTTTTGTCCTATGCCGCAGTATACACAATAAACATTTTTTCCCTGTTGATTAATGATCGTATCTACGGCTAATGCGGTTTTGCCCGTCTGTCTGTCACCAATAATAAGTTCACGTTGTCCCCGGCCAATCGGTATCATGGCATCAACCGAAAGTGCGCCGGTTTGAAGCGGCGTATCAACTGAACCTCTGTCTATTACCGAAGGAGCAGGGGATTCAACCGGAAGGTATTCGGCAATATCAAATGGCCCTTTACCGTCAATTGCTTCTCCCAGAGGATTTACAACTCTGCCCAACAAACCGGGACCTGTCGGAACAGATATTACTTTTCCGGTACCTCGTACTTCTTCGCCGTCTTTTACAAGATTTTCTCCCGAAAGGAGTACGCAGCCTACTCCGTCTTCTTCCAGGTTCAGTACGACACCGGTGGCGCCGGAGGCAAATTCCACCAGTTCTCCGTAGATTGCCCCATCCAGGCCATAGACAGATGCAACAGAATCTCCCACCTGGGTTACAAAACCAGCATTGTCGGTTGCAGTACTGCCGCCCCATTGTTTTATTTCTTCTTCAAGAATTTTTGAAAGTTCAGTAAAATTTGCCATTATGCCTCCAGTCCTTAACCGGAATAAAGAGCGCCCAAATCCGCAGTCATTTTTTGTAACTGCCCCTTTATACTGCCGTCAAAGAGCATACTCCCCCAGCGTATCCTGAATCCGCCAATAAGATCGGGAATAAGCCGAATGGAAAAGATAATATCTTTTGCACCGGAAAGTTGTTTTGCCTTTTCCTTCAGTACAGTCACAAGATCTTCTCCCAGGTCAACGGCAGCTTCTACAAATACTTCTTCAATCCCCATTTTTTTATGAATGATTTTTTCTATTTCCCGTATAATCCCTTTATACCGGTGAAAGCATTTTTTTCTCAGCATAAGTTGTACAAAACGTTCCGCCAGCTCAATAGTGTCTTTGAGAACTTCGCCTGCTGAACCGCCTTGATTTTCTGCGCAGCTTTCTGCTGCAAACCCGGTACGTGCAAGAGCCGCTTTTATTATTTTTCCCAGGCGGTCTGCATCATTTTTACCGGAAAGATCTCCCGGCAGGGCAAGAGCTGCACGGCAGAATACTTTAAGGTATTCCAGAGCATCTTTTGCACCCAAAGGAGTTCCGGCTGCTTTAACAAAGGCTTCCGCCCATGGTTCCGGTCTGAACATTATCGTTTTTCCCGGTTTATGGTATCCTGAACAAGGTTATCCAGTACTTCTGCCGCATAACGCTGTTGCTCGGCTCCGGAAAGCTCACGCCGGACAAGACGGCTTGCGGCGCTTAGCACCAGGGCAGCAGCTTCCGCCTTAAATAGAGCCATTGCCGCCAGGCGGTCTGCTTCCAGTTTTGACTGGGCTGCGTCAAGAATTCGCCCGGCTTCAACTTTGGTATTATCCAGGATCTGTTCTCTTTCCAGTTCAGCCTGTTCTTTTGCAAAACGGATTATCGCATCAGCTTCCATTTCCGCATTATTAAGCTGTTTCTTGTACTGTTCAAGCAGTTTTTGCGCAGTTACTTTGTCTTTTTCTGCCTGGTCAATGGAATTCTGAATTCGCCTGACCCTATCCGCCATAAAGTTCGTTGTCGGTTTAAATAATATCGCCTTCAGTATTAAATAAAGAATGATAATATTGATAATGGTGATAACAAAAGTGACGGAAAAATCAAGCATGTTAACCCCTATATTGTCCGGTCATTCAGAAAATTGATCGGACTGCTAAATCAAACAAGAAACAAAGTTTCATGGTATTTTTATGTTATTTACCCAAGTCTTGTGATTAGGATAATCGCTACGACCAGCCCGTATATGGCTGTTGATTCTGCCAAGGCAACACCGACAAAAAACATAGGCGTATACTTGTTGCTTGCTTCAGGCTGGCGGGCAATCGCCTGAATTAATCCGGAAGTTGCAATCCCAATGCCGATACCGGCGCCAATACCGGTAAGTACCGCAATACCCGCTCCAACGCCGAGCAAAACATTCAAATCCATTTTTAACCCCTTATTTTGTGCAGTTGAATAACTGCACATTCAAATCGAACATGAAACAAAGTTTCATGAAATTTCTTATGTTAACAGTTTTATTACGGCTATTCTTCATGAATTTTTACCGCCTCTGAAATATAGATACTGGTTAAAAAAACAAAAATCCCTGCCTGCATCAAACCATCAAAAAAATCAAAATACAGCGAAAAGACCATGGGAAGCCCAATCGGGAACAGCTGTTCTATCATGGACATTAGTACAAAACCGCCCAGTATGTTTCCAAATAACCGCAAAGACAGTGAAACAAGCCGGGTACCATAATCCATTATATTGAATGGCAGCATCAAGGGAAGAGGATGGAGCAGTTGTTTGAACCAGCCGGCAAAACCCCGGGCAGCAAAACCGCAGATCAGCACCAGGGCAATGGAAATTACCGCCAGTGCTGCCGTAAAATTGATGTCCCTGGTTGGGGGCCGGATCATAAAAGGAGGAATAAACTCGCGGCCAAAGAATTTTAGTTCTACCGGAGAAACAACTCCAATGATATTTGCCAGGAGTAAAAAGAGAAACAGGGAACCCAGATACGGACCAAGGTGTTTAGAAAAAGAGCCGAATTGATTTTTGGCAAAATTGTTAAGTGATTCTACCCCTGTTTCAACCAGCGCCTGAGGGCCGGAAGGAATTTCCTTAAGCTTACGGGTAATAACCAATGAGCCTATTATTAGGATAAACATTACAATCCAGGAAATAACAACTGTTTCAGTTATTGGAATTGGATATCCGAAAAAAGTCAGAGAAAATATGGTTTTTATTTCCAGTGCTTCCATTTTTTCCTCAATTGAGACTGTTCCAAAACTTCAATTTTTCGAACAGCTTCTTATCAATTGTCTTTAAAGAAAAAATCGTCTCTAAAATATTTTTTCAGCAATTCCTCTGAAACATTTTCAGTTTGACTCATTTCCTGATATGTAGATTCAAGAAAGCCTTTAGTTATATAAAAACAGCCAAGCAGGAAGAATTCCGATACCCTATTAACTATTCCCATAGCCTGATACATACGTACCGTGCTGTCCAGGACAAAATCCGTCATAAGGTACCCAATAACCACCTGTTGGGCAAGATTTAGTCCGTAAATTACTTCCGAAATCGGAAAGGCCGATTTTTCCCTTGTTTTTCCGATTTTTACATAAAAATCCCCTACAGCAACACGATCAAGCCCTCGATCAAGGGTTTTTGCCAATAAAGGGTAATATTTGGCATTAATTTCGATTAATTCCTCATCGCTCATGGAATTGTAATGTTTTAACTGGGGAGATTTCCTGATTAGAGCTTTCCATCGGGCCGCAAAATCCCTAGCTTGGATATTCAAGGTATCAATTAGAATACTATCAACCATACTTATCCCCACATTACTACATGAGAACAATATTTACCAGTCTTTTTATCAAAAAAACAGGGCTTTTCCTGTAAATACTTGACTAGATTTTATACTTTTTGCTATATTTCAAAAGTAGATTCTTTATCATAATTAAGGAAAATGATCTTTGGGGGCGTAGTGAAGCTGGTTTATCACGCTGGCCTGTCAAGCCGGAGATCGCGGGTTCAAGCCCCGTCGCTCCCGTAAAAAATTGGCCCAACCAATTTTTTAACATTTTAATTTATTAAAATGCTGTTAATAGCCACTTTTCCTCACACGGAGGCACAAAGGCACGGAGAGTAATGCGGTATTTGCGTACTTGCCGTAATACTTTGTGCCTTAGTGTCTTTGTGTGAAATAATCACGATCAACGGACAATAGCGCAGCTGGTAGCGCGCTTGGTTCGGGACCAAGAGGTCGGCGGTTCAAATCCGCCTTGTCCGACAAACAGATTTGGCAATGCCAATCGTCATAAAAAGGAGGCTCTATGGCCAAGGCAAAAAAGACGAACACCACTGAAGAAAAATCCGGTTTTTCTGAATTAGCACAACGTTTTAAAGATCACCCGTTTGTTTTTGGCGGAACAGTTATACTCTTGATATTTATCATTATTGCCTTTGTATTTGTACCAACTATGCCGTCCATACAACAGGATTCCGAAGGTCTTGTATTCGGATATTATAACGGAAAACCCATAAATCAAAATGCATATTTTAACAATATGCTGCAGGAAACCGCACGAATGCAGAATTTTGATTTACAGAGTGATTATGGCATGAATTATATGGCTGCCGTTCAGGTTTGGTATCAGGCATTTGTCAAAACCGCAATCCACATGGCTGTTCTTGAAGAAATGAAACTTACCGGATACAAAGTTCCGGCAACTGAAATTGATCGCCTTGTGGCATCACGTCCGGAATTTCAGGAAGACGGCCGGTTTTCCATGGTAAAATACAATAATTTTGGAAAAAGCAGGCTGCAGACCCTTTGGCGTAATACGGAAGAAGAATATACAGCCGCCAAATTTTTTAACGACTTTATAGGTTTAAAAACATCTACAGCAGAAAAAAATTTTATTGGTGCAATGTCGTTTCCAGAACGAAGTTTCGAGATTGTTTCTTTTCCCCGTTCAATTTTTCCGGAATCGGAAATAATTTCATTTGCATCAGCACGCCAGGATTTGTTTAATACTATTCATCTTTCACGGATTACCATGGGAAGTGAAAAGGAAGCCCGGCAATTACTGGATTCAATACAAAAAGGCCAAACTACGTTTGAAGATGCAGCACGTAATCATTCTACCGATCCGGAAAAAGAGAGAGGCGGCGATATGGGACGCCGCATGGCTTATGAAATTTTTACGGATTTTCAGGAAGAAAGCGACAGAAATGCAGTAATATCGCTGAAAAGAGGCGAGTTCAGTACGGTAATTAAAGGTTCCAATGATTCATGGATTTTTTTCCGTGCCGAAGAAAATCCATTCGCGGCGGATCTTTCTCTGGAAGAAAACCTGGACAAGGTCAGAAGTTATATAGATCGTTTCGAAGGCGGCCGTTTGGAAAATTGGCTTGTAGCCTTTACGGAAGAACTGCTTGGCGGAGCAAAACAACAAGATATAAGTCTTTCTGAATATATTTTGTTTTTAAGAGAACAGCAGAATCCCGATTCGCCGGAACGTCTTCTTGCGCTTGAAAATGTCTCTATCAATTCTTTTGGCCCTATAAGCATGAATTACAACAATATGGGCGGTTCCCAAAGCGATCGTGGTTTAATGCTTTTTGCCAATACGATAAATACAGATATTAATCCGGAACTTATTGGCGCCGCTTCCAATGAAGTCTTTTGGCGGAATGCATTTAAAACACCTTTGAATACTCCTTCGTCTCCGTTTTCTTTGGGATATTCAATTATAGTGCTTACACCGGTAGAAGAAACTTCAGGCGATGAAACAAGCATTGAAAACATTGGTAACTTTTATACCTGGGGATTTATGTTTAATGCAATAAGCCTGGATGTTAATGCAGCATTTATATCCAGCAGTAAATTCGAAAATAATTTCTACGATGTTTTTATGCCTCTACTGTTTAATAGTTTTGGATTAAATGATTAATGATGGTAATATCCCGCCAGACGATGAACCTGTAATAAAAGCCGTAAGGCGGGGTTATACGATCAATTATAAATCAAAAACTCTGCTTTCGACAGTAGATCCTGTTTCGCAGGCTGAACGTGCTGTTAATGAAATAACAAAAAAAAACAGGACACTGTATTTTTGTCCTTCTCCTTTGTTTGGTTATGGTCTTATTAGCCTTATTTCACTAATAAGTGACGATTCTGCTGTTCTTTGCGTTGAAACAGATGATAAACTTCTTGCTCTATCTGTTTCATCAATTGATGAAAATCTCTTACATCATCCGCGCTTTGCTTTTGTTGACATTAAAAACGGAGAAGAACTATGCGGATTTATACGTAAAAAATGGGGTTCCAGAGCATTTCGTAACATTGAACCGCTAAAACTTACCGGCGGCTGGCAGCTTGATAACAGTTGTTATACGAATATGGAAGATTTGATCCGTTCGAGTATTGCCATTGATTGGGGAAATGCCATGACAATAGTAAAACTTGGACGGCGTTTTATGTACAATGTTATACGAAACATTGGCTTTTTGGCTCAGGCAAAGTCAATAAAGAATATATCCTTTGGAGAAAAACCGGTTTTGGTTCTTGGAGCAGGGCCTTCGCTTGATCCCCTGTTGGATGAGCTTCAAAAAGCAGGTGTATTTAACCGGCACAAAACATCGACCGAAAGCCAAAACAGAACATTTGCCCTTGTTTGTGTGGATACATGCCTTACCATTTTAAAGGAACGTCAAATAATTCCCGATCTTGCAGTAATTTTGGAAAGCCAGTTTTGGAACCTGAGTGATTTTAACGGTTCCAAAAATACGGGAATTCCCACTGCTGTGGATATTTCTGCTTATCCCGGAACAGTGCAACTTCTTGGGGGACCGGTATATACGTTTTGTACTCGGTGGGCACAGCTTAACTTCTTCGAAAGATTTTTTAACAGCAGCCTTATGCCTGAAGAACTACCTCCGCTCGGCTCGGTTGGATTAAGCGCTGTAGAACTGTCAATACGTCTTGGCTCAGGACCTGTTTTAACAGGCGGAATTGATTTTTCTTTTACCCTGGACAACACTCATGCCCGATCGAGCCCTGCTCATCTGGCGGCATTAATAACCAAAAACCGTTTTACCAGTCCATTTAATGTAGACTATGTATTTAATACAGGTGTTTTTGATACAGTTTCAAAAACAAAAAAACATGTTAAAAGTAATCCGTCAATGAGAACATACCGCAATCTTTTTGAAAAAGAATTTTCGAACAATCGTATTAAGGATATAGAAGGAACCGGTCTTCCTTTGGGCATTGAAACCATTGGCGTAGATGAAGTAATTAAAATTCTTTCAGGAAATAAAATAATAACTGTAAAAAACAACGATTACCCATGTTCATTGCAAAACAGTAAAACATGCACATCTCTTGGTGATTTTATTAAAAGTGAAAAGTCAATATTGGAAGATTTACGATCATTGCTAACAGGCACTGATACAAAAATAAAAAATGACAGTAAAATAAAAGATGACATAAATATTCTGCTTGATAAAGCTGATTATCTTTGGGCTCATTTTCCGGACTGTGCAGGAAAAGAAGGCAGAAGGCCTTCTTCAACAGATTTGGGTTTTTTAAAAAGGGTTCGTGCGGAAATAGATCCTTTTATAAAATTATGGGAACTTGCAGAACGGGAAAGAGTTCAGTTTCTTGGTATTTGATGTATACCGGTTCCTGCAAGTTTAAATTTATCCGAAGCAAGAGGAACTACTCTGCCCAGAACTTCAAGTGTTTCTGAAGTATTGATCTCCGCAGGGAAATCAAGTTCTACGGAAACAGCGCCTTCCATAACGGTTCTGGTGTCGTAACCTACAAGAAAATCAAAACTAACCATATTGGGAGAGTTTCTGACATTGGCGGCGCTGCCTCGCCATAGGACATAACAATCCCGATACAGTAACGGATCAGATGCTACTTCTGCATAAGTAAATTTATTTTTAAGGGTATCAAACCCCGGTGTTTCCATATAACCTATTAAAAGGCGGGCTTTGTTTTTAACCGCAGCAGATGCATTGGATTCCAGAATACGGTTAAGTTCTTTTTTTGCCGCTTCATCATGATGGGTATTAAAAAGCCGGCGGGCTTTGTTGTATATGGAAACAACTTCATCGACAGTAAATATATAGCGGAAAACTCCTCCAAGTTCAACGGGATTATCCAGTTCTGTTTTCTTTAAAGCGCTATCATCCATTCCTTTGCGCTGAAAAACAGGAAACTGTCTAATGCTTATAATTATAATAAAAACGACAGCAATTGAGATAGCGGCTATCAGAATGGGAAGAGGTTTTAATGAAATACCGGCCCAGGGAATGGGAGGATAAAGACTAGTAAGTTTTCCGCGAACAAGCCATGCATTAAACTCCTCTGTACCGCCGTATTTCCTGATAATATTAAGCGCCTTTTTTGCAATTTTATTATCTGGTTCGATATCCTGAACTTCCAGGTATAAATCCAGAGCATGGTCCGTTTCACTTCTGTTTAAAAAATGAACCGCCAAACCCAAAAGTGTCGGAACAATAAGAGGTCTGTTAATTGAAGATTCCCTGATCTTAATCTTTTTTGCCCTGTTAAAATATGTAAATGCGCCATTAATATCTCCCCCGTATAAACAGCTTATGCCAAGGACATGATGGTAATTATAAGAATCCCGATAGCGGAATACTTCTGCTTCTAACAGTTTTATTGCATCATCATATTTTCCCCGTCTGGTTAAAATAAGAGCTTTTTTTAGTATAGGATCAGTCAACATGGATTTAAGGAATACTGTACTTCAATTTAATCCTGGAAATCAAGAGGCTAATGGCTGCCAATTCCTCGTCACTGATATAAAGACCCGAATTAATGCTTTCATCCAGCCTAAAAACAAGATCCCTGAGAGTGTATAAATCGTTTCTAATGGCAGAAGCGTCAATGTCCACATCTGGTTTTTGATTTTCTGCAGAAAAATTTTCAGGAACATTAACTTTAGCTGCCTGATCACCGTTGCTATGTGCAGCAATAACAGTATCAAATTCTGCGGGAAGTATGCTTGAAAGCGAAATTGTTGCTGTTCTGGCTCCGCCTTTCGGAATAGGAGCTGATTCGTAATAATAGCAAATCGCAGAATCGTCAATAGAGTAGGGTAAAAGATTAAAATTTCTGCCCTGCATGGGTGTTATTTTCCATGGTGCATCATTTAACCGTTTCCAGTTTGCAAAATGAATAGTATCGGGCCTGTTCGGACTATCTATGCTGCCCACAAGAACAAGTTTATTGTTTTTTGAAACCCAATACTGGTCTGTAGATACGTTGTCGATAACCGTTTCGCTGTTTATATCCCTTGAATTGGTGGAAAAATGCGGCAAACTTTTCTCTCCAAGATCCGTGTCGATAAGGAACCGTAATCCTGCATTAACAGTTTGTTCACCTTTGTTTGTTATGGTGATTGTAATTATTACACCGTTGGTTATGGAAGAAGATCCGGTTTTGGAAAAGGTAAAATTTTGGGTTACAACAATTACTGATGATTCAAAAATAAGTGACGGGCTGGCAGGGGTACCGCCAATACTTGTTTTAAATACGGATGTTTCTCCCATCTTGTAGGTTTTGTTATTTACAATTACTGATAAAAAACTTGTCCGGGGATCCTCTGCTGCAAATAAGGGTTCAAATATTTCCTGTGCTATGTCGGTCATATAGTACAGAGAAAACCTTCCGGTTTTTGCATTAAGTACGAGTTTTATACGGCCGTCTATAAATTCCGCAGTAAAGGCGGAATGAACAATAAAAACAGCAAGAAGTAAAAGAAGGATCTTTTTCATTATTCCACCTCATTTAGCTTTCTATTAAGGATATCACTCAGTTCAAGAGCTGCAGCCCTAAGCTCCTGGAGTTTTATTGCACGCTCTTCGTCGTTCAGGTGCCTTAGTTCGGTAACATCTCCGCCGTTTAATATCGGCACGGTTGTACTTCCTTCTGTAAAACCAGACTCTGAGTCAGAAATTCGCTGCTGTTGATTTTCTGAAGATTCCGGAGAAATTGAAATAACCGTACCACCGGGTTCTCCGCTTGCTGCAAGTAATTCGCTGATTCTTTTTTGATAGGCAGCAATGGCCTGTTCATAGTTTCTTTCCCGTTCCTGGTATTCTTCCATCGATTTAAGAGATTCTTCATGGCTCCATTTTAGTATTGCCAAAAGTTCCGCTTCTATCTTTTTTTGATTGATAATATTAAGGCGGTAATACGATGCTTCGTATTTAGAACTGTTGGGAAAATTTTCTATTACTGCAGAAAAAGCATCGGCGGCATTGTCCAGCCTTCCCAATGCCAAAAGAGACTCGCCCTGCCAATACAAGGCGGAAGCTTTACGAGGGTCTGAATCGGGAAGTGTGGCGGCAAATCCCTGCAAACTTGCAAGCGCTTCTTCATGGCGGCCAAGATAATACAGACAGCGGCCGCGATGATAGGAGACTTCGGCGCTCCAGCGTCCGTTAGGGTCGGTTTTTTCCAGTGTTTCCAGGTGTGTAAGGGATTTATCAAAGTTTCCGGAAGAAAGCTCGGCCAGCGAAAGCCAGTACAGGGCCTCGGGAGAGGAACTTGCAAGCTGTAAAATACTGGCGGCTTCGTAAAATTTTCCCTCGCTGTAGAAACTTACTCCCGTTTTTATAAGTTCTTCCTGCGATGTCGGCCTGCCCTGGGCAAAAGCGGCGGATAATCCTGCCAAAGAAAGCACAATAAACAAAAAAGGTTTTTTAAGTGTCATGTATGACTCCCCAACACGATTATCGGCAATTTTGTGCTGTTTCTAAAGTGGTCTCTGTTTTTTTACAAGTTCTTACGCAGCGAATGCAGAGAGGTTGGCATTAGGTACTCGGTGTATTCTTTCTCTTTGCTCATTTGAATTTCAGGGTAACCGGGGTGTATATTCGTTACCAGTCAAAAATAAACGCCAGAACGAGGACAATTACGGCAACTGCTACGCCAGCGGCTGCTAAAAGCAGGTGTTTTGACCGTGCGGATTTGACCGTGCCGGACGTACCGGCAGCCTTTAGTATTTGGTCTATTCGCCGTAATTCCTGCGGGTCGGACGCGAATATAACCTGAGCTTTTGCGTACGCCTGCTTTATTTTCGCGTTCCATGCATCGTTGTATTTTTCTGCGTCCCTTATCTCCGTCATGCTTGTCCCGGAAAAAAGACCGGGGACGGGGGTTATCCGGGAACTTGCCAGAATGACAAACTCCAGTATGTCTTCTCCCGAATTGGGGATAGGGAAATTTTGTATCATCTCCAGTTTTCTTTTGTCCCCTGCACTTGTTCCCGCAATCTGTTTTGCCGTCTCGGCAAATAAAGTCCTTACAAGGCCGCCTTTGGCTTCTTTTGCCGCTTCCGCCTCGAACAACTGTTGATCCAGTGCGTCCAGCCTTTCAAAAAAAGCGGTAACACCGCCGGAGGCTCCCGTACCGCCGTATTCGTGTCCGCAGTACGGGCATTTTACAATCATCGCGGCGGACGACGCCCCGCAGGATGGACATTTGCGGTTACTTCCGGCGGCGGACGGCGTTCCTGTTGGCAGGCACGCTTTTCCGCATGAGGAACAGAACCTTGCGCCGTTGTCCAACCGGTTTCCGCAGCCCGAACAAAAAGTCATACTCGTCATCGGGGCAACGTAATTGTGCAGTTCATAAAAGCTCTGTTGCCGATAAGCGTAACACTGTTGGGTATAACCACACTGGTTATTCTTTTTTCACTAAATGCTGCATACGAATCCTGCCAACCTTCTGGAATACTGCCGATTTCTTTGACCGGCATCCCCTGTATGGTAGCGGTGACTGTGCTTTTCATGGAAAACTCCTTGTATGTAAAATATGTTACTTCATTTCTACAATACAAAGAATACAATTGAATGGGGCATATCGTCAATTAAGTGGTTGCTGTAACATTTGCCATAAACCCATAGCAGTGCAACACTTACAATAACTGCACCGGATCCACATCCGTTTCGACATACACACCGGTTTCTTTTTCGTATTGTTGTTGCATGTTTCTGGTTAACTGCTGAAGAGCGTTGATTGATGTTCCCCGTAAAATAAGCTGTCTGCGGTGATTTCCGTTTTGTATACTTATGGGGCACTCTGCCGGGCCAAGCAGTTCGGCGCCTGACGGAAGCATTGTCCCGGCTAGCGATGCCAGTTGTGAGGCGGCTTTGTTGGCTTTTGTTTCCTGTCTGGAACGGACAACCAGGCGAATCAATCGCGAATATGGGGGGAAATTCAATACCGAACGCTGATTTAGTTCATTCCGGTAAAAGCCTTCGATATCCAGGGCACAGGCGCGGTTTATTGCCGGATCGTAGGGGCGCAGTGTCTGGACAATCACCTTGCCATCGGGGAAAAAACGGCCTGCACGGCCGGCGACCTGAACAATCAAAGAAAACGTCCGTTCTGCGGCGCGAAAGTCGGGCAGGTGAAGTCCCGTGTCGGCAAAGACAACACCGACAAGACGAACGCCGGGAAAGTTCAATCCCTTGGCTACCATTTGCGTTCCCATAAGCAGGTCGATGTCACCTGCTTTAAAACGTTTCAGAATCTCACGCAGGCTGCCTTTCCTCCCCGTCGTATCTGCATCGGCGCGCTGTATTCGCAGTTCGGGAAAAGTGTTGCGTACTTCTTCTTCGATAAACTCGGTACCAAAGCCGGTAAAGCCCGCATCCAGTGATCCACATTCCGGGCAAACAAGCGGAGGGCGGGTTTCATAACCGCAATAGTGGCAGAGCGCCTTATTCTTGCTTTTATGATATGTAAGCGATACGGAACAGCGTTTACAGGTGAGTTCAAAGCCGCAGGCAGTGCAATGGTAAAAATAGCCGAAGCCGCGGCGATTAAGAAACAGTATGGTTTGCCTTCCCATAAGCCTGGTCTGATGTATCTCTTCTTTTAATTCTGCGGAAAGACAGCCGGATGTTTTTTGCAGACTTACCGGAACAATAGCCGGCATTGTTCCTCCGGACAGACGACGGTTTAGCGAAAACCGTTTGATCGATCCTTCTTCCATAAGCTTCCATGCTTCCGCCGAAGGAGTGGCAGAACCAAGCAGGAGCAGCGCTCCTTCCTGTGACGACCGGTGCATGGCAATCTGCCGTGCATGGTAGCGCGGAGTATTCCCCGATTTATACGAGCCATCGTGTTCTTCATCAATGATGATGAGTCCCAGATTACGCAACGGGGCAAACACTGCCGAACGGGGGCCTGCCGCTATTACTACTTCGCCGTTTCGTATACGCATCCATTCGCTGAGCCGCTCGCTGCCCGTCATCCCCGAATGAAGCGTTGCCGCTACGGCGCCGAAACGGCGGCCTATTAATTCCGCGGTTTGGTGGGTCAGCGAAATCTCCGGCACCAGGTATATCACCGAACGCCCGGCTTGTATCATGCGTTCGGCAAGACGGAGGAACACTTCGGTTTTTCCCGAACCGGTGATCCCGTAAAGATACGCTATATGCAGATTGTTTGTTTTCTGTTGGCCGGTGTTTTTTTCGGCAAACACCGCATCGGCCATTGCGCCGATTCCCAACAGTGCTTCGTCCTGTTCGGCGGAAAGCTCAAGCCGGTTGCCGGCATTGTCTTCGTTGTCAAAATCATCTTCCAGGGAAAGATTGGTTCCTGCTCTTCGTCCTGAAGGGATCATCGCAGAAAGCGCTTCACCCTGACTGCACAGGTAGTAAGAAGCCATCCACTTGGCCAATGCAATTTCCGCATGGTCAAAAACAGATTCCTTGTCCACCACACGCCGCACCGCTTTGATTTTATCCGCTTGCGGAAAGGCAGGCGGAGTGTTACTTCCGCCGATTATATAGCCCAGAAGCTCGCGTCTTCCAAAGTGCGCCATTACTCGTTTACCGGGCGCAGCTTCTCCCTTGGCATCACAGCGGTAACTAAAGGATTGATCCAGCGGCAGATCAAAAACGATGTCCAGATAGGTATTCACAATGTATTCCCGTTCACAGCGGAATGTCCGCCATGCGGGCGGCGTACTCTGCATCAAGTTCGCAGAGTTTGCGTCTTAGGGTTTTCATATCTTCCCAGACCGGCGCTTTCAGGCTTTCTTCCCGCCGCACGGCGCTTGGATGAAACGTGGGAAGCAAGGGGATGTTAAAATCACCGTCCATCATCAGTGTGCCTCTGAATACGGTTAATGAACCCCGCAGCTTTGTTATTCCTTCGGTCCGGTCCAATAATGTTTGAGTTGAGGGATTTCCTACGGTAAGGATAATTTTTGGGCGAAGGGTTTTTATCTGTCTGGTCAAAAATGGAACACAGGCGCTTATTTCATCAGGCTGTGGGTTGCGATTTCCCGGCGGTCGGCACTTTACTGTATTGGCAATATAACAGTTGGTATTCCTGGAAAGGCCGATCTTTCCCTTTGAATCAAGCATACGGTCAAGAAGCTGACCGGCCCTTCCGACAAATGGACGGCCGGATCTGTCTTCGTCTTCGCCGGGCCCTTCGCCGATTACCATTACCAAAGGCTTTGTAACGCCTTCACCGGGAACCGTATTGGTCCGTGTTTTGCAAAGACCGCAGCGTTTACAGGAAGCAATCTCTGCGGCAATGGCTTCCAGGGAATCGTCAGTTGGATCATCACATGTAGGCGGCATTTTCACATAAACGGGGGTATTTTCTGGTTTTTCCTCACACGGAGACACAGTGGCATTTTTCGGATTTTCCTCACATAAAGGCACGGAGGCACGGAGGGAAGAAGTAAAAGTAAGATCATCATTAAATGAATATTCCTCGCGGGTTCGTTTATAGCCGCCGGTGAGGTAATCGGAGGAAAGATCGAGGAAGGCAGCCATTGCGGCTTTTTCTTGCGCCGTCATAGTTATATTAAATCCCGTTAGGGCAGGGGAGGGCAAGGGATGCTGATCCATAATATGAAACAGCGATGTTATCGTCTTTGGATCGGCCCCAATAACACAAGGAGGCATATTATGCCGTCAATTGAGAACGAACATATTTTGTTATAGATACAATAATCATAGTCACATCAATGAAAAAGTCAAACAATTATTATGTCCATTCCCTCAATCCCTACCATTCACGGGGTCTAAAACCCTCAGGCACGTTTATTTTTACAGTATCTCCGGTTTGCTCTATTGCGTAAAAACCGGTTTTGTGAATAGCGTCCCGTACCGGTTTGGACATTATTGCCCCGGCAATGGCTCCCTGGTATTTCCGCTTATCGTTTTTTAAGTCTGCCCTACGGCGCAGAATTTCCATTCGTTTAACATGATTATCAATATCTTTTTGGAGCGGTTTGGCTTTTACTTCCACCACCATAACGGTATCACCGTTTTCCAGGAGTATATCGATCTCTGCAACAAGGTTAGCTTCGGCATCGGTAATCTCATGGTTCTGGGACATTTGATCAAACGCAAAACCGAACACCCTAAACTTTTCCTGAATATTGGGCGCCACCAGATGTTCGGCCAGTTCGCCAAAACGGTTGTTTAGGTAGCCCATTTTCTGGCTTAAATACTTCATTTCCCAGGCATTCTGCTCCTGCAGTCGAGCTATTTCATCAAACTTGTCCTGGATATCCTCAGAGGTGAGCTTTTTATTTGGCTTTCGCACTTTTGTCTTGTTCATAATATCTCCATCTAATACTATACTCAGGGATAAAGACACTGTCAAAGTCTTTGATTATCCCTGCTCTTACATATAGGGCAGAAAGCTGGTTTTTGCTTGTATGTAAAAAAAGTTTCTGCTAAAGTTTTAGAACACTTTAATTAGCTGTCGCCGGTACCATTTCCTTGACAACGGAGATAAATCACTTAAAATAGAGGAGATGAATTACGTTGTCCGGTTAAACAAGCGGCTGTTGGCTGAATTCTCTGGCAGGGTTAAGGCCCGCGAAAGCGACGGCTGCCTTTTTCTTGAAGGAGAGTTGGATAACTGGGACGATATTGTCCGGGCAGGAAATCTTGCGGTTCGTGCCCGGAAAAAAGACACCCGCCGTTTTGTACGGGAAATGCAGACTGCATCGGAGTCCCGGCTTGGCGGCGTGGTAAATACCATTCATTTGATCGCTCACGAGCGGTCAGA
>Ga0082212_10003718_pt1 | contig 21489 bp, 17 predicted proteins | sample TergutNt197P3_FD_71548 | JGI IMG/M metagenome (GOLD analysis project Ga0082212, IMG submission 71548) | Neocapritermes taracua P3 segment gut microbial communities from Petit-Saut dam, French Guiana - Nt197 P3 | ecosystem: Host-associated > Arthropoda: Insects > Digestive system > Gut ... | reverse complement strand
TGCTCCTTTTAATATAAAAGCTTTTCCATACCTATTTTTCAAATTAAAAAGTCTGTATAAGTTGTTTTTCACGAAAATAAAAAAACAGTGAAAATTCAAAACCCTCAAGTTTTTGACAGTCTCTTAATAAACATGATAAAAACCTTAAAAAAGATTTAAAAACAATAAAATAATATCATATAAAAAACAAATATGTTATATTATAATTATTTACATTTTATTTAATGAATGAAATCTATTAAATAATGAAAAAAACAAGCAAACCGAATGAAATCGTAAAAGAGGTTATTATAAATGGAATATAGTGAAACTAGTGCAATAATTATCAGTTTAATTCTTGGAGGATTGCTAACACTTCTATTTGATAATGTATTTGTAATAACTTTCATAGGATTTATATCTACTTATATGGTTAAAAAAGAAAGTAAAAGTTTTATGATTGGAGTAATGACTGCATTGACTTTTGCAATTTTAAATTTCTTCGGTGGCTTGATTTTAGTTCCTAAAATTCCTTATCGCATAGCTCAAAACATTGGATTTGACTTTCCAAACTTTATAACTGGATTTATAGTAACGTGCATACTTGCGGGACTTTTAGGATTTGTTGGAGGATTTATTGCTGAGAAAGCATATAAACGTATAAATCCTAAAGAATTTGAAAATTATTGAATTAATACTACATTCAATATAAAATTTTTATAGATTTTTATAAAATATCCATCAAAAAATAAAAAATTATATAAAAAACATTAATCGCAAAATAAAAAAGATAAAATGAAAATTGGAATCATTGGGGGAACAAAAGGTCTTGGAAAAACATTAGCCATTATTTTAAAAAGGGAAGGCTATGATATAACCATAACTGGAAGGAATCAATCAATTGGAGATTCTATCAGTAAAGAATTAAACGTTAAATACTCTAATAACAATAAAAAAACTGCTTCTCTATCAGATATTCTTATAATAGCTGTTCCAATTGCTACAACATCCGAAGTTATTAAAGAGATAGCTAGTTCAATGACCCCTGGTTCGGTAGTTCTTGATGTTACTTCTGTTAAAACAGAACCAAGTAAATTAATGGGTGAAGTTTTAAGTGATGATGTTGAATTTATACCAACCCACCCGATATTTGGTCCAAGAACTAGTAATTTAAATGGACAAGTAGTGGTTTTAACTCCTGTTAGAAAAAAAGAAAATGGAGAAGGAGAAAATGGAGTTGAAAAACCTCCTAAAAAATGGTATCCAAAAGTAGTTAATTTTTTAAAAGATCATAAAGTAAGAGTAATTGAATCTACTCCTGAAGAACACGATAGTATGATGGCTGTTGTTCAAGTATTAACTCATTTTTCATATATTTCAACAGCTTCAGCTATTAAAAAACTTGGAATTAACATAAAAGACACAAGAAAATTTGCAAGCCCAATTTACAATCTTATGGTAGATATGATTTCAAGAATAGTTTCTCAAAATCCCTTTCTTACTTACTCAATACAGTTAGAAAATAAAAATGGTGAAAAGGTAAGAGAAACATTTGCTGACTGCGTACTTGAACTGAAAGAAGTCCTTAAAAATTGTGACGAAGAAAAATTTGTGAAATTAGCTATTGAAGCTACAAAAAATATGGATGACATTAAATGTGCACTTGGTAGAAGTGATAAAGCTATTGATTCTCAAAACCATGAAATAACTTTCCTTAAAAATTCAATTGGAAAAGAAGTAGCTCTCCAGCATATTTACTCTGAAGAAGTTCACATTGGAAAGCTAAAAAAACTAAATCCTGATTTCGTGACTTTAGATACTGGAAAAAATGAAAAAAAGCTCAAAATAGCTAATATAAAAATTTTAAATGATGATGAACTATTTGCTTGGAAATTAGAAAACATATCAATAAAAACAGGGTCTATAAGCTGTATTTTTCCAAAAAACTCAGATGAAAATATTATAAAAAGCACTATAAAAGAAGCTATCGCCGACATAATTAGTATTGAAGTTAAAGATATCTACACTGGACCACAAATAGATAAAATAGCTAAAAATTCTATTAGTATAACATTTGAGATTAAATCTTTCAATAAATCAACTTTCAAATCTATTGTAAATGTTTTAAAAGGATTTGGAGGAATTATCAGATAATCTCCAATAAATGTTTGTAATGATACTAACATATTTGCTATTTTTAACAATAATAATATTTATATCTCTCTTTTCCACGGATTTTTTCCAATATACTTGTATATATTGAGTTTAAAAAATAAATAAATAATATAATAATTTTAAAAATAATTAATAAAAATGATATTATAATTATAATAATTATAATCATTAAATATTAATTATATATAAAATTTCAACTCATAGAAGCATTTATATAAAAATTAAAGATAAATTAAAAGAATTAATTTTTCCATAGATATCAAAAAAACAAAACATTTATATACTATGAACGACAACTTATATTATAGTAACAAAAACTTACTAAAAGATTTTTAATAAAAAACATCAATTTTAAAAAATATTCTAATTCAAATAAATGAAATTTAAAAAAAATCATTTATTAAAAAATATAAAAAATCATGTTTAAAAAAATATGAAAAGATATGAAATAAATAAGAATATTTTTAAAAATAGTTTTTTACTAAAAAAATATTAAAATATTTTTTGGTATTATCCAATATTATTATTTTAATATAATTTACAAATATTAATTTTACTTTGAATATTATTCATATGAAGTTTTAAAAAGTTATAGAGCTTAAAAAAAGTTATATGAGCTTGAAAAAATTAAATAAACTTAAAAAAGATTAAACAATCTTAAAAAAGCTTAGATAATCTTAAAAAGCTTAGATAATCTTAAAAAAGCTTAGATAATCTTAAAAAACAATATTTATGAATAATACTTTATATTTACAAAATACGCTTACAATCTACATTTTAAATGTTTTTTATCAAATAATATTATATTTAATTAAATTTTATATTTATAATCATGTTTATTATATAAAAGGGAGTTTTTAAAAATGAATAGAGAAGAAATAAATCTTAAAGTTGCTGAGGCGATTGCCCAAAGTGACGTTGGAAGAGGGATTGCGAGAATTGATCCTGCATGTATGGAAGAATTAGGCATTCTCGATGGAGACATTGTTGAAATAGAAGGAACTAAAATTGCAGCTGCAAAAGCAATATCATCACAAAGTGATATTGGATTAGGTGTCATCAGAATTGATGGAATCTTAAGAAAAAATGCAGGAGCTTCTATTGGTGAAGAGATAAAAGTAAAAAAGGCAGAAGTTAAAGAAGCTAAAAAGGTAGTTTTAGCACCAGTAGAACACCAAATAAGAATCCAAGGAGATATTCGAGGAGCTTTTGCAAACCAAGTTATGAGTAAAGGAGACATTGTAGTTTTAGGTGCTGGAACACGTCAACCTCAAATGCCACAACCGGGTATTGGTGGAGGTATCATTGATGATATGTTAAGAGGAATGATGAATGTTGCCCCATTGGGTGAAGTTAAATTAACTGTTGTTTCTACTAATCCTCCAGGAATTGTCAGAATTGGGCCGAATACTGTGGTAGAAGTTCAAATAGAACCAGTTGATCTTTCTAAAGTAGAAGGTGTCAAAAATGTCATAGATGTTAGCTATGAAGATATTGGTGGTCTTAAAGAAGAAGTTAAAAAAGTGAGAGAAATGATTGAAATTCCTCTCAAAAGACCAGAATTATTTGAAAGATTAGGAATAGCTCCTCCAAAAGGAGTTCTAATGCATGGTCCTCCAGGAACTGGTAAGACTTTACTAGCTAAGGCAGTAGCTAGTGAAAGTGATGCTCATTTTATTCTTATCAATGGACCAGAAATCATGAGCAAATATGTTGGAGGTTCTGAAGAAAATCTTCGGGAATTTTTTGAAGAAGCTGAAGAAAATGCTCCATCCATTATATTTATTGATGAATTAGATGCAATAGCTCCAAAAAGAGAAGAAACTCAGGGAGAAGTTGAAAGAAGAACTGTAGCCCAATTACTTACTTTAATGGATGGACTTAAATCAAGAGGACAAGTCGTGGTCATTGGAGCTACAAACAGGCCGGATTCTCTTGATCCGGCTCTTAGACGGCCTGGAAGGTTTGACAGAGAAATTGAAATAGGTGTTCCAGATAGTGAGGAAAGGAAAGAAGTCATGGAAATTCACACAAGGGGGATGCCATTAGATGAAGATGTGGATTTAAATGAAATAGCTGATACTACACATGGATTTGTGGGGGCGGATTTAGAATCTTTGTGTAAAGAAGCAGCTATGCGAGTAGTAAGAAGAATACTACCCGATATAAAAGGCGATGAAGAAATACCTCAAGAAGTACTTAAAAAAATTATTGTTAATAAAGATGATTTCAAAGAAGCTCTAAGAGAAATTCAACCATCTGCTCTTAGAGAAGTATTAGTACAAGTTCCAGATATTAAATGGGATGATATTGGAGGGCTTGAAGATGCTAAACAAGAATTACAAGAAGCTGTTGAATGGCCATTGAAATATCCTGACAACTTTGAGAAATTCGGAGTTAAACCACCTAAAGGAACATTGTTATTCGGTTCCCCAGGTACTGGTAAGACTTTATTAGCTAAAGCTGTAGCTAATGAAAGTGAAGCTAATTTTATAGCAGTCAAAGGACCAGAATTATTATCTAAATGGGTAGGAGAATCCGAAAAAGGGGTGAGAGAAGTTTTCAGAAAAGCTAGACAAACTGCACCTACAGTTATATTCTTTGATGAAATTGATTCAATAGCTAGTACAAGAGGAGATATTGATGGAGGATCAGGTGTAACTCAAAGAGTGGTTAATCAATTACTTACTGAAATCGATGGTCTTGAAGAATTACGAGATGTAGCTGTTATTGCAGCAACAAACCGGCCAGACATAATTGATCCAGGATTAATGAGGCCTGGAAGGTTTGATAGACATATTAAAGTTGACAATCCAAATGAAGAAGGTCGTCTTGCAATATTTAAAGTACATACTGACGAAATGCCACTTGCTAAAGATGTTAATCTTGAAAAATTAGCTAAAGCAACTGATGGTTATGTTGGTGCTGATATTGAAGCAGTGTGCCGTGAAGCAGCAATGTTAACATTAAGAGATAACATTGAATCTGAAGAAGTAAATATGAAATACTTTAACAAGGCAATGGAAAAAGTAAAACCAGTTTCAGATGAAGGGGAAATGACTCAATACATCTAAAACTAAAAATATAACAACACATTCAGATGACTGAGAAGTAACTCATGCATCTGAAAACTAAAAATATAATTATTATTCATTTCATATGATGGAGAAATGGTCAATACATCTATAATAAAAAAAAGTTAAAAATCAAATAATGAATATTTCTAATTATTTAATTATTAATTAGACACTAACCTCTGTATATATTTAATACATAAAACTATCATTAGATTTATCATCAAACTTTTGCTTAATTAGACAGTATTGTCATTCTCCTGATGAAAAAAATAAGTTGCAAGTTTTTGCTTGAAAACTGCAAGTTTAAATTCGGAAAAAATTTGAAGAAATTTTCCAGTTTAATATCACAGATTTTCAATTTTTTAAACGCCCTTTTTAAATCAATCTGTGATAAAAAAAACAAAAAGGTGGAGGTCTCATTTTTTGAGGACCTCCATTTTTTTTACAAATAATGTAATACTTTTTTTATAAAATTTAATACTATAAAATATATATCAAAATAATTAAAAAAATATGAATATAAAATAAAATAATAAAAATACTGAAAATATATTATAAAATAATTAAAATATAAAATAAAATAATAAAAATACTGAAAATATATTAAAAAATAATTAAAATATAATAAAATAATAAAAATACTGAAAATATATTATAAAATAATTAAAATATAAAATAAAATAATAAAAGTATTCAATAATAAAAAAAAGTAGAGGTTAATTCAATAATTATGATTTTTATCCAATTAATGGAAATAAACACGAAGCTATTTTACATTATAAATCATAATTTACAAAATAGCTTTTTTGATTTTTTAATGCCAATGATTACAGATATAGGAAGTATGCCCTTTGTATTGAGTATCTGTATACTATTACTTGTGTATAGCATAATTACAAAAAATATGTCAATTAAATATTTAGCTATTACAGGAATTATTGCAATTCTATTTACTGATATTATAATATCAATTCTTAAAGTGTTAATTAATGAACCTCGACCATTTCATACCTTGACTTCAGTACATTTACTCATAAGTGAAAATGATCCATATTCATTCCCTTCAGGACATAGTGGTTATATTTTTGCATTAGCTATATCTCTTGGCCTTAATTGGAAATTTAGTATTAGAAAAAAAGAGATTAAACTATTATGGCTTTTAATTCCTCTTGCTTTTATTGTTGGATTTTCAAGAGTTTATATTGGAGTTCATTATCCATTTGATGTATTTATTGGAGCTATAATTGGAACAATTGGAGGAGTAATAGCTACAAAAATTATGTCAGATTACTTAACAAAAAATTCTAATAATTAAAATTATAATAATATATTCTTAATAATTAGAATTATAAAATATAATATATAAATTAAATAATAATTTAAAAAAAGAAAAAATACAATGAAAATATTAAAAATTGTATATATGGGAATTAACAGGTGTTTAAATGGGCGAACATATTATTGAAGCAATGGGAAAAGCTAAAGTCATTATAAAAGATGGTAAAGTCGTTGAAGTGGGAGATCCAAAAATAGAATATTGTCCCCTTTTTCACAAACATAGAGGAATAGAAAAAATAAATAAGAAAGCCATAAGAGAAAATATGGAATTTAGAATAGCTGATTTTGGAATGTGTACAGATAAACGTATAGTTAAAATGAAAGATTTCCTATCATTTGGAATCTCAGAAACTCTTTCAACACTTTTGAGTGTTAACATGATTGATTGTGCTATTATGGTTTGTGAAGGTTGTGGAACTGTAATTATAACCGAAGGAGAAATGGCTCAAGGAGTTGGAGGCCGTGTTTCTGGTTTATCTAAAACAAGTACAATACCAGAAATACATGAAAAAATAGGAAAAGAAAATGTTTTAGATAAGAAAACTGCGAAAATTAATCAAATCGATGGTATCAAATTAGCTAAGTCATTGGGATATAAAAACATAGCTGTAACAATAACAAATCCTGAAGAAGCAAAGCTAATTCGAAATTTAGAACAGAAATACAAGAACAATGGTAAAAACATCAACATTTACATTTTTAGTGTTCACACAACTGGAGCAAGTAAAGAAGAAGCTCAAAAACTTTTTGATTACTGTGATGTTGTAACTGCATGTGCTTCAAAACCTATTAGAGAAATAGGGGAAAAAATAGCTACAAAAAAAGTAGGAGAATCAATCCCAATTTATGGAGCTACAGAAAAAGGAAAAGAGTTTCTTGAACTTCGAGTAGAAAAAATAGGTGGAATGAAACCTAAAAAGGACCCTAAACTTCCAAAACCATTAATATAAAGTTATAGATAAAAATAAAATAATAAATTAATTAAATAATAAAAATAAAAAAAATAAAATCATCCAATTAAAGTGAATCTGCTACAGCTCTGATTATACAGCTTTGTGTTATTAAACCTAGTAAAATATCTCCATCTACAACAGGAATTCTTTGAAAACCAGTTTCAGCCATTATTTTACTTATTTCTTTTATATTAGCTGTTTCATTAACAGTCGCTAAATTTTTACTCATTAAGTCTTCGACTTTTAAACCCATAGCTTCACTACCTGCAAGTAAAACATCTCTATGAGTTATAAGTCCTACAATATTTTTATCATTAACTACTGGAACAGCACCAATATTTGCTCTCACCATTTTCAATTTAGCTGCAGCTACTAAATCATTTGGAGATGAAACTATAATGTCTTTTAACATTATATCTTTTGCACATAAATCTTTAATCATAATTATATTTTATTATTTTTAATATATTAAGATTATCCTAATATACATATTATTAAGATTATCCTAATATACATATTCTAGATATTATTATAGTTATAGAAAAAATAAAAATAATATAAAAAAATAATAAAGATTATAAAGAAAATAAAGTTAATAAAAAGAAAAAAATAATAACAAAATAATATAAAAATAATAAGAAAATAATATAAAAATAATAATAAAATGTAATAAAAAAAATAATAAATAATAATCAAAATAGCAAATCCATCAAATTTATTGAATTTTAATAATCAAATATTAGAATATCCATGAGGTATTAAATTGACTCAAATGAAAGAAGCCAAAAAAGGCAATATAACAGAAGAAGCTAAGATAGTAGCTAAATCTGAAAATATCAATGTTCAAAAACTTATAAAGCTAATAGCTGAAGGTAAAATTGTAATACCAAAAAATATCAATAGTAATTCTAAAGCTTGTGGTATTGGAAATGGGTTGAAAACTAAAATCAATGCAAATATAGGATCTTCTTCTAAAATGGAAGAATTATCCCTTGAAGTAGAAAAAGCTAAAGTAGCTGTAAAATATGGTGCAGATGCAGTTATGGATTTAAGTACTGGGGAAAACTTAAAAGAATTTAGAAAAGCAATAATATCTGCAATAGACGTTCCAATAGGAACCGTTCCAATATATGAAGCAGCTGTGTCTTCTCAAATGAAAAATAATCCTATAACAAATATGAGCGAAGATGAAATGTTTAAAGCCATTGAAAATCAAGCCAAAGAAGGTGTTGATTTTATGACATTACATTGTGGGATAAATAAAGACCTTGTAGAAAAGTTACGAAATGCTAAAAGAACTATGGGCATAGTAAGTAGGGGAGGAACTTTCCTAGCTTCATGGATTCTCCATAATGACCTTGAAAATCCACTTTATGCAAATTATGATTATATTTTAGATTTAGCTTATGAATATGATATCACTCTTAGCTTAGGTGATGGTTTACGTCCAGGTTGCCTAGAAGATGCAACAGATATTTCTCAAATACAAGAACTCGTAAATCTTGGAACCCTTGTTAAAAGAGCTCAAGAAGCATCAGTTCAAACAATGGTTGAAGGTCCAGGACATGTTCCGATGAATCAAATAACAACCAATATTCAAATTCAAAAAACACTATGTTTTGGTGCTCCTTTTTATGTACTTGGACCAATAGTTACTGACCTTGCTCCAGGTTATGATCATATTACTTCAGCTATTGGAGGAGCAATTGCAGCCCAATCAGGAGCTAACTTTTTATGTTATGTGACTCCAGCTGAACACTTATCTCTTCCATCTCTTGAAGATGTAAAAGATGGTGTAATAGCTTCCAAAATAGCCGCACAAGCTGCTGATGTTGCTAATGGATTACCTTCTGCATGGGAAAAAGAAAAAGAAATGGCCAATGCAAGAAAGAATTTTGATTGGAAAAAACAATTTGAATTAGCATTTAATAGTGAAAAGTGTAAAAAATACAGAGAAAGTTGTCCAGTTGAAGATGAAGATATGTGTTCAATGTGTGGAGAATACTGTGCTATTAGAATAGCTAAAGACGATTTTTAGTAACGCATTTTTATAAGTATTTATAAAAAATTATTTTATAATCATAAATATCTAATAGAATAAATTAATATAATATAAAAAACATATTTCAATTTAATATTAAATATAATATTGTTAAGAATATATATTAAAATATTTAAAAAATTCTTAAAAATGTCTTAAAGGAGTTAAAAAATGGATTTACAGCATGTTGATGGAGAAAATAAAGGAAAGTTAGTTTTGTTCGCTCTAAGTACTTGTGGTTGGTGTAAAAAAACAAGAATGTTACTTGAAGACCTTGAAGTCGAATATGATTATATCTATGTAGACTTAACTACAGGTGCTGAGCGAGAAGAAGCTGTTGAAACTCTTGAAAAATTCAACCCAGAAGTTTCATTCCCAACATTAGTCATAGATGATTCAGAAGTAATTATTGGATTTAAAATGGATGAAATCGAAGATAAATTGGGATAAATATCTGAATACAGTACGCAAATAAAAATAATAGCTAAAAAAATATTAATTAATAATAGCTATTTAAAATAAAAATAATAGCTAAAATAAAATATATAAATTAGAATAAAAACTAATTAATATAGCTAATTAATTATAAATAACTAAATTTAAAGGTGATTTCATGGGCGAGGCTTATGAAAAATTTAAAAAAGAATCAGAAGAAACTGGTTACCACGTCAATGATGATGTAGAATTTGTTGAAATGTTACTTGAAAATATCGATGTTAACATTGAAAGATATGGATATGGTACATGTCCTTGTAGATTAGCATCAGGAAACAAGGAAAAAGATCTTGATTTAATTTGTCCCTGCGACTACAGAGATACTGATTTAAATGATTATGGAGCATGTTTCTGCGCATTATATGTTACACAAGATGTTCTTGATGGAAAACAAAAATTAGAATCTATACCTGATAGAAGACTAGCAGAACTTAAAGCAAAGTCTGAAAAAACAGGAAAAGATCAAAATAGGGATGCAAAAGTAATTGATTTAGAATTCCCAATATGGAGATGTAAAGTCTGTGGATACTTATGTAGTAGACCAAAACCTCCTAATAAATGTCCAATCTGTAAAGTAACTGAAGATAGATTCGAACAAATAATGTAGTGAAAACTACTAATTATTAAAACTACTAATATAATTTATATTTTTAATTTTTTTTAATTTTCTATTCATTTTCTATTTTTAAAGAATATTAATGGTTAAACAATCAAAGAAAATTATTTATACATGAATATTGAATAAATAATTATAAATTGTTTAATCTTTTAAAATATGGTTCAATAATTTAATATAATGATAATAATTTAATATATGATACTAATTTTTTGCAAATTAAAATAATGGGAAATAATTATGCTAAAACATGGGAAAAATTTGGAAAAATTATTTTTAATTTTTATAGCTTTTGCTATATTGTTTGTTTGTATTTCTACAGTTTCTGGTGCAGATGTAACTGTAAACTCCACCAAAGGAGAAAATATTGCTGACGGATTAAAAACAGCACGTGATGGTGAATCTATAGAGTTGATTGGTAATTTTAGTGGAACAAATAATGTTAATATAGAAATTAATAAAAATATTAATTTTACTTCTAATCCATCTAATCGTGCAATTATTGATGGAGGAAATAATAACCGATTATTTAGCAATTACAATAACCAGAGCATTATATTTGAAAATATAATATTTAGAAATGCTTATGGAGAATATGGTTCTGTATTTGATAACTATCTAGGATCATTAACTTTTATTAATTGTACATTTGAAAATAATTTTGCAGAATGTTCTGGAGGGGCTATATACGTTGCTGACTCTCATTTGACTTTAACAAATTGTACATTTAACTCAAACTTTGCTGGAAATGATGGAGGAGCTGTTTACATAGGTTTTAATACTTTCAATATAACTAGTTGTAATTTCACAAATAACAAGGCAGAAAATGGAGGAGCTATTGCTACTTCTTATGGAGGAGGAAATGGAGATATAAAAGATTGCAACTTTGATGATAACTCAGCTACTTATCTTGGTGGAGCTATTTATGTGCATATAAATATTACGTATAATATAGAAGGTTGTAATTTTACTCGAAATCAAGCAAAATTTGGAGGAGCTATTTTTGGAAAGAACCATGAAATATATTTAACTAATTCTATCTTTGATTCAAACACTGCACAATATGGTGGTGGGGGAATTTATACTGTTTCTGGCATGTTACACCTTGCAAACGTGAATTTTGGAGGAAATGGTGTCGTACGCGATGGAACATATTTTTTTGGAGAGGGTAGTTTGAGTACTGCTAATTTAACTGGTTTAATATATCTGAATCTTTATTATAGTCTTGAAAATTACAATTATTTCTTAAACAATGAAAATTCATCATTTTATGATCCTGTTTTTTGGCAAAATTTAGAAAATCTTGTTTTAAATGCTCAAAATATGCTTAATTATCAAAATGCTACTAACCAAACCGCAATTGATAATTTATTAAATAATCTTTCAAGTGCTTATGATGCTGTAAATCCTATTGCTTCAGATTACAGTGGTCTTAATAATATTATTAATTCTATTCCTACTTTAAACCCTAATGATTATACTACTACTACTTGGATTACTTTTCAAAATGCTCTTGATAAAGCAATAGAGATGAATAATTGGCAATTTGCTTCTTTTCAAAGTCAAATTACTGCTCTTATTAAAGGTTTAAATAATTCTAAAAATGGATTAGTAAAAGTTCCTACCCCGTCAACACCGCTTAATTATAATGTTCTTTTTTCAGAAATTAATGCTGCTTTAATTTTAAATGGTTCTAAGTATACTTCATTTAGTTGGGTTAATTTACAATCTGTTTTGATTTTTACTTTAAACAGCGCTAAAACCGTAAGTACTCAAAGCCAAATTGATGTTCTTGTTAATAATTTAAGAAATGCTAAAGCAAATTTAATTATTTCAATTGTTCCAGTGACTAAACCTGATATTGACTTGAAAATCACTACTGTTAAAAGATTTGGAAACACTTATAAAGTAACTATTAAAAACCTAGGAAAAGATAAATCTTCCACAACAAAACTTAAAATTTGGTATAAAAAAGGTAAAAAAACTTTCTCTAAAATTGTTAATGTTAAAGGTGTTACTGGAGGCCAATCTCTAATAGTAAATGTTGTTTTCTTTAAATATTCAAGCCACAAGAAAATTAAAAAAACTATTCATTTAAACTACAATAAAGCTGCTTATGAGAAAAACTATAACAACAACATATATATAATTAAATGAATTTCAAAAATAAAATAAAAACTTTTTTTATTTTCAATTCTTTTTTTTCTTTTTTTTGAAGTAATAAAAAATTTTTTGAAAAAAGATAAAATATTTAATAATAATAATCCTATATTTAATTAGTATAAATGTTTAGCTATTATAAAATATAAAATTTTTAATTAACTTTATTAAAAATTGATACAATGAAATATCAGAAATTAGTTGATGTGTATGAAGCATTAGCTGCAACAACAAAGAGATTAGAAAAAACTGCGATATTAGCCGAATTTTTTAAAGAAGTGGATTATGAAACACTGCCCCAAGTAGTGTTGATGGCTCTTGGCACAGTATTTCCTCCTTGGAGTGAAGAAGAACAAGGTATTGCGGATAAGTTACTTATGAAAGCAATAGCTGATGTTATTGGAGTATCAGTAAATGTTGTAGAAGACCATGTAAGAGAACAGGGCGATATTGGAGGGGCAGCTTTAAAATTATATAAAAGTAAAAGTCAAACAACTTTTTTTTCAAAACCCCTTGAAATAGATTTTGTATTTACAAATCTTAGGAAAATAGCTAAAATATCTGGAGATAGATCTACATCAAGAAAAATTGCTATTGTCCTAGAACTTCTATCATCTGCAACAGCTACAGAAGCTAAATACATATCTAGAACAATAATTGAAGAACTTAGAATTGGTGTTGGAGAAGGAACAGTTAGAGATGCTATTTCACAAGGATTTAATATAGAAAAATCTGTAGCTGACCGTGCCCATATGCTTACAAACGATTTAGGACTAGTAGCTAAGGTGGCAAGTGAAAAAGGTGAAGACGGTCTTAAAAATCTAAACCTTTCTCCTGGAAAACCAGTTAAACCAATGCTATCTCAGCTTTCAGAAGGAATAGAAACAAGCATTAGAGACATGGGTGAAGCAATTTGTGAAACAAAATACGATGGAATAAGAACCCAAATCCATAAAAAAGGAGATGAAATAAATTTATTTACCCGACGTCTTGAAAACATTAGTAAATCTATTCCAGAAATGATAAATTATATTAAAAATGCATTTCCAAATGAAGATTTCATTGCAGAAGGAGAAATAATAGCTACAAAAAATAACAAGCCAATTTCATTCCAATATATGTTACAAAGAGTAAGAAGAAAATACAATATTGAAAAAGCTATTGAAGATGTTCCACTTAAACTCTATCTTTTTGACCTTCTTTACTTTAAAAAGCCTATGATTGATGAACCATTAGATATTAGACGAAAAACCCTTGAAAAAATTGTTGATGTTAGTAGTGAACAAATAAACCTTTCTACAATGCTTAAAGCTACCAGTGAAAACCTTCAAGATGCTGAAGATTTATTTAACGAATCAATAGCAGGAGGTCATGAAGGAATAATGATAAAAAACCCTAAAGAACCATATATTCCAGGCATTCGTGGAAAAAAAATGCTAAAATTCAAGGCAGAACCTGAAACACTTGATGTTGTTGTAGTAGGAGGTACTTATGGTGTTGGTAAAAGAGCTAATTTCATTGGTTCTTATAAAGTTGCCTTAAAAGATGAAAAAGATGAAAATAGACAACTTAAAATACTAGCCCATGTGGCTACTGGATTAGATGATGATGAACTAGCTAAATTAACTGAATTAATGAATAAATACAAAATCATTGAAAAAGGAACTAAAATAGAAGTTGAACCAAAAATAATTCTTGAAATAGCTTACAGTGAAATCGTAAAAAGTCCAGAATACGAGGCAGGATACTCTCTTCGTTTCCCTGTTGTAAAAAGAATAAGAGAAGATAAAGGTTTAGGAGACATTGATACTGTAGAACGTTTGAAGTCTATGTTTAAAGGTTAAAATCTATTTTTATAGTGAATTCTTGTTTAATTTTAATTTACTTATTTATAATTAATTTCGCTCATGTTAAGTTATTGGTACAAACTCAATAGAAAGTATTGATACTAGAATTTTTCAAAATATTGAATGAATTGAGTACCATTTTGACAAAATGTTACAAAATAACCATATTAATCTTCAATAAATAACATAAACATTCAAAGAACCATCAACTATACATGAGCGATTAATTTTATTTATTAATTTATTTTCATTTTATGATTTTTATTAACTTATTATTCATTTTATTAATGTAATTAATTATTTTTAAATTCCAAAAATTATTTTTAAATTTTATTATTTTTGTTTAATCAATCTTATATAAAAAAATTAATGATTATTGTTTTATAAAAGTTAAATATTTTTATATAAAAATATTTTATAAATATAATTATTTTATATAAAAATAATTTTTTGATTATAATTATTTTATATAAAACTATTTTTTATAAAATTTTTATAAAGTAATTAAGATATTTATAAAAGAGTAATTATTCAAACACAAAAGAATATTTCAATATCATAACAATATAACTAGATTAAATCAATTTTAAAGACCTGAATAAATATTGTTTTTAAAAATAAGTAAAATTTATATAGAAAACAAAAAATACTAATCTATAGAAACTATAAAATAATATTTAAATAAAAAAAGGTCATTAAATGGAAATTACAGATGGAAAAATATTTAAAATAGCTTTAATAACAACAATTATTGGATTAGTTGGAATGATTATTTTTGCAGGAGACATATCTCCTAAAGAAGCACAAGTTCAAGATATTGACAGAGGAATGATAGACGAAACAGTAACTATTACAGGAGTAATCGAAAACGTGAAAGAATCATCCAGTGGAAAAAGTTACTTCATGACATTAAATGATGGGACAGGCAGGATAACTATTATGATATTTGAATCTACAATAGTTGAATTTCAAGAAGCAGGAATTGATCTAAAAAGTTTTGGGAATAAAAAAGTCAAAATAGTTGGAACAGTAACTGAATTTAAATCAACTATGGAAATAATACTTCCTAATTCTAATTCTATTAAAATAGAAAATTAAAAAAAAATATCATTAATTATTGTAGGAACATTTAAAATTAAATATAAATACTTAAAAATTAATATAAACTGTTTAAAATTATAAATACGAATACATAGCAATTCAATTTCCAATTATTTAAAAGTGTCAAAAAATTTATATATCATAAAAATTATAATATTTTTATTAATTAATAAGAGGGAATCATATGATATCTTATGGAGAAGGATATAAACCATTACATCATTTTAAAAAAAATTTAAATAATCTTTCTAAAAGTGGTGGATTAGTTCCTGTGGATGAAGAGTATGTTAAACAAAGATCTAAAAATGTAAAAAAACTAACTCTTGAAGAATTAGAAGAATTTTTAAGGGATTGAAAAATAATTTAACAAATATTATTTTTTAAGAATTTTTTTTACTATACTTTTTTTAGTTTTCTAGAATTAAAATTAATATTGGTATTTTAATATTACTTAAATAATACTTTATTAAAATTTATTATTATAAATATATGATTTAAATGAAAAAAACTATTATTATTCAAAAATGGTTCCATATATACGATGAGTTTCACGATGGAAACTTAAATAGAAAGATAAAAGAAGTGATGGATATAATCACGAATAAAGACTATATATGCCATGACATGACAAATATAAATTTTTCTAACTTTCAAGCGAATAACTATATTAATGGGAATAATTTGCCATATATCCACTCAAACAAATTTATTAATATATCAATAGGGTCTGAATCATGGGGAAAATCCACATCTAATGATTGTGAAAACAAAAAAAACTTCCAAGATGAATTTAATGATGATTTTGTACATACAAAAATAAGTATTAGCTATCATATAAGACCATATTTTAAGAAAAAACAGAAGTTAGCACTAGGATATAAAACTTATTTTTCAAGTGAATATCTACCTCATCCAGAATTTCATATTAACATACAAAAAGGAATGAAATTAAGGATTGACTTGATAAAACTAATTTTTTACTTTAAAAATCGAGCAAATAAAGAATATGAATTTGAATTCAATGCAAAAAATAAATCACTTTCTACTCAAAAAGAAATTGGTGAAAATAAGTATATTTTAAGCTTAGATTCTCATGTTTTCAATAGAATAAACGAAAAAAGTGAATTTAGTGAAATGATTTTGTTCTATGAAATTGAAAATCAAAGTAAATTTTTATTAATACCATTTTTCATGATTTTCACGTGGTTATTATCGTTAATTGAATTAACAAGTACCAATTTATTAGGATTTCCTTTTCCAATGTTAGTAACAGTACTCATCATTTATTTAAACTTAGTTAGAGAAAATTATGAAATTCCATACAACAGAATAGTGATAACTCTATTTTTCTTAAACTTAATTACTCTTTTAATGAAAACAATATTTATATTTTCTTAAGATAAATTACTAATGAAGTGTTTAAATTCTTACATAACTATTCCAATCTTTAAAATCTAAAATAATGAAATTCCAATGATAATATAATTAAATTTTTAAAAAGTTTATGAAATTTAGGTAAATAAATATTTTACAAAGACAAATTATTAGTTGAGTTTCAGTTTTCAATTTTTAAGTCAATGTTTAAATAAAATATATATTTATTAAAATCAAACTTTATTATAATAAAATTATAAAAAAATAAAAATAAAATAAATTTATTAAAAATTATCCTAAAATATCTAATTAATATAAAAATAAAAATAACATAATTTTATTAAAAATTATCCTAAAATATCTAATTAATATAAAAATAGAGGAATATTAATGGCCATTCAAAAGAGACTATTTGGAACATTTGGTGTTAGAAGAACAGCTAATGATGTTTTAACACCTGAGTTTGCATCAAGATTAGCTGCTAGCTTCGGAACTTTATTTCAAGGAAAAATAGCTGTTGGGGGAGACACTAGAACAACAACTCCCATGATAAAACATGCTATAATTGCAGGACTAATGTCTTCTGGTTGTGATGTTGTAGACCTTGGAATTCTTCCAACTCCTGCAGTACAATATGCAGTTCGGAATTACTATGATGGGGGAATAATAGTAACTGCTTCCCATAATCCTCCAAAATACAATGGAATAAAATTTGTTGATGAAAATGGAATAGGCTTAAAAGATGAAGATGAAATAATAATAGAAGAGACCTATTTTGACAGGGAACCTAAAAGAACTTCATGGGAATCAATTGGAAAACTATTTACCAATGATAAAATAATCGAAGAATACATAGAAGAAGTTTTAAAAAGAACAAATGTTGAAAAATTAAAAAAAGCTAAATTAAAAGTTGTTCTTGACTGTGGTTCAGGAGCAGGATGTTACACTGCTCCATACATTATAGAAAAACTTGGATGTGAACTAACAACTTTAAATTCTCAAGCAGATGGATTTTTCCCTGGTCGTGACCCTGAACCTACCGAAGCAAATCTTAGTGAGTTAATAGCTACTGTAAAAAACTTAAAAGCTGACATTGGAATAGCTCATGATGGTGATGCAGACAGAACAATATGTATTGATGAGAAAGGAAATTTTGTTTTAGGTGATAAAACATTTACTTTAGTTGAAAAAACAATGCTAAAAGAAAAGAATGAAAATATAGCCCACAGCGATGCTAACAATATAATTGTTACTACAGTAGCTACTTCTACAGCTATTTATGATATAGCTAGTGAAAATAATGGAGAGGTTATAGCTACTGCTGTTGGAGACCTTTTAGTTGCAAGAAAATTAATGGAAGAAAATGGTCTCTTTGGTGGAGAAGAAAATGGTGGACTAATTTTCCCAGATTTTGTTTATGGAAGAGATGCTGCATTATCTGCAGCTAAAATCTTAGAAATAATGGCTACAGAAAACAAAAAACTATCTGAGCTTGTAGCTGAGCTTCCAGTCTATTATTCAGAAAAAATGAAATGTGAATGTGCAGACGAGAAAAAACAAGATGTCATGGATAAGATAGCTAAAGAAGTCTCTACATTAGGACTAGACACAGACACAACAGACGGGGTTAAAATATTTAAAGACAATGGTTGGGTAATCATACGCCCATCAGGAACAGAACCAATATTTAGATGTTTTTCAGAAAGTGATACCCAAGAAAAAGCTACTGAAATGGCTCAATGGGGAATTTCTCTGATTGAAAAATATAAATAAAGTACCTCCATATAGTGGCGAAGTTATTTCTTAATTCTAAACTTCTTCTCAATTATATATTTATATTTCAATTGAAATTTCATACCTTAATTGTAATTATACTTCTTAACTGGAAATTTATATCTCAATTGTAATGTATACTTCTCAAATGTAATATTTATTTCTCAAATATAATATATACTTCCCAAATGTAATATTTATTTCTTAATTGTAATGTATACTTCTCAATTATAACATTTATTTCTCATGAAAATATTTCATTTTGATATTACAAGATTTAAATTCTAAAAATTTTCTAAACATTCATCCCTTAAAACTTTAGCATCATCATTATTTGGATTAATAGCTAGTACTTGTGTAAATGTTTCCATAGCTTCTTTAAATCTATTTAACTCCATTAATACAACACCTTTGTTTAAAATAAAAGAGCTGGGATCTTCTAAATTATTTTTTGCAATTTCAATAGCTTTATCATAAGAATCTAATGCTTCATCAAATCGACCAAGGTCTAAAAGAGCATTACCTTTCCTATTTTGTGCTTCAGCATCAATGTCTTCTTCATCAAAACACAATTCTAAAGCTTTATCATATGATTTTAAAGCTTCTTCTAGTTCTTCCATTTCTGAAAGTAAATTTCCACGAGCATTCCAAACTTCTGGGTTTTTATTATCTATTTCTAATAATTCATCATAAACATCTAAAGCTTCATCATAGTTACCTAAAACTTCTAAAATAAATCCTCTCCAATAAAGAACAACGGTATTACTAGAGTTTGATTCAATAGCTTTGTTATTAGCATCTAAAGCTTTTTTTGAATCGCCAAAATTGAGAAAAGCAATAGCTTTATTGTTCCATATATATTCATTATTAGGTTCCATTTCCAATGCTTTATCATAACATTCAATAGCTTCCTCAAAATTTCCTAAACGAGTTAAATTATCTCCTTTTTTATTTAAAAGATAGACATCGTCTGGATCAAATTTTAAAGCAGCAGTATAACACATAGCTGATTTATCATATTTACCACTATCAAATAAAATATCTGCTCTTTGAGTAATCATAGCCTTCTCATCAATATGTTCTCCTTCCCATTCATCAATATCTAATTTTTTAAAATGAATTATTTGAAACATTTCACTATCAGCTATATCATTAACATACATTTTTTTAAATTCCTTAATCATATCTTCAGAATTTTCATACCCCTCTTTTTTAGCTAATTCTTCATCATTCTTTAAATCTTTAAAAGAAATTAGTTGAACATCAATAACTTTAGCTTCAAATATTTTCTTTTTTTCTTTTGAAACTAAATTCCAATAACAATGAAGTCTGTCCCCAATTTTAAGAGGGTTTTTCCATAGTTTTCTAATGGTCATTGTTTTTTTACCAGTTATCAAATCTATGTCTTGGCTTCCAAAAGATATAATTGGCATGACTTTTCTCCATAAAAGAAATATTTATTAATTTTTATATTATTTTAGAGTTTAAATATTAAATTTGATTAATATATAAATTACTATGATTAAATTTGATTAATAGATTAATTAATGAGATTAAATTTGATTAATATATAAATTACTATGATTAAATTTGATTAATAGATTAATTAATGAGATTAAATTTGATTTCATATATTTATTATTTGTAATTATCAGATATACTCTTCACCAAATTCCGCAGTTTTTATTTTGACTTTGTTTAGTACTGGTTTTATTTCTTTAGCTAAGTTTCTTAGTTCATTTGGATTAGGACTTTCAATTTCTTCTAATCGTTCATCCAAAACATTATTATTCCTAAATTGTTGTAATGTATAAACATCACATTCAATCTCACGAGAAATTTGTTTAATATCATCATGGTCAATTAAAGTTGGAACATAAGTTGTTCTACACTCTAAAAAAGTGTTATCTGATTTATTTGCAATATTCATACTTTCTTCAACTTTATATCCAACATCCATTCCAATAAGATCCACATATTTATCAAATGGAGCTTTAATATCAAGAGCCACATAATCAATATATTTTAAAACTTCATTTAAACGTTTAGGATAACAACCACTAGTATCTAGCTTTGTTTTAAGATTTAATGATTTTGTATATTTTAATATTTCAATAAGCTCTTTCGATTGAACTAAAGGTTCTCCTCCTGAAACTACAACTGAATCAATATAATCTACTGAATCATCAATTTTTTTAAAAATCTCTTCTAGTGATGTTTCCTCACCACTTTCCAATAATTCACTATTATGACAATATGGACATCTTAGAGGGCATTTAGCCATGAATATCACTAAAGATATCTTTCCTTGATATTCAACTGATGATATTATTGTTCCACCAATTTCCATAAAAATCCCTGTCATCATTTATTAAATATTAGTTATATCATTAATATTTAAAAATATATACAAAATTTACATAATTATATAAAAATATTCGCTCATGTAAAGTTTACGGTTCTTTATATGAGTATTGTTTTTAACACTTCTATTTGCCAATTTTCTTTATGATTTATTTTATATTGAGCCAATAATAAATATTTTTCTAGATTTTCTTTT
>Ga0082212_10003717_pt1 | contig 21493 bp, 13 predicted proteins | sample TergutNt197P3_FD_71548 | JGI IMG/M metagenome (GOLD analysis project Ga0082212, IMG submission 71548) | Neocapritermes taracua P3 segment gut microbial communities from Petit-Saut dam, French Guiana - Nt197 P3 | ecosystem: Host-associated > Arthropoda: Insects > Digestive system > Gut ... | reverse complement strand
TCTACTATGACGCCGGCGTGATCAAAGACGGCTTCAATGACGCGTCGAATTTGAGCCGGTATGTGACGGTGTGGGTCAGGCGATGACAAACCCCGCGCCCTCCCGCACGGCATACCGCGCGAAATAGGCTTCCTCCAGCGGAATCCACTTTGCCTCAAACCGCGCCAGCCCCTCCGACCCCTCCCGCGCCAGCAGACGCCTCCGCTGTTCTTTGGGCGTCACGTCGCAAAACACCGTGATGCCGTACAAATGACGCAGCCGGGGATGCAGCGAGTACGCGCCCTCCACCACGCGGATCACGCCGGGCGATACGCAGACCGGCTCCGATGCGTAATCTCCCGCCGCGCAGTCAAACCTCCGGTACGAAAACCCCGCCCCGGTGCGCAAATGCGGCGCGGCCTCCGATAAAAAGCGTTCAAAGTGCGCGTTCCCCTCCGCTAACCGCTCCGGCGCGCGCAGCTCCGGCGGCAGGAAAAAATCGTCCATGGCGATGATCCCCACTGAAAACCGCTCCTCCAGGGTACGCGCCAGCGTGCTTTTGCCCGCCCCGCAGCGCCCGTCGATCCCCACACAAACGCCGCATTGAACGCTGTTCAATGCGGTTTCGATTGCGCCAATCAAGGTTTTTACGTTTTCCATGTCCGGCTACTCCCAGAGGACCGCGCGGCCCTCGCGCAAGCTGGCCGGCAGGTCGATCAGCCGCTGGTTGGCGCTGCCGCGGTACAGGGTTTCGTAGCTCTTCTGCGACTGAATGAACGGCCCGTCCGCCAGGACGTCGCAGGCTTCCAGCAGCGGGCGCGCGTCGTCCCGCTCCAAGAGCTGCTCAAACGTCCAGCCCGAATACACCCACACGGTCAAGCCCAGCGTTTTGACCGCGCGGGCCAGCCCGGCAAACGCCCCCGCCTGCAAAAACGGTTCGCCGCCGGTCAGCGTGACCCCGGACAGCAGCGGGTTGGCCCGCGCCATGTCAAAAACGGCCCCGGCGTCGGTCTCGTGACCGCCGCCGGGGTCGTGCGTTTGCGGGTTGTGACAGCCCTCACAGCGGTGCGGGCAGCCTTGGGCAAACACGGTCAGGCGGAGCCCCGGCCCGTCCACGACGGAATCCTGGACCACGCGCGCGACCCTCATGGGTTCACTTTCCAAGCCCGACGTGTTTCAGGCGGTCGCGCTCCTCGGCGCGTTTGGCGTTGTTGAAGCGGTCCAGCGTCCCGACAAGGTAGCCGGTGATGCGACGGATGCGCTCGAACGGGGCGGCGGCTTCCTCGCTGCGCCCGCAGCGCGGGCACTCGTCGCCGATCACGCCGGAGAACCCGCAGACCGGGTCGCGGTCGATCGGGTGGTTGATCGAGCCGTAGCCCACGCCGGCGTCGCGCATGGCGATAACAATGCGCTCAAAGGCGTCCGGGTTTTGCGCCAAGTCGCCGTCCAGCTCCACATACGTGATGTGCCCGGCGTTGGTCAGCGCGTGATACGGGGCCTCGAGCTGTATTTTCTCAAACGCAGTGATCGGGAAGGCCACGGGAACATGGAAAGAGTTGGTATAATATTCTTTGTCCGTTACGCCGGGGACAGAGCCGAATTTCTGGCGGTCCAGCCGCACGAAACGCCCGGCCAGCCCCTCGGCGGGCGTGGCGATCAACGTATAGTTCATGCGCCGGACGATGCTCTCCTGATCCAGCCGCGTGCGCATATGGCGGATGATGTCCAGGCCCAGCTTCTGCGCCTCTTTAGACTCGCCGTGGTGCTGGCCAATCAGCGCGGTCAGCGTCTCGGCCAGACCGATAAAGCCGAGCGTCAGCGTACCGTGGCGCAGCACCTCGCCCACGGCGTCGTCCGGGTTCAATTCATCGCTGCCCAGCCAGACGCTCTCGCCCATCAGGAACGGGTAGTTGCGCACCTTGCGCTGGGCTTGTACCTGATAGCGCTGGTACAACTGGCCGATGACCATGTTCATCTTCTCGTCCAGCTCATGGTAGAACCCGTTGATGTCGCCGCGGTGGCGCAGGGCGATGCGCGGCAGGTTGATCGAACTGAAGCTGAGGTTGCCGCGCCCGTTGGATATCTCCCGCTCCGGGTCGTAGACGTTGCCGATGACGCGGGTGCGGCAGCCCATGTAGGCGATCTCGGTCTCCGGCGTGCCCTTATAGTAATGCGCGTTGAACGGCGCGTCCATAAACGAGAAATTCGGGAACATGCGCTTGGCGCTGACGCGGCAGGCCAACCGGAACAGGTCATAGCCCGGGTCGCCGGGGTCGGAGTTGACGCCGCGCTTGACGCGGAAGATTTGGATCGGGAAAATCGGCGTCTCGCCGCGCCCCAGCCCGGCCTCGGAGGCCAGCAAAATGTTTTTGATGACCAGCTTGCCCTCCGGCGACATGTCAAGGCCGTAGTTGATCGAGGAAAACGGCGTCTGCGCGCCGGCGCGGCTGTGCATGGTGTTCAGGTTATGTACGAAAGCGACCATCGCCTTATAGGTCTGGCGGTCGGTCTCCTTTTCGGCGTGGCGCTGGGCGAAGTCCTGTATGCGCGCGACGGCTTCGCCGCCGTTGACGTGCGGGCGCAGCATGGCGGCCTCGGCGGCCCTGTAGGCTTCGTTGCCGCTCAATTGCGGGGACAGCGGGCCGGGCCGGGCCACGGCGGCGTCGGGCCACGGCAGGTCGTCTATCTGAATGCCCTCCAGCAGTTCAAGGGCGCGCAGGATGTTTTCGCGGTAGGTCTGGCGGTAGGTCTTTTGCACGCCGATGGCCATGCCGTAGTCAAAGTTGACGACGCTCTGGCCGCCGTGCTGGTCGTTCTGGTTGGACTGGATGGCGATGCAGCACAGCGCGGCGTAGGAGCCGATGTGGTTCGGCTCGCGCAGGTTGCCGTGCCCGGTGGAGAAGCCGCCCTCGAACAGCTTGATGATGTCGATCTGGCAGCAGGTGGTGGTCAGCGCGAAGAAATCAAGGTCGTTGATGTGTATTTCGCCCTCGCGGTGGGCCTTGGCGTAGACGGGGTCGAGGACAAACATTTCGTAGAACTGCTTGGCGCCCTCGCTGCCGTATTTCAGCATGGTCCCCATGGCGGTGTCGCCGTCGATGTTGGCGTTCTCCCGCTTGATATCGCTGTCCAGCGCGGGGCTGAACGTGATCTCCTCGTACAGGCGCATCAGCTTGCCGTTCATCTCGCGGATGCGGCTGCGCTCGGCGCGGTAAAGGATATAGCTCTTGGCGACGTCGGTATGCTCGTTTTCCATCAGCACACGCTCAACGACGTCTTGGATATGTTCGACATCCGGGGTCTCAACGGCCTCGAATTCGAGGATTTCCAGCACTTCCTCCGCCAGACGGTAGGACTCGGCCTTGCTGGGCAGGCGCTGGCCCGCTTCCTGCCGGTAGGTGGCGGTGAACGCCTTGGCGATCGCGTCGGCGATCTTGTCCAGATCAAACCCGGTGACCCGCCCGTCCCTTTTGCGAATTTTCTGGATGGCCGCAGTGCTGACGATCATGTCCATTCTCCTCTGTGTTCTGTAACATAGGGCACTAACAGGGGTATGCCGCGGGGATACCGGATACATCATATAGTGTAACGCGTTCTCAGGCCGATGTCAAGGGGGAAAGTTAAATTTTTCATCGGCCCGTTGCTAAAAAGCGAAAGCCGCCCGGATGATTGGGTGGCTTCTTCACACTCTATACCGGTTTCTAGGAAAGGGGCCGCAGATATTTCTCTATATCGCGCTTGCCGTGCAGTACGCGATACACTTTGACGGTATGCGGCTTTTCATGCACCCTGTAAAACAACAGATGATCCATCACGACCGCCCGGCGGTAACGGTCATTGTGTATATATACCTGATAAACGTGCGGGTTCCCGGCGATGTTGTCGAGAACCGCTTCTAATTCATCGAGAAACCGGTCTGCCGTTCCTGCATAAAACTTAGCCTTATAACTCAATATTTCGTCAAGGTCTTTTTCCGCCCGTTTTAAGAAGGCCACACTATAATCCACGGTATTTTCCCCGCAATCTATCCAGCACATCCTTACGGTCAGACCACTCGGCGTCGGGAGAGGCCGCCTCCGTCTCCGCTTCTTTCAATTTTCCGGCCACATATTTGATGTGCATAAATTCCTCGTAATCCGAGAAATCCTCGATATTCAAAAGCACGGCTGTGCCGCGGCCGTTTTTCGTGATAATGATCGGGTCGTGCCCGTTCAACATAGTCTCCAGTTCCGTGTAACGATTTCTTAAATCCCTGACAGGTCTGGTTTGGACATTGTACATAACGATACCCCTCCTTCTTGATTCATAGCGTATCACAATATGGCTACGATTGCAAGTGCTGATTTTGCCGCTTGACAATGGCACATAATCCCGTTAGTATCAAATTATAGGCAATCTAAAAACAACTTGGAGGACAACCATCATGAACAAGCGGCTCCTGTCCCTCGCGCTGGCTTCGATCCTGCTGGCGTTTCCCGCGCTGGCGGCCTCGGCAGAAATCACCCTCAAAGCCAAAGCGGGCAGTCACAAAGGCGTACAAGACGGGTTTGACTATGAGCTTTGGAGCCAAAAAGGCAACGACGGCACGATGGTCCTGACCGGCGGCGGCGCGTTCACGTGTGAATGGGACGCGTTCAACATTCTGTTCCGCACGGGCACGAAGCTGGGCAGCAAGTCGGCCTATAAGGAATACGGCAAGGTCATCATGGAGTACAGCGGGAAGTTCAACATAACCAGAGGCGACGTCGCCTATCTGTGCATGTACGGCTGGACGGAAGACCCGATGATCGAGTTTTACATCATGGAAAATCACGGCAGTTACAAGCCGGGAAAGGTCTTCAAGGGCACGTACAAAATGGACGGCAGCACCTATGAGGTGTATACGGACACGCGCGTACAGCAGCCGTCGATCCAAGGCACGAAAACCTTTGAGCAGTATTTCGCCATCCGCGTTGACAAACGAAACGAGGGCGCGATCACCATCTCCGACCACTTCAAGGAATGGGAAAAATTAGGTCTGGACATGAGCGGCAAGCTGTACGAGATCGCCCTTTGCGTCGAGGGCTACAACAGCGCGGGAACCGCTAAGGTATCCGACCATAAGCTGACCGTCGGAAAGGATACGTACGGCGGCGTCCCCGCCGAACCCGAGCCCACGGCCACGCCTGAGCCGGAACCTGAACCAGAACCCGAGCCGGAACCCACGCCGGAGCCGGAACCCGACCCCGATGATGTCCCCGACGGCTGGGCCGAAGCCGGCGTCAAGTCGGCCTTAGAAGCGGGCCTCGTGCCGCAGGGATTGCAGTCCAAGTACGCGCAGACCATCACCCGCGCCGAGTATTGCGCCCTGACCGTCGCGCTGTATGAAACCCTGGCCGGCGCGCCGGTCGAGGAGCTGAAAGCCTTCCCCGACGACGGCGGCGATGTGAACATTCAAAAGCTGTACGGCTTGGGCGTTGTCAGCGGCAACAACGGCTTATTCAACCCCGGCGGCGAGTTCTCCCGCGTCGAAGTCGCGGGGATGACCGTCAAGCTGCTTGCCGCGCTGGACCACCCGCTGGAAGCGGCGGAGCCGACGTTCAGCGACAGCGGAAGCATCCCGTCATGGGCGCTGGCCGCGGTCGGCCAAGTGCAGGCGGCGGAGCTGATGAGCGGCACAGGCGGCGATAATTTCGGCCCGTCCGAAAAGTACGACCGCCAGTCGGCGATCCTGATGAGCTATAAATTGTACGACAAATACAAATAAATCGGTCATAGACGCCCCGGCCTTGCGGAACATCGTAAGGCCGGGGCTTTTTCTCTGTCATAATTCCTCACGTGCCCGGCAACAATACCCAATATCCATGTCATTGGGAGGACAGCCGGTTGAAACAGGTCGAGGTCATTATCGCGGAGGGAACACTAAAGCAATGGGCGGCCAATGAGGCAACCGCCCTGGAGCTGCGGGGGCGGTGCGGCGGGAGCGGCATGGCGCGCCGGACGGCGCGGCGGCTGGTCAGCCTGCGCGCGGTGGCGGCGCGCATGGCCGGGCGCATGGAAAAGGCCGCGGCCCGCCGTTCCAAGAACGCCCCCCAGAGCGGCGACGCGGCGGAGTGGCTGCTGGACAACCGCTATCTGATTGAGCGCGAGGGCTTGGAGGCGGCGGCGCAGCTGCGCCACGCGGGCAAGCTGCCCTGTGCCGCGGCGCGGCGTCTGCCTGCCCTGTACGTGCTGATGGAGGCCCTTGTGCGTTCCGGCGGCGGCGAGGTCACGCCGACCCGGATCGAGGCGTTTTTAGACGGCGTACAAAGCGTGCGCGCCCTGTCGGAGCGCGAGCTTTGGCTGCTGGTCCCGATGCTGAAGGCGGCGCTGGTGGCGTATGCCCTAGAGGGCTGCCGCGCCGACGAACCCCGCGCGGCGCTGATGCTGTCGGCATCCGTGACGAGCCTGCGGATGCTGTCGGTGACCGACCTGACGCCGTTGCTGCGGCAGAGCAGCGTGATGGAACGCCTGCTGCAAAAGGACCCCGCCGGGGTCTACGGGCGCATGGACGAGGAAACACGGGGCCGCTACCGTCAGGAGCTGAGCCGTCTGGCCCGGCGCGCGGGCCTGACCGAGGTCAAGGCCGCCGAGCGCGTGCTGGAGCTGTGCCGCAAGGGCGAGTACCGCGCCTACACACAAGGCCCCGCCCCAGGCGGGGAGGACGCCGCCGCGATGCGGCATGTGGGCCGGTATATCTTCAGCGCTCCGCTGGGCCGGAAGCGGAAAAGCCGCGCGTGGCTGTATTTCGCGGCCTTTGCCGCGCTGTCGGCGGGGCTGGCGGGGCTGGCGGCGCTATGGGGCGGTTCCGTTTGGGTGGGCCTGCTGCTGCTGTTCCCGCTGTCGGAAGCGGTCAAAACGCTATGCGACGCCGGGGCGCTGAAAGTGAGCATCCCGCGCGTAACGCCGCGGCTGGAATTCAAGGACGGCATCCCGCCGTCGTGCGCGACGCTGTGCGTGACCGCCGTGCTGCTGACCGATGAGAAGAGCGCGCTGGCCCTCGTGCGGCGCTTGGAGAGCTTTTACCATCTCTGCTTCGACGCGCGGGGCAACGATTCGCTCTGCTTCGGCCTGCTGGCCGACCTGCCGGACGCGAAGATCGCCCGAAAAGGCGGCGACAAGCGCCTGCTGGCGTGCGTGAAGCAGGGCGTGGATGAATTAAACGCCAAATACGGCGGCGGGTTCTACCTGTTCCTGCGCGACCGGCGCTTCAACGTGCGCGACAAGCTGTATATGGGCTGGGAGCGCAAACGCGGCGCGCTGCATGAATTGATGGGCCTGCTGCGCGGGGTCCCAAAGCCCGAACAGGGCGGGCTGTACGCCGCCGCCGGGGATGCCGGAAAATTGAACGCCATTCAATACGTCATCACGCTGGACGCCGACACACAATTGACCCCCGGCGCGGCGCATGAGATGGTCGGGGCGATGGCGCACCCACTGAACGCGCCGGTGGCCGACCCGAAGCGGCGTGTGGTCACGCGCGGCTACGGCGTGATGCTGCCGCGCATGGCCGTAGAACTGGAATCGGCGGGCAAGACCCTGTTCGCGCGCGTCTACGCCGGACAGGGGGGCCTTGACCCCTACGGGGCCGTGGCGGGGGAAGTCTACTACGACCTGTTCTCCGAGGCCACGTTTACCGGCAAAGGCATTTTCCATGTGGACACATACCGCGCGGTGCTGGACGGACGCCTGCCGCAGAACCGCGTGCTGTCGCACGACCTGTTGGAGGGCGCGTACCTCCGCGCGGGCCTGGTGGGCGACGTGGAGCTGATCGACGGATGCCCGCACAAAACCGCGGCGTGGTTTGACCGCCTGCACCGCTGGACGCGCGGCGACTGGCAAATCGCCGCGTGGCTCACCCGCGCCGTCCCCGCCGAAGCGGGCCGCCGCGAAAAAAACCCCATCAACCCCCTAAACCGCTGGAAAATTTTCGACAACCTGCGCCGCAGCCTATCCCCCGTCCTACTGTTGATCGCCCTAAGCCTATCCCTAATCAAACTCCCCCCCACCTCCCCATTGTCAACTGTCAATTGTCAATTGTCAATTGCCATCGCCGCCGCGATGTGCTTACTGTCGCCGCTGCTGCTGTCGTCGGTCGACCTGATGTTCCGGGCCGCGGCCGGGCGGGGGGCGGCTTCCTCCGGCGGGGCGGCGTCCCCGAGGCGCGAGCGGTATCACAGCACGATTATCACGGGCGCGCGCGCGTTATTCTTACAGGCCGCGTTCCAGTTCGTATTCCTGCCGTATACGGCCTGGGTATCCGCGTCGGCGATCCTGACGGCGCTGTGGCGCGTGCTGGTCAGCAAGCGCAATCTGCTGCGCTGGGTCACCGCCGCCCAGTCGGAGCGCGGGCGCGAAAACAGCGTGCGCCTGCTGCGCAAGATGTTCCCGGCCATAGTGGCGGGCGTGTTTGTGGGCGTGTTCGCGTCCGGCGGGCCGGGGATCGCCTGCGCCATCCTCTGGATCGCCTCGCCGCTGATCGCGCACCGCGTCTCCCGGCCTACGCCGCCGCCGCCGCACCTCGCGGAGTTGAGGGACGCCGACCGCGCGTTCCTGTGCCGCCAGGCCGCGCTGATGTGGCGGTACTTTGACGACCTGCTGACCGAGGGTGACCACTTCCTGCCGCCGGACAACTGGCAGGAACAGCCCGCCGCGGGGGTGGCCCACCGCACCTCGCCCACGAACTCCGGGTTGGCGTTGATGTGCTGTCTGGCGGCGCTGGATTTGAACCTCTGCGGCACGGAACGCGCGCTGTACCTGATCGGGCGCGTCCTCGGCACGCTGGAGGCAATGCCCAAATGGCACGGGCATCTGCTGAACTGGGTCGACACCCGCACGCTGGAGCCTCTGCACCCGCGATGCGTGTCCACGGTGGACAGCGGCAACCTTGTCGGCTGTCTGATCGCCCTGCGGCAGGGCCTGCTGGAGCTGCGGAGCCCGGAGGGCGGTGCATTGCCGGAGGCCGAAGCTTTGGCCCAGCGGGCTGGGCGCTTGGCCGACGCGACGGATTTCCGCCCTCTGTTCGACCAAGAACGGCTGCTGTTCTCGATCTGCTACGATCTTGAAAAGGAGGCCCTGTCCGACGGATATTACGACTTGCTGGCGTCCGAGGCGCGGCAGACGTCGTATATCGCCGTCGCGCGCGGCGAGATCGACCGCCGGAACTGGAAGCGCTTGGGCCGCAGTCTGGTCAGCGACGAGGGCTACCGCGGCATGGCCAGTTGGACGGGCACGATGTTTGAGTATTTCATGCCGCATCTGCTGCTGCCCGCGCCCGCCAATTCCCTGCTGTACGAGAGTTTGATGTTCGCCCTGCGGATGCACAAGCGGCGCGGCGAGCGCACAGGGGCCCCTTGGGGCATTTCGGAAAGCTGTTTCTACGCGTTCGACCCGGCGCTGAACTATCAGTACAAGGCCCACGGCGTTCCGGGGCTGGCCTTCAAGCGCGGCTTAGGCAAGGAGCAGGTCGTCGCGCCGTACGCGTCGTTTCTGGCCCTGCCCGCCGATCCGGGGGGCGCGGCGGATAACCTGCGGCGTCTGGCCCGGCTGGGGATGGAGGGCCGCTACGGGCTGTACGAGGCGGCGGACTACACGCCGTCCCGCCAGACCAAGCCCGGGCCGGGCTTCGAGGTCGTGCGGTGCTTTATGGCCCACCACATCGGCATGAGCCTTATCGCCGCGGACAACGCCCTGCGCGAGGACGTATGGCGGCGGCGCTTTATGCGCGACGAGCGCATGGGGGCCTTTTCGGCCCTGCTTCAAGAACGTGTCCCGGCGGGCGCGGCGGCCATCCGCGCCATCGGGCGCGAGATCCCGGACAAGCCAAGCCGCGTCCTGTCCGAGGGCCTGCGGCGCGAGAGCGCCCCGCCGGACGCAAGCAATCCCATGTGCCACATCCTCAGCAATACGGCGTATACCCTGCTCTGTACCGATACGGGGCTGAACGCCTCTTCCTGCGCCGGGACCGCGCTGACGCTGATGGACGCTACGTCCGGGATGCGCGTCTGCCTGCGGGCCGGGGGGCGCGCCGAGGCCCTGCTTCCGGTATCGGCGGACCGCCGTGAGGAATACCGCGCAGTCTTCGAGGGCGGGTACGCGCTGTGGGAACGGCGCGGCGAGGGCTTTACCGGCGAGGTGTCGGTCTGCGTGCCCGGCAATGAGAACGCCGAGCTGCGCGTGATCCGCGTGACGAACACCGGAACCGCGCCGCTGGAGGGCGAGATCGCCGTATATTTTGAGCCGGTCCTCCAGCGCGAGGAGGATTACCGCGCCCACCCGGCCTTTTCCAAGCTCAGCATCCAGACCCAGATCGCGGGGAAGGACGGGGAAACCGCCTCTTCCGCCAGCGGCGTACTGTTCCGCCGCCGCGCGCGGGGAAACAAGCAGGAACAGTTTCTGGCGTTCCTCTGCAATCACGAGGCCTGCTATGAGACGTCCCGCGAGGCGGCGCTGGGGCGAGGCGGCGCGGACGCGCTGGAAGCCGTCTTGGAGCGCGGCGGCGTCCCCGCCCCGGGCTACGGCTCCATGGGCACGGTGCTGGACCCGTGCTTATTGGCCAGGATACCGTTCCACGCCGCCCCCGGCGGGAGCTTTGAGGCGCGCTGCGCGCTTTCTTACGCAAACAGCGCCGACGACGCCGTTTCCGCCGCGCGCCGCTGTACCGAAGGCGAAAATCCCGCCGAAATGCCTTCGATCGGGCGCATAGACGGCGCGGCGCGGATGCTCTCGATGAGCCGGGCCGACGCGCTGTCCGCGCTGGACAAGCTGAGCGGGCTGGTCTTCCCGCGCCAGCCTGTGGCACGGGGGGCGGAGGCGCTGGAAAAACTGCGCGCCGGGCTGGCGCTGGGACAGCGCGGCCTGTGGAAATTCGGCCTGTCGGGCGATTTGCCGATCCTATCGTTCCGCGCGGAGGCGGCGACGGAACTCGAGCGCCTGCCGGGCGTGTTGAAACAGCACCGCTTCCTGACGCTGTGCGGCTTTAAGAGCGACCTGCTGATCCTGTCGCGCGACGGGGGCGACTACCGCCGCCCTGTGCGTTCGGCGGTGATGGACGCGCTGAAAGCCGTCGGGGCCGAGGCGAGCATCGCCGCGCGCGCGGGCGTCCACATCGTCGACTTGCTGGGCGTATCCCCCGAGGAGGAACAACTGCTGACGGCCACCGCATGGGCGGACGCCGCCTCCGCAGCGGGCACGGCCCCGGACGCGCCGCGTTTGGCTTGGGCGTCCGCTTCCCCGCCGCGCGACCGGGATTTCGCGCAGGGGCCCCCGCCCCAAGTCTATTGGGACGACGAAAGCGGCGCGGTGACGTTCCGCACCGACGAGGGCCTGCCGCCTCTGGCGTGGGGGCATGTGCTGGCCAACCCCTCCTTCGGGTGTCTGGTCAGCGAATGCGGCCCCGGCCTTTCCTGGCGCGGCAACGCGCGGGAAAACAAGCTCACGCGCTGGAACAACGACCCGCTGTCCGCTTCCGGCTCGGAGACCCTGCGCCTGCGCACCGGGGGGCCGTCCGCGCCGAAGCAGGGGGAAGCTCCGCGCCGGGAAATGAGCGTGTTCGCCGCGCCCGACGGCATCCCCTGCGAGGTCACGTACGGCTTTGGCTGGGCGCGCTGGATCAAACGCGCGGGTCCGGTGACGGTCAGCACGACGGCGTTCGTGCCCCGCACGCGGATGGCGCGCGTGATGATCTTGGAGATCCAAGGCGCGGCCGACGCGGAGCTGGTGTACGGGTCGGACCTGCTGCTGGGGGGAAGCGAGCAGGAGCGGCGCATGATCCGCGTCACGCGTGACGCCGGCGGGCAGATCGAAGCCGAACACCTTTACGCCGGGATGGGGGACACCTACCATCTGATGGCCTCCGTCCCCCCGCGTCTGGCGGACGCGGGGCCGGGGCGGCTGTGCGCCCAACTGTACCCCGTGCGGCGCGGCGGCGTCCTGCGGCTTGTGCTGGTCACGGGCTGTTCCCGCAACGCCCGGGGCGCGGACACCCTGCGCGCGCTGGCCGACGACCACGAGGCCAGCTTGATCCTGCGGGAGACGGAAAGCTACTGGAACGGCTTAGTGTACAAGCAGCGCCTCCAGACGGGCGACACGGCGCTGGACCGCTACCTGAACGGCTGGGCGCTGTACCAGGTGGTCGCGTGCCGTCTGTTCGCGCGGTCGTCGCAGTACCAATGCGGCGGCGCGTACGGCTTCCGCGACCAATTGCAGGACGCCTGCGCCGCCGTCCGCGCCGACCCCGGCCTGCTGCGCTATCAGATACTGCGCGCCTGCGCCCACCAGTACGAGGAGGGCGACGTCCAGCACTGGTGGCATCCGGGCTACAACCCGCCGGGCTTCGGCGACAAGGGCGTGCGCACGCGGATGACCGACGACCTGCTGTGGCTGCCCTATGCCGTGTGCGAGTATTTGGAGAGTACCGGGGACCGGGATTTCCTGCGCGCGACGGCCCCGTTCATCGTCTCCGCGCCGCTCAGCGCGGGGCAGCACGACCGCTATGAGCAGCCGCGCCGCACGGTCTGGCGCGCCAGCGTCTACGAGCATTGCGTGCGCGCGCTGGACGAGTTCAAACGCCGGGGCCTGGGGGTCCACGGCCTGCCGCTGATCGGCACGGGGGACTGGAACGACGGCTTTGACGGCGTGGGGGCCGGCGGCAAGGGCGAAAGCGTGTGGCTGACATGGTTTGCCGCGCTGGTTATGCGGCGATTGGCCCCCTGGTGCGGGCATATGGGGGAAGGGACGCGCGCGGAAGACTGCCGCTTCTGGGCTTCGCGGCTCGTGCAGGCCGGGGCGGCGGCGTGGGACGGCGAGTGGTTCCGGCGCGGCTACTACGACGACGGCTCCCCGCTGGGCTCTAGGCAGGATCAGGAGTGCAAGATCGACTCCATCGCCCAGAGCTTCAGCGCGTACTTTGCCGACGAGCTGCCTCCGGGGTACGCGAAGGCCGCCGTGGATAGCGCGTACCGGCTTCTGGCCGACGGGGAAAACCGCCTGATCCGGCTGTTTGACCCGCCGTTTGACGACGGCGCGGCCAAGCCCGGCTATATCAAGGGCTACGTCCCCGGCGTCCGCGAGAACGGCGGGCAGTACACCCACGCCGCCGTCTGGCTGGCGCAGGCGTGCTTCCTGCTCGGCGACCGCGAGCGGGGCGAGAATTTAATGAAACTGCTGCTGCCGTCGTGCCGCGACCCCGGCGTATACAAAGCCGAGCCGTATGTGCTGGCCGCCGACGTCTACACCGCGCCGCAGCACATCGGGCGCGGCGGCTGGACCTGGTACACCGGCGCGGCGGGCTGGTATTACCGCGTGGGGGCCGAAAACATGGCGCAAGCCCCAGTCACACACCATCATCCGCCCGCATAGGGTGAGGAAAAAGACAATGGAGATGATGGTATGTATTGCGCCCAACCCATGCCGTATACGATCCGCCAAGGCGATACGCTGGACCGGATCGCCAAGGAACACCGGACGACCCCCACGATGATCGTCGCGCATAACCTGAACATCGACCCAAACAACCTCCGGGTCGGCTCCACGATCATGATCTGCCCCGGCAAGGGCCTGACGGAGGCGGCCCCCCCGCACCGCCCAATGCCGGCGCCGATGCCTACGCCAAAACCGGCGCCAATGCCGGGTCCCGCACACCGTCCAATACCAACGCCGGCGCCAATGCCAAGCCCCACACACCGCACGATGCCGACGCCGATGCCAATGCCGACACCAAAACCGATGCCGCCGGAAACCATGGAACTCTCCCCGGCCTTTGTGCTGTCCAACAACATGCGCGAGGTGTGGGAGCAGCACGTGTACTGGACGCGCCTGCTTTTAATCAGCATCGCGGAACGCCTGAAAGACGAGAAAGACGTGACCAACCGCGTCCTGCAAAACCCGAACGATATCGCCAACCTCTTCGCCTGCTGCTATCCCCCGGAGGTCACGCAAAAAATCGCCCAGCTGCTGACCGAGCATCTGAAAATCGGGGCGGCGCTGATCACGGCCCTGCGCGACGGCAAAACGGCGGAAGCGGAGACGCTGACGCGCCAGTGGTACGCCAACGCCGACCAAATGGCCGACATGTTCAGCAGCATCAACCCGCACTACGACCGCGAGGAATTGCGGAAAATGCTGCACACCCACCTCCAGCTGACCACGCAGGAGGTATCCACGCGCCTGGCCGGGAATTACCCGGCGGACATAGCGGCCATGGGCGAGGTGGAACGCGAGGCCATGATGATGGCCGACTACTTCACCGCCGGGCTTGTCAAACAGTTCCCGGAGAAGTTCAGATAAGCGCCGTAGGGCGTGATGCCCGCGTCACGCCGCCATAATTCATCCGTCAGGGGACCGGCTATGAAAAGGCCGGTCCTCTTTTTGTGTTTCACGGAAAGCCGGCCGCTGTGGACACGGTTTGGAAATCGTGCTACAATAAAATCCGGGCAAACGCCGCTACCAAGCCAATCAAAAGGATGTCGATGTACATGACCGCCCGGACAAGGGCCTTGGCCCTGATCTGTATATTTCTCTTATCGCTTGCTTCCTGCCGGGACGCGGACGCGGCGGTTTTGGTGGTGCATCCCAAAAACAAGGAGCTGACGCTGGGCCTACCGTTCCGCGCGGTGGCGCAGCTCTCCGTGGAGGTGCGGCCCGCCGGGGCCGACACGCGCCTGGAATGGGCCTCCTCGGACACGGAGACCGCCGTCGTGGACGAGTGGGGCTTTGTGACCGCGCTGGCCCCCGGGACCGCGAAAATCTCCGTGCGCGATGCCAGCAGCGGCGCGAGAAGCGTATGCACGCTGAAAGTCCGCACCATGCCGCAGGAACTGAGCATCCGCGCCAACCACGCGGAGCTGCGCGTGGGGCGCAAGCTGAACCTCTCGCCGAAACTGTCCCCCGCGCGGTATATCCCGAACCTATACAAGACGATCACGTGGTTCAGCTCCCAAACGGACATCGCCACCGTCGACGCGCGCGGGCGGGTCACGGCCGTCAGCCCCGGCACGGCGGAGATCACCGGGCAGACGGTCAACGGGATCGCGCAGGTCTGCGTGGTCGAGGTCAAAGAATAGATTTGAACAGCGTTCAAGAAAGAGGTACATCCCATGAAAAAATCCATCGCCCTGCTGACCGCCGTTGTCCTTGCGTTAGCCCTGACCGCTTGCGGCACATCCGCGCCGCCTGTGTCGGAACCGCCGACGCCCTCCCCGGCCCCCACCGCGACGCCGGAGCCGGGGCCGGAAATCACGCCTGAGCTGCTGGCCCGGCTTCGGGCGCGCATCGACGGCTCGACCGCGACGATGCCGCTGACGGAGGCGTTGTATGCCGATGTGTCCGACGTCTACGGTTACCCGAAGCACAACACCACGTCGCAAGCGTACCGGAACCTGATTGATTCAAAGGCCGACCTGATCTTCGTGACGCCCCCCTCGGAGGATGAACTGCAATTGTCGGCGGATACGGGCATAGAATTGGAGGTCATCCCGGTCGTCAAGGACGCGCTGATCTTCATGGTCAACGCGGACAACCCCGTGGATAACATCACCTCGGCCCAACTGCGGGATATCTACGCCGGAAAAATCACCAACTGGAGCGAACTGGGCGGCTTGGATGAAGACATCATCCCCTACCAGCGCGAAGCAAATTCCGGCAGCCAGACGCTGTTCCTCAAGCTGCTAATGGACGGGTTAGAGCCGATGAAGCCTCCCTCCCATTGGGTAATTTTTGCGATGGGCGGGCTTGTGGAGGCCGTCTCCGACTATGACAACGCGAGAGGCTCCCTCGGATATTCCATGTTTTACTATGTCAACAACATGTATGGCAACAGCCGCTTCAAGCTGCTGTCCGTCGACGGCGTGAAGCCCGCCCGCGACACGATCATGAGCGGCGAGTACGCCTTTGACGACGCCTACTATGCCGTGATCCGAAGCGATACCCCGGAGGACGCCCGGGAGCGGCAGATGATCGACTGGCTGCTGACCGACGAGGGGCAGGCTTTGGCTGTCAAAGCGGGCTACATCCCGCTGCGCCCCATCGAGGGCGCGGAGCCGGAGAGCGATATCGACCCGGTTTATCTTGGCGACACGGAAAATTCCAGCGGCACGGGCGGCACGGTTTTGATCCCCGCCGAAGAAGCGACCGACATGCTGAATGGCAACGTGCGCAAACCATTGAGCGACATGTTTTTTGACGGGTTCAACTACATCGGGTACATCAACGATGAAATCGCGCGCCAGCTGCAATCCCAGGTGAGGCTTGAGATTGGGCTTGGCCTGTCGGCGGAAGATTATCTGTCCCGGCGGCCCTTTAGCGGTATCCCGAACGATTACCCGCACTACGAGCTGGCCGGCGGCTATCTCCGCATCCTATTCCCCCGGGACAATCCGTTTTTTGACCCTGACGCTTGGGTCTGGAATTTCGCCATGGATTTTCGCGTCCCCCTCCGCACCGATATCAGCCCATACGGGTCGCCGCAAAACGGCTTTACTTGCATCTATGACCGGGTGCTTACCCCATCACCCAATCTCAGCCTGCTCTTGCCGCAGTTTACACTGTTCCATTCCCCTCCCGGCGTTTTTGAGCATATCAACGAAACGCTTGCGGCTTGGGCGGACAGCTTAATGGACGACAAGGCCGTGCGGGATATGCTGGAAGAGTATGAACGGGTCTTTGTGAGTAGCTATGATTATAACCACGAAATGTCCGCCAGAAGCGGCAACCCCTCGATTGGACAATGGCGGGATTATTTGACGGTGAATTATTCCATATACGCAACCGAGCTGTCAAACAGCGGGGTCATCACGGGCAGTTTTTCGGAAATGCTGGCCAATTTCTGTTTTGATATCAACACAGGCGAAGCCGTACGTTTGGCCGATAAACTTCCAAATCAGCCCGATTACGCGAAAGCCAATATATACGCCGGATGGGGCGGGGGCTGGTTCGACTATATGGAGGATTACATCCCCGCCGCGGGGTCGGTGGTCACGGACGCGTGGGTGTCGGGCCTAACCGTCAGCGTGATCGTCACCGAACCGGACGGGCGGAGCCTGCTGGCCGAGTTCCGCAACGGTATAGAATAAAAAGGAGGTTCCCCCCATGCACAAACTGTTAATGATCGAAGACGAGGCGCGCATCCGGGACTTTGTTGTGCCGTACCTGCGCAAGGCGGGCTTTGAGGTCGACGAGGCCGACAACGGCCCCGACGGCCTGGACATGGCCCAAAGCGGCAAATACTCGCTGGTGCTGCTGGACCTGATGCTGCCGGGCATGGACGGGCGGGAGGTCTGCGCCCAGCTGCGCAAGACCAGCGCCGTGCCGGTGCTGATGCTGACCGCCAAAAGCGAGGAATCCGACATCGTGGGCGGCTTCGAGGCCGGGGCCGACGACTATCTGACGAAACCCTTCTCCCCAAGGGAGCTGACCGTGCGCGTGAAAGCCATCATCGCGCGGTGCTACCCGGAGAACAAGGGCGCGATGGTCGCCATCGGCCCGCTGGCGCTGGACACCGACGCGCTGCAAGCCACGCTGGACGGCAAACCTTTGGTGCTGACGCCGAAGGAATTTGACTTGCTGGTGCTGATGGCGCGCTATCCGGGCAAGACCTTCAACCGCGACCAGCTGCTGAGCGAAGTTTGGGGCTATGAATCCAGCGGGACGCCCGGCTCGGCCGGCGACGCGCGGACGGTAGACACGCACATCAAGCAGCTCCGCGAAAAGCTCGGCGACCATCGCGGGCTGTTATCCACCATATGGGGAAAGGGATATAAACTCGATGAAAATTACCACTCGGCTGTGGCTGCTGATTAGCGCGGTCGCGGTCTTTATCCTGGGGCTGATCTGGCTGTTCCTGATTTTGCTGCTGCCGGGCTTTTACCGCGACAGCTTTTATCAGGAGCTGGACAGCCACGCCGACCAGATCCTTCAGATATGGGAACAGCGCGCCGAGGATGACGGCAGTCTCGCGTTTTTGGATCAGTTCGTGCAGGACGCGAGTTTGCACATGGATATCCTGACGGCCCAGGGCAAGGTTTACTACACCAACGGCTGGAGCCAGGGCTTTGACGTGCTGACGCCCACGGAAGTGGCCGGCGCCCTGAACGGCATCTATGTCACGAAGCAATACTACCGGCCCGGCGTGGGCGACACGCTGGCCGTCGCCAAGCCGGTCTACACGCCGCAGCACGAGAAGATGGTTTTGCTGATCTGCGCGCCGATGGCCCCGGTGGAGGACATGCAGGCGCTGCTGCAAAACTACATGCTGGTGATCTCGGCGGTGTCGCTTGCCGCGGCGCTGCTGATCGCCTACCTCAGCTCGTTTATGTTCGTGCGGCCCATCAAGGACGCCGAGCGCGCGGCCAACCGCGTCGCGCAGGGCGACTACTCCGAGCGCATGAACTCCACCGGCGGCGGCGAGCTGGGCGACCTGGCGCGCGCGCTGGACCATATGGCCGACCAACTGAGCCAATTGGAAACCATGCGCCGGGACTTCATCGCCACCGTCTCGCACCAGTTCAAGACGCCGCTGTCGATCATTCAGGGGCATACCGAGTGGGTGCAGGACTCTTTGCCCGCGCCGGAGGAGGAGTCCCTGCGCCCGTCATTCGACGTCATCGCCGACGAGATCACGCGGCTGGACCGCATGTGCCGGGACATCCTAAAGCTGTCGGAGCTGCAGAGCGCGACCGGGCCGCGCGGGTTCACCGACCTGCCGCTTTTGCCGTTTTGCCAGGATATCCTGCATTCGCTGGAGATTTTGGCGACCGGTATCACGTTTTCCCCGGCCATCCCGCCGGACCTGCGCGTACGGGCTGACGCGGTGAATTTGGAGCATGTGTTCCGCAACATCCTGCAAAACGCCATCGTGCATTCCGGCGCGTCGCGCGTGGATGTGCTGGCCGCGGCCGAGGGGGATCAGGTGCGCGTGCTGATCCGCGACAACGGCAGGGGCCTGACCGCCGAGCAGGCCGCGCACATCTGGGCCCGCTTTTACAAGGGCAATCAAAAAGACCGCTCCGGCAGCGGCCTGGGCATGTCCATCGCGGCGGCGGTCATCGAGAACCACGGCGGGACCTACGGGGTGGACAGCACGCCGGGCAAAGGGACGGCGGTGTGGTTCACGCTGCCAAGGGCCGAATAGCAAGGGAGGGCTTACTATGTTTGACGCAGCGCTTGTAAAAACCCAACTGACCGAATGGATCGCCGGATATTTCAGCAAGAACGCCCCGCCGGAAACCAAGGCGGTCATCGGGGTCAGCGGCGGTAAGGACAGCTCGATCGTGGCCGCGCTGTGCCAAGAGGCGCTGGGCCGGGAGCGCGTCTTGGGCGTTTTGATGCCGCAGGGGGTCCAGCGGGACATCGGCGTCGCGTATGAGTTATGTAAGACCTTGGATATCCCGTATGTGGAAATCAACATCGGGCGTCCGGTGCAGGCTCTGTATGACGCGATCCAGCCGGCCGGGTTTACGCTGAACACCGTTGCGGCCGTCAACACGCCCGCGAGGATGCGCATGGCGGCCTTGTACGCCATTTCCGGCATTGTGGGGGGCCGGGTCGCCAACACCTGCAACCTCAGCGAGGACTGGGTCGGTTATTCGACCAAATTCGGCGATTCGGCGGGCGATTTCAGCCCGCTTTCCGACCTTACCGTCGCGGAGGTTCTGGCTGTCGGGAAGGAAGCGGGGCTTGCTGCGAGGTTTATCGAAAAGACCCCGATCGACGGCCTTTGCGGCAAGACCGACGAGGATAATCTTGGCTTTACTTACGCGGTTTTGGACAGATACATACGCGATGGCGTCTGTGGGGATGAGGACGTAAAACGGAAGATCGACAGGATGCACGTCGCGAGCCTTCACAAAGTGTCGCCCATGCCGATGTTTAAACGCATTTAACATTAAATTCACATTTATTGCAGAAATGTCTGATAAAATTACCGCCACATTCTACATTGCGAGGGGTCTTTGTTTTGCTTAAATTGAAGGACATAACGAAAAACTACAAGGCCGGCACTACGACGGTCGAGGCTTTGAAGGGGGTCAGCCTTGAGTTCCGCGAGAACGAGTTCGTCTGCGTGCTGGGGCCGTCCGGTTGCGGCAAGACTACGCTGCTGAACATCATCGGCGGGCTCGACCAGTACACGAAGGGCGACCTTGTCATAAACGGCAAGTCGACGAAGGATTACAAGGACGCGGACTGGGATGCTTACCGCAACCATTCGGTCGGTTTTGTGTTCCAGTCGTACAACCTCATCCCGCACCAGTCCGTGCTTTCGAATGTCGAGCTGGCGCTGACGCTCACGGGCGTATCGAAGTCCGAGCGCACGGCGCGCGCCAAGGCTGTCATCGACAGCGTAGGCCTTTCTGACCAGACGTATAAAAAACCGAACCAGCTCTCAGGCGGCCAGATGCAGCGCGTCGCCATAGCCCGCGCGCTTGTCAACGATCCGGATATCCTGTTGGCCGACGAGCCGACCGGTTCCCTCGACAGCGAGACCAGCGTCCAGATCATGGAGATACTCAAGGAAATATCGAATAAAACGCTCGTCATCATGGTCACGCATAACCCCGACCTTGCCGACAAGTATTCGACACGCATCGTCCGGCTGCTCGACGGCCTGGTCACGAGCGATTCCGCCCCCTCGGCGCAGGAGGCGGAGGCGCCGATCCCGGGCGTCTTCGAAAAACGCCCGTCGATGTCGTTTATGACGGCGCTGACGCTGAGCCTCAACAACCTCATGACGAAGAAGACGCGCACGTTCCTCACCGCTTTCGCCGGAAGCATCGGCATAATAGGCATCGCGCTCATACTCTCGCTCTCAAACGGGTTGCAGTCATACATATCCCGCGTTGAGGAGGAGACGCTTTCGTCGTATCCCATAACAATAGAGCAGTCGGCGTTCGATATCGCAGCGCTGCTCCAGCCGCCTGACTATGAACAGGTTGACGGCGGGTGGCGCAGCCCGGAGCAGCGCCCGCTCGACAAAGTATACGTCAGCAACATGATGTCGCGTGTAACCAACATCGTCAAATCCAGCGTCGAGACGAACGACCTGTACAGTTTCAGGGCAAGGCTCGAGGCGGATAAAGATATTCTCGCCCCCCTGATCACAGCGAGATCATACGGCTACGACATCGCGCTCGATCTGTATATGGAGGATGGTTTCGGCGGCGCCATCCAGGTAAACCCGAACCCGATATTCGACACGTTCAATGTCGGCGGCGGAATGGGCGGCGACGGCAGTTCGTTTTCGTCGCCTTTGATGATGGGCAGTTTCAACATTTGGTCGGAGCTTCTCGACGCGCCGGATTTCCTCGCGACGCAATACGACCTGCTTGCCGGGAAATGGCCCGCGGGCGCCGGTGAAGCGGTGCTCATAGTCAGCGAGAACAACAGGATAACCGATCTCATGCTCTACTCCCTCGGGCTTCGGGGCCCTACTGATCTGCGCGAGTTCGTCCAGGCCATATACAGCGACGAGCCCCTGGAGATCGACCGCGACCTCAGTTATTCA
>Ga0082212_10003715_pt1 | contig 21495 bp, 22 predicted proteins | sample TergutNt197P3_FD_71548 | JGI IMG/M metagenome (GOLD analysis project Ga0082212, IMG submission 71548) | Neocapritermes taracua P3 segment gut microbial communities from Petit-Saut dam, French Guiana - Nt197 P3 | ecosystem: Host-associated > Arthropoda: Insects > Digestive system > Gut ... | reverse complement strand
CCAACCTCATCCCTGGTTTTTCCCCATGTTTGTGTCAGCGTCACCACACCAAAGATAACTCCAAACACCACCACCGCCAGGATGGCAATCCATATCACCGGATTCTCAAACCATTTCTTGCTCATACTTTTCCCCCTACTCTTACATTAAGTAAGAACCGCTTAAATCAGTTTATTTGTACAGTTTCGCGTTATGAATCAATTCATCCATCTCTTTAATGGCCGGCATGTTTTCGACATCGCCACCCTCCAGACTGTTATACCTTGATATTTCTAAAAGCATTTTATCCATCTTAAGCAAAATCTGTTCGTTATCTTCGGTGGCCTCATTAACAAAAGAAATATACTCATTATAGATCTGCATCTTCTCTTGCGTCATATCCGTTTCTCGAGATTCCTGAACCGGCAGATTTCCCTGGGATGTCGCCTCTTGAACCGCCAGGTTGCCTTGGGATGTCGCCGGCAGATCTCTTTGGAGCTCTTGTTCCCTCAAGGCTTCCCGATTTGCCCGGGAGTACATATTTTTCTGGATAGCTCGTTGCCCACGGGTAATACGGAGATATTCATCCTCATCAAAAGCCGATATCTTATTAAGGATACTGCGCACATTGGTAAAGACCGCTCTTTCCACTTCGCCCAAAACCCCGGCAAAAAGCCGATAGGTTATCTCGTCACTCGTAAACTTTTGTAACAGAATATCGTTAATCGTTGTTTGCTTTTTCCGAAAACGTTTGATTTGATCAATAAGCTCATTGATTTTGACAGCGAAAGTCTTGATCCACCGGCTTTCCTCCAGAACTCTGACACAATCGTTTAAATTGTTGAGACCACGAGTCAATGAGCGCGTCTCCTCCCTTTTGAGCAAACGCTTATTACCGACGATAAAAGCACAAACACTGACAACAACAACAGTCCATCCCAAAGCAATGGCCAAAGCAGACCCGCCGGCCAATGACAACCCAAAAAACATTTTTGAAAACAGAATGATGTTCGCCGCAATGATCGAAACGTTTAACACGATCATCCTACGAATCCTTTTTTTGCTCATGACTTTCCCCTCCGCTACTCTAATTTAGCATATGAGGAGCGCCTTTTCAAGATTAATGTCGATGGCGGGATCATTCACGCGCCATGAATGGATTTTATTGTCATTTAGAATTTTTTATGGGAATATAGCCATAAGAAAATGTTATGGTCATATCTGCGTAATGTTATTTGTCAGAATATGATCTAAATAGTAAAATAGAATTCGGACTTGATGTTTTATTCAAAGCATTCTATTATTTAAGGGTATCCTCATAATATAGTACCCTTTTTAGGCACCTCGTCAGAAACCGGTATGTATCAAACGATCGGCTTATGGCAAGGGTTGATGGATAGATGGTACAGTTCCTTTTTTCACAAGCAGTCTCCCGAATATGCCAGTCGCAGTCTTGAGCAATCTTGAGCAGTCTTGAATATCAGGCCCAAACCGTATCAGGCCTAACAAAAACAATCCTATCGGAGGTGGCTTTATGAACTCAGTCAATATCACTTCCAGCCTGTCTGTAGCTCAACAGATTAAGCGTGATCTGAAGAAAAAATACGACGCAGATGTCGGCCGGTGCTACCAATGCGGCAAGTGTTCGGCAGGGTGTCCTGTCTCTTTTGCTATGGACAACCCCCCCCACAGAATCATTCAAATGGCAAAGCTTGGGCTCTATTCCGAACTTATGCAAAGTGGCTCAGTCTGGATCTGCGCAACGTGCCACACATGCAGCGCCCGGTGCCCTCGGGATGTCAACCCGTCTCGTGTCATGGAAGGGCTACGCATAGAAGCCCGCAACAATTCCAGTATCACTGTTAGCGAGCTCGACATCTTCCATACCAGATTCATGGCCCTTGTCGAAAAATACGGCCGTGTCCACGAATTAGCCCTCATGCTCTCATATAATCTCCTTACAAAAAAATTGCTTAAGGACGCACAATTCGGTCCTGAAATGCTCATGAAGAAAAAGCTTGCCCTTGCGCCGCATACCTCGGACACCATTCGCAACGATGTCCAAAAAATATTTTCCCGTTGCCGCGATTACAACGAAGGCCGACCCATCGGATCTTCAATATCGGGAACCACAATGCCTGTCGCGTTAACAGCGCCTGAATCCGAAGCCGTTATTTCAGCAAGTCTCCCCGGCGACACCGCGCCGCCCCAGCTCTCAGCCTCTCCGGTATTGGAATCCGGAACTCCCATGCCATCCCTGGCAATCCCCGAACCCGCCACCCAGGCAATCCCCGGACCCGCCACCCAGGCAATCCCTGAAACAGCCTCTCCGAAAAAACCCAGCCCCGCATCCCAGATGCCAAACTTCACGACGGCGCCAACAACCTCCTTTGAAACTCGAGAAATCCCCACCGCGACCAAGGAAACCTTGATGCCCAACTTCATCTCTATGACCTCATCACAAACCTCCCCAACAACCAATCCCCAACCCCAAAGCCCCTTAGAGGCAGCGCCCCAAGTATCTCCCACACACCAGCCACCCTCCCAGATGCCAAGTTTCATAACAGCCTCCCCATCACAACCTCAAGTCTCCTCTGGCGTAACATACCAAGGCCCTTCCCCCTCCCTATCGCCATCCCAGGCGACATCCTCACGGATGCCCAGCTTTATCTCCTCTCCCTCTCCCTCTCCCTCCCCTTCTCCCACGTCCCCGATGTCATCTCCCCAAGAACCTGTAACGAAGCCGGAACCGGCTTCCCATAAAGGAACCATCCTTCCGATCTCTGCCAAAAGTGCTATGAAGCGAATAACGGATTGGTTCACAAAAGAAGAAGATTTTGAATCGTTCAATTCCACCCCGCCGGTTACACCCTTTACTTTCAGCCCCCGGCCGACCGTTCCCGACTCTCGAACAGCCGCGACCGGATCCAAACCTGCCGCGACCGGATCCAAACCTGCCCCTACCGGATCCAAACCTACCCCTACCGGATCCAAACCTACCCCTACCGGATCCCAACCTGCCCCTACCGGATCCCAACCTGCCCCTACCGGATCCCAACCCGCCCCTACCGGATCCAAACCTGCCCCTACCGGATTCAACCCTGCCGCTACCGGATCCCAGCCTGCCGCGACCGGATCCCCGTCCGCCGCTACCGGATCCCAACCCTCGGCAAACGTCATAAACCAATACGCTAAACGATTCTCCAATTGGTTCTTTGACAACAACGAAAAACCCGGAGGTGACAATAAGTGAAATACGCCTATTATCCAGGCTGTTCCCTTAGCGCAACAGGACTCGAATACAACATGTCCTCCCAGGCCGTCGCACCACATCTTGGTATCGAACTCCAAGAGCTCCCGGAATGGAACTGTTGCGGCGCTTCATCCGCGCATTTGCAAGACCACACCCTGGCCCTGGCTCTGCCCGCTCGCAATTTAGCGATAGGCGAAGGCTTAGGCCTTTCTCTGGCCATCCCCTGTGCGGCTTGTCTATCGCGCAGCAAAGCCACCGAACACGCCGTCAGGAGTTCCCAAGAAACCCAGTCCCTGATCGAAGCTTTGATCGACCGCCCCTACACCGCGGCCTATCCCGTAAAATCCCTCCTGGAAGTCTTCATCGAATCCTCCTTAGACATCCTGCAAGACAAAATCACCACCCCCCTCACCGGTCTAAAAGCCGCAGCCTACTACGGCTGCCTCCAAGCCCGGCCAACCGACTATATGGATATGGACGACCCCGAAAAACCCCAAACCATAGACATCATCATCGAAGCCGTCGGTGCGGACCCTGTTGACTGGGCCCACAAAACCGAATGTTGCGGCAACAGTCATCCCACATCTTATCCTAAAGTCGGCGGCCCCCTAGTCAACCGGATCCTCCAACAAGCTGAAACAAGCGGCGCCGAATGCATTATCTGCGCGTGCCCCATGTGTTTTGCCAACCTTGATATGCGGCAAAAAGCCCTGGGCCAGGAACGGGATCGTCCCTTCAACCTTCCCATATACTACTTCACCCAACTCATCGGCATCGCCTTAGGCATATCCCCGAAAACCCTGGGAATAGATAAACACTTTGTGAACGCAACCGAACTTCTCGTCCAGAAAGGATTCATTCCAAAAGCCGAGAGCTCGGCAAAAGGAGGCCTCGCATGAAAAAAGTAGGAGTCTTCGTCTGTCATTGCGGTACCAACATATCACAAACCGTTAACTGCGAGCACCTGGCCGAAGTGGCCAAAGACATGCCCGGCGTCGTCTTCAGCACCGAGTACAAATATATGTGCTCCGACCCCGGACAAACCATGATCAAAAAAGCTATCGAAGAACACAACCTCGATCGCGTCGTCGTCGCCGCCTGCTCACCCCGCATGCACGAAGCCACCTTCCGCAAATGCTTGAGCGGCACCGATCTGAACCCCTACCTCCTGGAAATCGCGAACATCCGGGAACAATGCTCCTGGGTTCACTCCGACAAAAACAAAGCCACGGCCAAAGCCGAAGATCTCATCAGCATGTCTGTCGCCAAAGCTCTCAAAAACGAATCTCTAACCCCCTCGGTCATCCCCATTCACAAACGCGCCCTTGTTATCGGCGGCGGCATCGCCGGTATCCAAGCGGCCCTAGACATCGCTGACACCGGCTACCAAGTCGACCTCCTCGAACGGGAACCCTCTATCGGCGGCAAAATGGCCCAAATCGATAAAACCTTCCCCACCATGGACTGTTCCGCTTGCATCCTAACCCCCAAAATGGTCGACGCTTCCCAACATCCCAACATCACCATCATAGCCAGCAGTGAGGTGGAAAAAGTCGAAGGCTACGTCGGCAACTTCGATGTCACCATTCGGCGCAAAGCCACCTGCGTAGACCCAATTAAATGCACCGGCTGCGGCCTCTGTTCCCAAAAATGTCCCGCCAAAACTGACAGCGAGTTTGAATGCGGTATGAGCAAACGTCCGGCCATCTATTCCCCTTTCCCACAGGCCATTCCCAACATTCCTATCATCGACCAAACCGCTTGCCGTTACTTCCAAACCGGCAAGTGCAAAATCTGTCAGAGAATATGTACCGCCGACGCCATCAACTTTGAAGACCAGGACGAACTTGTCACCATCCGTTACGGTGCCATCGTCGTCGCCACCGGCTACGCCCTCTACGACCATCGCGACAAATACGGCGAATACGGATACGGCCAATACACCGATGTCATTACCGGTCTCGACTTCGAACGCCTCGTCAACGCTTCCGGACCCACCATGGGCAAAATCAAACGCCCCTCCGACGGACAAGAACCCAAAACCGTCGTCTTCATCAAATGCGTCGGTTCCCGGGACGCCACCAAAGGCCACGAGTACTGCTCCCGGGCCTGCTGTATGTACACGGCCAAACACGCCACCATGGTGCGGGACAAGATCAAAGACTCCCAAGCCATTGTCTTCTATATGGACATCCGCACACCCGGTAAAAACTACGAAGAATTCTACCTGCGAGCTGTCGAGGAATACGGCGTCACTTACGTCCGCGGCAGGGTTTCCCGGATCTACATGGAAAACGGCAAACTCATCATCCAAGGCGAGGACACCATCCTGGGAACTCAAGTTATCGTTGAAGCCGATATGGTCGTGCTGGCCACAGCAATGGAAGCCCAACCCGACGCCACCGAATTCGCCCGGAAACTGGGTATCACCTTCGATCAGAACAACTTCTTCAACGAGGCCCACCCGAAACTGCGGCCCGTAGAAACCTTCGCCGCCGGTATCTATTTGGCCGGAGCCTGCCAAGGCCCTAAAGACATCCCCGACACGGTCGCCCAAGCCGGCGCCGCTGCCGCCAAAGTCGTGGCCTTGCTCAGCAAAGACGAAATGACAACCGAACCCATCATTGCCGACGTCAACATTAACCGTTGTTCCGGCTGCGGGTTCTGTGTTCCGGTCTGTCCTTACAAAGCAATCAGCCTCAAGACCCTCACCGAAAGAGTTCACGGATCTGTTGCCTGGGGACCCACCGGCCGAGAAGTCACCCGCCAGGTAGCTGAAGTCAATAAAGGGCTGTGTCAAGGCTGCGGCGCTTGCACCGTCAATTGCCGCGCCAGTGCTCTTGACTTGCTGGGCTTTACGAATGAACAAATCTTGGCGGAGGTGGACGCGTTATGACAAACCAACCGTTGGCCGACAATCCCAACACATCGGGGCAGGAATGGGATCCCAAAATCCTTGTTTTTGCCTGTCAATATTGCACTTATGCCGGGGCTGATCTGGCGGGATTAAGCCGGTTACAGTATCCGACGACAACACGGGTCATTCGGGTCCCCTGTTCGGGGCGGACGAACCCGCAATTTGTTATCAGAGCTTTTCAAAAAGGATTTGACGGCGTTCTTGTAGCCGGTTGTCATCCCGGCGACTGCCACTTTGCCACCGGAAACTATTTTACCCGCCGCCGGTATCTGCTCATGACCCGGCTTATGGAATTTGTCGGTATGGATCCGCGGCGCTTTCGTGTCTGCTGGATATCCGGTTCCGAAGGGCCAAAATTCCAACAGGTTGTTACCGAACTAACCGATGCCATTCGTCCCTTGGGGCCCAATCAGAAACTGCGGGACATTGAACCCTCAGTTATAGGAGGGATCAGCCGATGAACGAAAACATCATTCAAGTTCCGGACAAATCCGGCATCAGCAAAATCATGCGTGAAATCGCCGGTGACTTACTGAGACAACAAACCATCAGCCTGGTCATAGGCTGGGAAAAAGGCATCCTTCCCAACAAATCCGCTCCCGCTTTTATCACCCAAAGTCAAGACGCCGAAAAGCTGATCTTTGACGAATACTGCTATCATAACTTAACGAAATACCTGCTGCAACGCAAAGGCAGTGGTCTGAAAACCGCTATCTTCGTTAAAGGCTGCGACAGCCGCTCCCTGGTCGGCTTGATCCAAGACAACCAAATCGCCCGGGAAGACATCTGTATCATCGGCATCAGTTGCCCCGGACTCATGGAAGAACGCAACATTGTCATACCCGCCAAAAAATGCGAAATCTGTTATACTTCGGTTCCGGTCGAATATGATTTTCTCATCGACTGTCCCGAAACGAAAACCGCTAACGACGAACCGGGGGGATCCTACGCCCACCGGGAACTCCCCAGAGTCGAAAATATGACCCTCGACCAGCGTAATATCTACTGGCAGAAAATGTTCGAAAACTGCATCCGTTGTTATGCCTGCCGTAACACCTGCCCCGTCTGTTCCTGCAAAGAATGCTGCTTCGATCAAGCCAACCCGACTTGGCTCGGCAAAGGCAACAGCACCTCAGACAACGGTTTTTATCATCTCGTCCGCGCCATGCATGTCGCCGGACGTTGCGTCGGTTGCGGCGAATGCGAAAGAGTTTGCCCTATGAACCTGCCTGTCATGCTGCTCAACAACAAACTCAGCCTCAGCATCGAAGAGCTTTTTGATGAGCCGCCGGCCAGCTTATCTCTTGACGTCACCGCCACCTTGAACCACTTCAAACCGGACGATCCGGAAGAATTCATGTAAGAGAGGAGGATCACAAAAATGCGCAAAATCGCCAAAACCCGAATCGACGACGTCCTTCGAGCCCTCGCGCCCCGTTATGATCTCTATGTCCCGGTCGAAGGGGCAACCACCATGCGGACACCCACCGCCACACTGTGGCAGGAAGGCCTGGAGAACGCCAGCCGTTTCCGTCTATACGAAGAAGGCCTCCCTCTCTATTGGCGGACCAACACCGGACTGTCCCCAAAGGACCTGTTCTTTCCTCAAACCGAAAAAATGTACACCGCGATATCACAAGGCAAAACCGTCGAAATCAAAGAAGAATCCACCAATGCTTGGCCGATCATCCTCTTCGGCGTCCGCTCCTGCGATATCGCCAGCATCGACTGCATGGACCGGGTCTTTTTGCAAAAAGGCTACGAAGACACCTACTACAAAAACCGCCGTCAACGAACCCTGATCTTTGCCCTCGGGTGCTCCACTCATGAAGACACCTGTTTCTGCACATCCATGGGAATCGACCCCAAAGCCTCTCCCACCGCGGACGTGCAAATCAGCGACCTCGGAGACGCCTTCGGGTTCACAGCCCAGAGTCCCAGCGGTCAACAAATCCTAGCCTCTATCGACAGTCTCATGAGCGACGCTTATACGGCTCAACCCGTCTCCCCCGACCCTATGCTCATCAATGTCAACCTTGAAGGGGTCACCGAAAAACTCGAAACCATGTTTGACCATCCCCTTTGGGATGAATTGAGTCCGCGCTGTATCGGGTGCGGCACATGCACATTCCTTTGCCCCACCTGCTACTGTTTTGACATCAACCACAAATCCCCAACCCATGCCCATATTGTCAAACAGCGCAGTTGGGACTCCTGTATGTTCGTCGATTACACCTGCATGGCCGGCGGCCACAATCCAAGACCGTCCAAAACAGAACGGGTTCGCAACCGGTTTTTGGATAAACTGCTCTATAACCGCCAACGTCACGGCCGCGTCTTCTGTGTCGGTTGCGGTCGGTGTGTCTCCAAATGCCCTGTCAGCCTCGAAATCGCCACAGTCATTCAGAAAATCCAAGCCGCGGAGGTGACCCCCTGATGTATGTCCACAAGATCCCGAACTCTCACGGAACTTATGAAACCCAAGGGGTTCTCACAACCCCAGACACAAACACCATCCATGGCGGTACAACCGGTTATGCCCCTACTTCCGCCGGCCCCGTCGGCCCCAATCCGTTGCTACCCCAACGCGGCATCATTACCAAAATAATAACAGAAACCCCGGACACCAAAACTTTCTGCATCACAGGTATCGACGGCACCAAACCTTTCTCCCCTCAGCCAGGACAGCTGGGGATGCTATCCTTACCCGCATACGGTGAAGCTATGTTTTCCGTTACATCCCAGGATGATACCCATCTTCACATGGCCATAAAAGCCGTCGGAGAACTCACCAACGCTCTCCATGAGATTGAAGAAGGCCAGGAATGCGGTATCCGCGGCCCCTACGGCAACGGCTTCCCGTTGGAATTCTGTCGCGGCAAAGACCTGATCTTCATCGCAGGGGGCATCGGCCTCGCGCCTGTGCGCAGTCTCATCGAATATTGTATCAACCATCGCGCCGACTTCGGCAAACTCACAATCGTCTACGGCGCACGCTCATACGCCGACCTGGTCTTCAAAGAAGACCTGTTCGAAAACTGGCCCAAAGTCGCCAATAAAGATCTCTATATAACCATTGACCGTGCCGAAGAGACCTGGGACGGCCATGTGGGATTCGTCCCTTCCTATATTGAAGAATTGGCCCTTTCCCCCTCCGTCGCCGTTGTCTGCGGCCCGCCCATCATGATCCAATTCACCTTGGCCAACCTGGAGAAAATGGGATTTTGCCCCGCCGACGTCATCACAACCATGGAAATGCGAATGAAATGCGGTATCGGTAAATGCGGCCGCTGCAACATTGGCAGCTGTTTCGTCTGTTTGGACGGCCCGGTTTTTACCCAGGAACAGCTTAACGCTATGCCGGCGGAATACTAATGCGGTCTTCGACCGCAAGTATTCAGTATTCAGGATTCAGTATTCAGAATGTGGATTTTCTTGTTTTTTATCGACGCTTCGCGTCTGTAAGGTACTAAGTGACTAAAAGGCGGGCTACGATACTACGATTCCTTACGCGCCGTGTATTTCCGCCGCAAAACCATAGCCACCGCCCGATCCGGAACCAAACGCCCCAGGCATCGAAAAAGACGATATTTTCCTCCGACGGCTTGAAAAACGGGGGGCTTCTTTTGTTTGAGTACGCGAACAACAGCCTTTACAACCTGTTCAGCCGGCATACCGGTCTGTTCTTCGCGGCTGATGGCCAAATACGCGCTGGCGTAACCGGGATAACGGGGATCTTCAAAGAGATCCTCGAACTTTTGGCGTTTGCCGGTGAAAGGCGTGCGGACACCTCCCGGCATGAAGGTTGTGACCTGCACACCGAAAGGGTTTGCTTCCGCCGTCAGCGCCAACCCATAGGCGCACAAAGCCGCTTTGGAAGCACTGTAGAAAGCCTGATATGGCAGAGGAAACACCCCTGCCATGGAAGAAATGATCATGATCGAACCCCTTCCGGCTTGCTTCATACGAGGTAAGCACAACCGCACCATCTCGGCAACACCGAAGAAATTAACGTCAAAAAGCCGACGGCCTGCGCCCAGATCCCCGCCGGCATCAGACGGGGATACCAGCCCGATCCCGGCACAAGCAACAAGACTGTCAATGCTCCCGTGCCGCCGGAATATCGCTTCCACACCATGCTCAAGAGCCGCCACATCCGTAACATCCGCCTCAAACTGCTCCCAGTCGGCAGCCGGTACAATCGAGCGGGAAATCCCATAAACCGTATGACCCCGCTCCCGCAACGCCTGCGCTGTGGCTAAGCCTATCCCCGATGATGCCCCTGTGATGATGACAACCAAACTGACAACACCCTTTTGAATTCGCTTTTCAATAGCATTGCCTATCCTTGCTTTTGCTAGTACTCCGTCCGGTCCAAATCACTCAATCCCAATTTTCAGCCGCCAGACGCTGCTGCAGCTTTTTCAACTTTCCCTGTCTCAGGTGATAGTCCGGGAGGATGCCCCTGACAACAGCCCAAAACCTGTCCGAATGGTTATGCTCCCGAATATGCGCCAATTCATGAACCACGACATAATCAATGACATCATCCTCCGCCATGACCAGCCGCCAGGAAAAGTTGACGCTGTTTTTGGCACTGCAACTCCCCCAACGTGTTTTCGCGTTGCTGATTTTAACAGCGGCGGGGATCAACCCTGTGATTTTCGCATAATGGTCGGCTCTGTCTGTCAACAGGTTTTTCGCCATGATCCTGTAAATCCGAACAACCCCACGTTTGAGCTCGTCCGAAGACAGCCCGGGGGGCAGATAGAAGCAAGTGCCATCAAATCCCGCCTGTGTCCCCTCCTTGGCGGTCAAAGAATATTCACGTCCCCTAACCATCACCGAACTGCCGTATGCCAATGTGAACGCCTCCTTTTCCCGCCATAACCCCTCCCGGGCAATCTGACGGGTCTTAATCCACTGCTGTTTGGAGGCGACGAACCGATCAATCTCCCTCCGGGGAACATGAAACGGAGCCCGCACCTCCACCGTCCCTTCGGCGGTTACGCGCAAAACCAAGGTTTTTCGTTTGGAACGGTTAAGGGTGTAAGTGATATTATGCATTGATCTTCGTCTCAACCGGTTCTGATACCAAGAAACGTTCAGCAACAAAAGGCTCTGGGGCTTGCGCATGTACCGGAGCCTCTGGCAGATCGATCATGACAGTCAAATAACAATTGTTAGCCATCGATTGAATATAGGAGAACCCTGCCTGCCGATAGATACGGAAACACTCCCAGGTTCTTAAATGATCGACATTTGCATGTAACGGCGCAGAGCCGAGGTCAGGATTTAGGCGTGCGGAAAGATACTTATTGTTGGCGACAGATTTTAAGGCCACCCAGTTGTCTTCCGTCGCTGTAATCTGAAAGGTCTCCCAGGTACTTGCCGTGGTTTTATTCGCGTAAACAGGCGCATCATCCGGGGAACCAAGATCTACACAGGCATATCGGTTATTCTGAGCCGACAGAAGCGTCAGGAAAGTTCCGTCAGCATATTGTTTGGTAACATCCACCCATTCCAAGGATTCCTTAAAGTCTTTCCAGACATGTTTTGTGTGATTATACACATAAGGATTGGGACAGTATTTTCCTGTAATATCGAAATGCCTTACCACGTTTTCGCTTTTGATGTTGTACGCACTCATGAGCTCCAGCACAAGCTCAATCGTCCCCTGCACTGTGGCATCTTCAAAATACCAACCATAACTCTCCGCGGTTTTGTCCTTGCTGTCATTCCTGACACACATTTCAATACCGATTGTGTTGCTGTTTCGTAAGTAGGGATGCTTATACGACACGCCCCTTTCCGCACCACAATGCCATGCAATATTTTTGTCCTCAACGCTTTGCCATACGGATCCGTCAAAATCCACATAATAATGGGCCGACGCTCCCCTCGACGCCCCGGCGAAATAGATACAATTATCTCTGGCTGAGCCCAGAGCCCCGACATAATGGATAACGATGCCAAGAATCCGGTCGGTTGTTCCTTTGTTATGGTTGTAATGGGTTAAGTGTGTGTGTATATCCATTGTGATCGTCCTTTCTCTTTCTTGTCGAACGATTTGTTATTCTGGATACCAGTATACACTTCAAAATGAAAAATGGGAAACAGGCATGCTGAGGCCTTGCGACCACAGACCTTCCTATGCTATTATTACAAAGCTAAGATAACTCAAGAGGAGGGGTTGACAAGATGAAAAAATCGCTGAGAATCTTTTTGCTGGCGGTCGTTTTGACTGCTGTGACCGCTTTGCCCGCAGCTGCCGCTTCCTTCGACAGCTCTAAGTATGATCCGATCCCCGAAAGCGCTTATGATATTCCATCGCTCCTTAGTGCTGACTTCAGCACATTCTCCTTCAATGAGGCCGTGGTAGAGGAACTTATCCAAGACGCCGCAAAACAGCCCGTTTTCCCGGACAAGAATGTATCCGGGTTCAAGGTTCTGTCCGGCTATGCCGTCAGCATTGCCAGGGATGCCGCCAACGATGCTCACGAAACCAACAAAACCAAGAAGGACGATGAGGATGACGAAGTGGGAACATATCCGACCCGTTATGGTGTCATCCTTGTCACCTCGGATAAGTTCAAAGATGTCCTTCCCTTGGGCCATGCCGCGATTATCTGGACGACCACGACGGTGGTAGAAGCCCTGGATATTGGTGTTATCACCGGTCCCAACAACTGGAACACAGCCAAATCAACATGCTATGCCATAACGACTTATGGAACAACAGCCGAACAAGACGCCCTTGCTGCCAACTATTGCTACAATCAAGTTGGGAAACCCTATAACTGGAACTTCCTTGATTGTTGGACCAGATCCAAATTCTATTGTTCACACCTCATCTACGCCGCCTACCTTGACCTTTTCGACATTGATCTCGATACGCCTGCCTTTCTGTCCGCGATTCATCCTATGGAACTGGTCAATTCCAACAACACTTATCTGATATATGTGAAACAATAATCAGACCCAACCGAAGGCCCAACCGAACGCCCAACCGAACGCCGGAGCGGTTGTTCTTCTGTCGCAAACTTCTGTCCAACCTCCAGGGCGGGTTGAAAGGATGACTTCCTATGGGACAAATCAAACTATTTCTGGTCTTATCCCTGATTTGCGTTGTCTATCTGTCAGGGTGCGCACCGGAAACAGAAACCTCTCAAACAGAAACCGGTTATGACAATTCCATAGGCTATGGCAGTTCCTTAAGTTATGACGATTCTTTCAGCGTAGGCGTTATTGAGACAACCGAACAAGAGAACAAAAGTGTCCTCACCTTGTATAACGAAAGCCTTAACCGGGTTGGGACATTAATGTTTGATCTCGGATCTATGGGGACATTCTATGACCCGCCAAAAATTTACAAGGATAGTATGTATGTCATTCCAAAAGGCCTAGGCAACCAAAAGAACCTGAAATGCGTTCTCCAGGTGGATCTCAGAACCGGCACCGGCAGACAGTATAATCTTGGACTGGCGGGTATGAACAGTTTCGAGGTTAACGATCACTACATTTTCGGCGTCAATACCCTTAATTTTCAATCTGTCATAGCCCGGCTTGACAAAACCGCCAACGTCGTTAAGACAATCACGTTGCCGGGAACATATATTGAACGTTTGATTCTGGGTGACCGGAATCTTTTTGCTTTCGGCATAGATAAATCAAATGACGGCACTGTCACTTCCGACCTGTATGAAATAGACGCGACAACCCTTTCAATTCTTCGGAAACACGCAATCGGGTCCTATGGGATAAGCCACCATGGGGCCCTGTTTGTCAACGGCAAATTGTTTTTTACCAACGCCACGAAAGCGGATGGCATCCGCAACGAGTCTCCCACCAATGTATTGACCGTATACGACCCGGCTGACGCCGGCTTCGAGACCATTCAGCTTGACGCCTTTTTTCCGGCACAAATCCTGCGATTTGAAAACAAGCTTCTCGTCACCCATTGTAACCTCGTCACCGGAGAAGGAAAAAACATATCCATCTATAACTTGGACACCGGTGAAACCAAGCTTGTTTCGTTGGATCATAATGTCTCTCAAATCTCGATTCACAGAGACTCCCTGTTTATGACGGACGGGGTTTCCCTGTATCACTACAAAATTGCCGGAACAGACCTCACATATATACAAATGAAAGAGGTACGAACCTTGAAGACTCAAGCGAAGCACTACTATATCGGCGCTTTGTTTTCAAACATGTCATCTCCCGACATGACTCTCCGGTAAACTGCGTCCAACCCCGGTTCCTCAACCCGGAAATCCGTGAAATGAAAACCCGCCTCAAGCAACCTTTCCAGGATTTCACCTTTTTCTTGGGGTTCGCAATCGACAACCAGCATATTCCTGTCCTCTAAGGTCCAGTCGGCAAATCCCGCTATTTGTTCCAAATCAGCCTCGGCAACCGGTTCAACCAACTTGATCCGCATAACAACCCGTAGCCCAAATTGCGACCGCAACCCTTCAAGGGTGCCGACGACATCCATCCGCCCCTTTCTCATGATACCGACCCGTTGAGCCAACTCCTCGACATCACCCAAGTTGTGGGATGAGAAAAAGATCGTGGTTCCGGCTTTATTCCAGTCCCGGATCTTCTCTTTTAACCACAAGACGCCGGAAGGATCAAGCCCGGTGGTGGGTTCATCAAGAATCAACAGACGGGGGCGGTGAACAATAGCCTGAGCCAGACCCAGACGTTGCTGCATCCCTTTTGAATATGCCCCCACCCTTTTGTGTATGGCGTCTTGCAAACCGGCCTCCACCAGAACTTCCTCACATTGGCTCTCTTTCACACCTTTCAATTTGGCATAAAAACAGATTGTCTCCCAAGCGGTCAGATTATCGTAGAAACTCAACCTCTCCGGTAGATACCCCACCTTCAACCGTGTTTCCAACAAGTTTTGCCGCAACGTACAACCATCAATGAGCACGTTGCCTGTGTCAGGCCGGGCCAGTCCCAGTATGATTTTGATCAGGGTTGATTTGCCTGCCCCGTTGTGACCCAGCAACGCAAAAATCTCCCCTTGAGGGATCTCAAAAGAGATCTCATCGGCTGCGGTAAAAGTCCCATAGATTTTGCTCGTACCTTCAACACGCAGAATCGTTTCTTTAGCCGTCTCAATACCCATAGTCCCCATCCTAATAATCTTGTTTTCGTTTAAAAAACAGGTAAGCCAGAACCAGGGGAACGATAATCCAGACCAGCAGAATCCCAAAGAGGAGTCCTTGGCCTGCCCCGTGAGAAACTGTTCGGGTGAGTGCTGCCAGTGTCGGCCCAAAGGTCGCTTCCCCGCCAAGCTGCAGAATAACCAAAACCCGCACCATATCAGCCGGATTCAACAGCAGCAGCAAGAGCAAAAGGGGCACAACCACGTTTGCGTTCGAGAGGGATGCCACCCCAATGGCCATAAAATCATACACAAGAATCAGCACAAACCATACAAAGATCCCCAACCCCAGAGCCTGGGATCTCTTCGAAGAAAGAACAGAGATAAGAATCGCCAGACTTAGAAAAACCAGCACCAATATCACTGACAATAAGACAAAGACTAAATAATCCTTGACATTCATAAGTCCGGATCTCAGAGCCATAATAAGGCCGGCGCCGCCGAACCCTATCAATAAAGCCGTTATAAGAGATAACGATAACCCAAGAAACTTGCCTAAAATAATCTCACTTTTATGAATGGGTTGCGTCAGCAGAACGTGGAGGGAACCGCCCTCTCTCTCCCCTGCTATGCTCGAAGCCCCCATGACCAAGGAAATCAGGGGCAAAAGATAGAGCACCAAATTCAACAAACCTGCCGTGACTCTGTTGAACCCCTCATAACCACCCAGGCCCAGTCCGGACATACCCAACCCGGCTATAATCAGAGCGAGCACAGCGAATACAATCGCAAAGATAATGAGCCAACGGCTACGAATGGAATCCAGCATTTCTTTTTTCGCCACCGTTTGCGTCCTTCTCCAGCTAAAGCCCTTTCGCCCAGCCGTTGTAGGGTTACATGGGATCCATTGGTTTTGTTCCATGAACGTCCTTGATTTCCTCCCACGAGTAAATTTCTCCGTGAATACGATCCGCCAAGCTTTGGGCTTCGCCGGTTATGGAAACAGCAACGATTCCTGAAGACATGGGCGTATTCAAAGTGCCTTTGACAAAATACGCCTCTTTCACCTTAAGCCACGTTCCGGTATCATAACCCATGATATAGATGGCTTTCGCATTCTTTTCCGCGTCGTTGTCGGACTTGAAATAATTGATCATACAGCCAATGTCGTCAAATTTGTACCCCTGCCCCGATTCGTCGATGTATTGACCAACGAAGGCCGCATCCACAATGCTCATTTTGCATTTATGACAGATATCCAATGTCGGGTCGACAGCTTGAGGGGCGAAATCCCCCTCTCCCTTGCAGCCCCCCAAGGCAAAGCAGCAAACCAACATGATCACGATGATTTTTTTACCCCCCACTCTTCTATCCATTCTTATCCTTCCTTCCTCTCTTAAGGACTGTTGTCCTTCTGAACCGGGGACTCGACGCCCACAGGATCAAACTCCCAGCCGCAACAAGCATCAAAATTGAACATCCTATCAAGGCAAACGTGCCTTGATGTCTATCGAGACCGCTCTGTGACATCGTGGAATGAACCGACGCCAAGGCGTCCATTTTAACCGGCTCTGTCAACGGGTAGGGATCCACCACCTTCGGAATATGAACAACCGGAAACATTCTTTCGGAAAATTCCAAAGCCGTGGCGGCAGGACTGCTCAGAAACAAACGCACCCCGGGAGATTTAGCCATGAGGAAGGTAAACGGGTCGCCCGTTTTATGCGGAATATCGCCGATCCCGTCGCGATCCAGATCGAAACCTCTGTAATCGTCCCAATAATTACCCACGCCGTCCTTGTAGAACAGATTATCGTCGCCAACCCGGCCTGCCGGCATCGCCACAGGTTGAAGGTTATCAATAAAATTGTTCTCAAAAAACAGGTTATCGGCTGAACTGGAAATGAGATCAAGCCCCACATCATTGCGATAGAACAAGTTTCCGCGAAAGACATTGTGCCGGGAGATATCGCAAAAGATCCCGATGGTATTGTTCATAAAGATATTGCCTTCAGCGACACTGTAGTCGCAGGTGGCAAACAAAATGCCATACGCTCTGAAACCCCTGCTGAATGCGAAAACATTGTTTTCCAACCGAATGCGTTTGGAAAACATCAGGGCCGCGCCCGCCTTATTGTCGTACAGTGTATTCTCCCGAAACACATTATCGTCCGAGTTCATGAAATGAATACCATAACGAACCTCTGAAATCTCGTTACCGATCGTTTGGTTGGTGTGGGCGTAGTTAAAGTAGATGCCGTCCCGGGTCTGATTAATGACATTGCGCTCAAGAATGTTCTCCGAAGACGAAAACAGATGAATGCCGTCACCGATTTCATTTCTGAACAAGTGGCCGTCACGTGTTTCAGCGGGCCCGCCGTCCAAGGCGGATCCGCCATCCGAGTCGGATCCGCCTCCCGAGACGGAACTGCCACCCGGGCCATTCCCGCTCCCTGACGTATCCTGCCCGGACCACAACCCCCGGATCTCGTTATCCACAATGGTATTGCCGGACGCCCGTTCCAGATACATCCCGAAAAGGTTGTCAACAAAAAGGCATTCCTGTATCGTAACAGATTGCACAGATTTCAACCGAATCCCCGCGTTGGCTTTTTCAACATTCCTGCCGCTGCCTTGGATCGTAAATCCCCGAATCGTCACGTCATTAGCGAGCACGGTTATGACATCGCCGTTCCCTTCACCGTCAAGGATCGGATTATCCCGACCGATAAGAGAGACAGCCTTGTTCAGAACAATATTCCCAGGGTAGCGACCGGCATGAACAAGAATTGTATCCCCATCCTGTGCTGTTTCCAGAGCATATTCAAGAGACCCGGTTGTTTCCTCGGGCCATACTTCATAAGCCAATGCCAGCACCTGACCGGAGCGCACGAATATCAGGAAGCAGATGGCCCAACAGCAGAAGAGGATTCTTTGCCCCATTTTCTGTACCTCCAGAAAGCCAGCACCAAGGCGGCTACAATGAGTACCGCAACCCCCCCCACTAACCAACCCCCCACGCCAAAAGCACTCATGGTTTTAAAATTCGCCAGCGTGTTGGGACCCATCACCGGAGGTACGAAAGGATCAATCTTGATCGCCGCTTTGGGATCAAGATCGGTACCAAAGGTTTGCAACCAGTGCAACATACGGCTGACCCCCAGAACCCCGCCAACGGCAAATGACAGAAAGGTCACCAAGGCCAACCAATGGCGACGCACCAAAGCCGTCACCCCGGCTAGGAGAGCTATAGCCGCAACAACCCAAGGAATGATTGTCAACTCAGGAAAGGTAGCTTCATCAATTTCCATCATTCCTACATAATGATTGAGAATATTCAGTCTGTAAAGATCATCAATATCAGGCGGGTCACTTGGCGTCTTGCCGCCGGTAAGCTTATAGGCATAGACATTCATGCTAAGCCCTTCCGGATACTGAGGCGCCTCCAATTTCAAAGTCCACCAGGGAAACAACAGCGACAACCCAAGCAAAACAGCCGCCAGAAGAAACAAAATACGCCCCGACATAGAAAGCTTGCCGTTAAGGAACTTACCCATGACAAATCCCCTTTCAATAATGTAGCCATTGTAGGTTAAGAGACGGCTTGCGAAACCGCAAGCCGTCCAAAACCGGAACGCTTATTGATTTGGAAGAACCAAGAGATTTCCCTGCATTTCCTGATGGAGTGCCGAGCAGAAATTGGTGCAGTAGAAGGGATAGACCCCTGCTTTATTGGCGGTAAACTCGAATTTCACCGTCTCCCCAGGCTGAGCCTCCACATTCATATTGTAGAACAAGAAAGCTAAACCGTGTGTGATATCTTCGTCAAAATCTGTATTGGTATAGTAGACCGTAATATGGTCCCCTTGATTCACATCGATTCTTTCCGGGTAGAAGCGGCTGCGGAAGCCCATCATATAGACAGTTACATCTGTTCCGTTGCGCTCAATCCGGGCTTGTTCTTTGGCATAAACGGCCCCTTCCCGCGCATCATCCTTTGGATAATAATTCAGGGATTTGATTTTATCCGCTTTGATCATCTGACTATAATGGGGTTCCGGATCGATTGGTGCGTCAAAAATGACTTGCATCTTGTCATTCGTCAGATCAACCAGTTGCATCGATTCCGGATGAGAAGGCCCCACGGGCAGGAATTTGTCTTTCGAAAGCTTATTCAGCGAAACCAGGTACTTCCCATCGGGGGAACAGGTGTCTCCCTCGGCCATGGACAGATGTCCGGGCGAATAATGAACATCAACTTTGTCAACAACAGTGAAATCCTTAAGGGACCATTTGCAGACTTGGCTATCAATAAACAGTGTGGTATAAGCAAATCCTTTGTCATCAAACTGGGTATGCAAAGGGCCAATCCCCACTTCGACTTCGGCAACACGGACACTGTCATAATTGACAACGGACAGACCCCACTCTTCCCCTTGGAAATCGTTCTTGGCAATAGCGTTGGTCAATTCATCGAACCCGAACACTGTACAGATCGGGGCCAATTTGCCGGCACCAATAAAATACTTGCCATCGGGTGAAACATCGACACCATGGGGGCTCTTGGCGCAAGGAACCAAATAAGCCGCTCCGGGCACTTCACGGGGATCAACCACTTTGACCCCATCGATTTCCTTGTACTTGCCGTCTTTGGCCGCTTGTTCACAAACTTTCCAGTTAACCGCAACAATATAGTCACGTTCATTCTGGGAGGCGTTCTCTTCCAAAAGCTCATAAGCCTCTTCCGAGTTATAACATGTCAAGAAACACCAACCCTCACTGACCTTTTTACCGGCATCGGACAGGTCAAAGGACCAAGGCGGTAACAGAAGCTCCCACCCCACGCTCATGGTTCCGTCTTGAGGATCGATAGCGATTGCGGCCATGCAGCCAAAGTATTCTTCACTAAAAGATTCCAGCGGCGCATACGTTCCAATTGGAACAGGACCGGAAAAACGTGAAGCCATCATGAAATACTCTGTGTTCGGCGTTATAAAAGCCGCACCGTGAGGACCATACAGATTAGGAACGGGGCCCAGGATTTGTTCCGTGGTAAATGTGTCCAGATTGACCCTGGCCGCACGACTGTTGGCATTATCATTGATGAACAGCCAGCGGCCGTCATAATCGCCCTTTGTTTCACTCAGGGCCGGATGGTGCGCATCGCCCCAATCGTAATCCCCCATCATCGTCTTGCTTTTTTCTGTCCACCCATACCCTGTGGCCGAATCCGGCGAAAACACGGGAATGGTACGGATATGCCGCATGGACGGAACACCCACGACATAAATGTGTCCGGAATGACCGCCGGAATTAAACAAATAGTACTCATCAAGTTGACCGGGAGGAACATAGGTCTTCACTGCCGCGTCAATAAGCTCATCCGTGATTTTGACACTTGATCCAACACCCCCACCCGGAAACTGCCACGCGATCAGCAGCGCGACCAGAACCCCAACCACCAAGGCGGCAACCGCGATGATGATGGTTTTCAAGTTGCTCTGCAAGAAGCCCTTAATCTCTGTTGCCATTCTATCTGCCTCTCCTTTCATAAGCCCACCGGCTCTACCGGCGGCTCTTCACGCTTGTCAGCACACTTGTCAGCGACAGCTCTACCAACAGCACGGTTAGCTCTTAGCATTACCTCAGCCGACAGTCTTGCTAACTGTTTACTGTCCCGGCACCTTCCAAGTATTCAGCCAATCCCTCTTTTTCCCGGCTCGAAACATTCTTACCCGGCAGCACCGTGCCCATAATTCCTTCCGGCTCATGCAAAAACTCCAGAATGGTTTTGCCGTATTTATTGGGCACGTTTATTGTGGCGTTGGAGAGGTCAGGACCGTAAACCCCACCCACGACATTGAGGGATGCGATGCTGTGACATTGGATACACCCTTTGCCGGAAAAAGACCCTTTACCAAGCAAGCCAAGATCAACAGGCGCGGATAGGTCTTCGCTTTCAAGCTCCTCAACAACGATTTTTCCCGATGCTGAAAGCCCTTGGTTGTAAACCAACTCAGGCTGCCGTTCTGTATCCGCCATATAACCGGGCACCGCAATCACAGCACCCGTCAGCCCTCCTAAAAAACCGAAAACCAGGAAAATCAGAAATACCAGACCCCCTTTGTTCTTCCCCATCATCCAATCCCCCCCGAAAAATCTTTATCCAACATCCCATGTCCCGCATCCCATTTCCGCGTCCCACATCCGCATCCCACATCCCCT
>Ga0082212_10000899_pt2 | contig 21499 bp, 18 predicted proteins | sample TergutNt197P3_FD_71548 | JGI IMG/M metagenome (GOLD analysis project Ga0082212, IMG submission 71548) | Neocapritermes taracua P3 segment gut microbial communities from Petit-Saut dam, French Guiana - Nt197 P3 | ecosystem: Host-associated > Arthropoda: Insects > Digestive system > Gut ... | reverse complement strand
TTTTGCGGTTGCGATAAAGGAACACGAAGTGTTCCAGCAACCGCAAAAATGTGGTGGAGCAAAAATGCACAAAGGGCGTAAGCCCGACTGCATTTTTGCGGAACCCGAGCCGCCGAAAGGCGGCGAAGCGCTAACCGTTTGTTATGCGACGTAAAATCTGCTATAATGTGAAATATTACGAATGTTTCATCAGATTATTTTTTTTGATATTGTTCTACAATATTTTCGATATTCCTTTTTTCACCATCGGGGCAAAAATCTCCAATTAGATTAGGGTTTGGGCAGGGATGCCTAATATTTGATCCGTTAGGATTTCCGCAATCAGTTACACCTTTTTGTGATAAATTATTGTATTTGCATTCCCAATATATACAGCCCATTTTTCAATCTCCTTTAGTACATTCATTTTACAATATAACCCAAGATTATATTACTCTTGAATTATATTGTAAAACTAGTATCCTTGTCAATTAAATTCTGGAATTGTCTGTTGAACAATATTTCCAGTTGCATCCATAAATGCAAATGTTTGTGTCTGATACATCCATCTAAGCGTTAACACATCTCCAGCTTTAATATCGGCTAACCTTGTAAGCCTTAGTTCAGTTGTCTTGTACTGAATAATAGGCTTTCCATTACTATCAGTACCAGTTCGTACAGGAACTAGGATAGTAAAAATAATTGGATTTCCATCCAATCTTACATAAATGGGATTTACATAAACAGTTTTCCCCCCAATACCATAAACTGAAGAACTGTAAACTGCACCCGTTGCTACACCATTGACGTGAGTTACAAATAGTGCCCCTACATTAGGGTCTCTTGTCAAATTCAGAGCAATTGTATCATTACTCTCTAAACCATATTGCTTAGTTTCTACTGAAGCACAAGCAATAACCGACATTCCGAATACCAGCACCATTACCAGCATTCCCAACCAATTTCCTTTCTTTTTCATCTTTTTCTCCTCTCCGTTGAATTATTACTCTATATTTAGAGTTGTTTCAAGTATACCCGTACTCTAATTTTAGAGTCAAGTGGTATGGAAAAAGAAACAGGAAAAATTTTAGAGAAAATTCGCCAAAAAAGGCTTGAAAAGAAGCTTTCCTTATTAAATTTGGCAAATGAGCTTGGTATTTCCCATAGCCATTTATACTATATTGAAAGTAAAAGGGTAATTCCTTCAATTGATGTCATTATAAAAATAGCAAAAGCCTTAGATTATCCTTTACATGATTTATTTGAATAATCGTATTTTATACATAATTCTCAGATTTTATGTCGCATAACGTCTTGTATACGAATTTCGTAAAATCACCTTTATCCGCATATAAAACGAATTTCGCTTTAATACCATTATCCAGACATAAGGCGAAAAAAAGTTTCGCCTTATATACAAAATTGGAGTTAATGCGAAACTTTTCTAATTATGGAATGAGCAGAAAAATACTGTCAATACGTTTAAAACTTAGAAAAAGAAGTGTATGAAAAATTGTACACTTATACCTGTTAAAGAATGGAATCCAGCAGGCTTTGTATGCTGAGAACTGGGTAAACAATACCTGACGTTGTTTTTGTCTGACATCAGACATACGTAATATCTAACTACATGACAGTCTCGGCAAGGCTTACGACAGGAACTAAAACCCTGTGCATATCAAGGTAAGGCCCACGTCTCTGGCAAGGGCAGTTGCACAGCAGATCGATTGCAAGATCGAAGGCACCTATGATAACAACTCCTATCTGGACACCGCTCCGGATACACTGAATCAGTTCAATAATTTTTTTCACTTTTTTTCCTATCAATACAAGCAAAAACAACTCTTCTGCCCTGTAGGAGGTGATTGGGGGGAAAGGAGTTATTATGCAAAAAACAAATATTTCTCTTCTGCTTATGGTGCTGATAATAATGGTATTGGTAATACCATTCCTGGTTTTGAATTCCTGCGCTGTCAGATCAGGTAAAGCAACTGCAGAGACAACAGTATTGCCGGATTTTAATGCCGTTACAATGCCGGGCCGGGATGGTCTTCCGGATAATAGAGTTTTATTACCTGCTGCGCTGGATGAACTTGCGGAGTTGGAAAGGTCCGGCGGTTTTGTTCCCGGTTTGGGATTGGCTGAATCGAAACTGCGGGAAGATGCCGGTGATTATTCAGGTGCAGTATTGGCGGTATACAAAGAACTGTCCTGGGCTTATGCCGTGGGGGCGGGGGATGTTACCAAAGAATCGATCAGGCAAGGGCTGGAAAAACTACTGGAAGAAAATACACCCTTTGGGCCGGAAGCTCATAAGGAAATTTCGCTGGCTGTCAGAGCGATTCTTGCCTATTTTGACGGCCGTTATGACATTGCGGAAGAATTACTCATTAATCTTTACGGTAAAGAAAAAGAAGTGGACGGTTTTTCCCGGTTTATGATATTGGTTTGCTCCCTGGAAAAAGGAACCGCAGGAAGGGAAGAACGATCTACGTACGGAGCAATCCGCGCCCGTTATGCAGGGTTTCCCGAATATTGGTACCGTTATGCACGTTCAGAAAATGCAAATGGTAAAAATGCTTTAGATGAATCACCGAATGCTGCATCTACTCATGCGGAACGCTGCATTAATTTAGCGCCGGAAGGGCCTTATGCAGCAGAATGCCGGATCATAATGGCAAAAGCAATGGGCCTAAAACCTGAGGATGCGCCGGCTCTTAAAACCCGTTCTGAAATAGATGCGGCTGTTACCACGGCTGTAAATCAAAGAAATCCCGATTTGCTTTTGCCATTGCTGCCGCTGACCGCTCTGCCCGATAATCCTTCAACACTCTATGCATCCGGGGCAATGCGGGCATTGGCAGGCGAAAGTCTTTTTCGTATCTGGTTTTCCGCAGAAGCAGAAAAGGCACGTGGCAGACTGGCGGAACGGCTGCTCTATATTTCCAGGGGTTAGCTATGATAATCCGTAAAACAGCAATTTTAATTTTTTTGGCAACGCTTTTTATTTCCTGTAAGGATGAAGTGAATGAAGAAACGCTGATTCTTTATAGCCGTGCTTCCGCTGCCTATGCTCAGGGCCGTTTTGATGAAACTTCTTTAATGCTCGAAAAGGTAAAGAATTTTTCTCCTGCTCTTGTACTGCGATCCAAAGCGCTCTACTTTTCCGGCAGGGGAAACGAAGCGGAAGTATTGCTGCGCAGAACTTTGCGCAAAACTCCGGGTTCGGGAGAGGCAGCTCTTTTTCTTGCAAGGATCCTTCGTGAACAGAACAAGGATGACGAAGCCCAAAAAGTTGCAGAAATAATGCTTCGGAATAATCCCCAGGATATTCGCGCTTTACGCCTGGCTTCCGGTCTGGCGCTTCAGCGTGGAGATGCAGAAGACGCTGCCGCTCTGCTGGACAGAGCCGTAGAAGCTTCGGCAGAGACAGCTTTGGTTTTTGTAGACCGGGCAAAACTTCGATGGACTGCGGGAAACGGCGGAGGCGCTTTGGAAGATCTTCGCAAGGCTGAGCTGCTCCTTCCCTGGAACACAAGTTTGAACAAGGGGATTGGCGATCTCAGGACAGTGATCGATGCAATGGAGACGTTAAAATGATTATTAACTTCCGAATAAAAAGTGTCTTTCTGAATATTCTATTAATCTTGGGTCTGAGCCTTGGTTTCTTCTCCTGTTCCATGTTGGGTATCCCGTCCGGAAAAAACTGGTCGCCGGACTCCGGCAAACAGCTTGATACCGTGGAAATAGGAATGATACGGGTAGATAAAAACGCCGATTGGGATTCGGTCGAGGCCGAAACAAGAAGACTTTTACCGCTGCTTCTGGCCAAGGCAGGGTATAAGCAGATTACACCGGGAACTGTATTGGCGGAACAATTACCTGCATATTGGGTCGATGCAGTATTAATAGAACGGGAATATATGGAAAACTGGAAAACCCGGCGTTCCCTTTCGGCAGAAATTCTAATCCGGAAAAACGGAACAGTGGAAAATGCACATGATGTATTTGCGGATGATCCGGGTGAAAAAACAGTCATTGCCGCAGGGAAGATGCTTCTTTCCGGAGCAAAAAGTTTTTCGTCATCAAAGACCCTTCATGATCTTTTGGAATCGGCTTTGTCAAACGCATTAAGGGCGCTGCCAAAAAAATGAAAACATTTTACATTATTGTTCTTTGTTTTTTAACAGCGAATTCCGCATTTGCCCAGCGAACTGACAGAGGGATGATCATTGGCTTTGAGGAAGCAGGCCGTCTTGCTGTTGCAGCTTCTGCGGAAATCAGGGCCTTTCGTGCCCGGCGTGCATTAAGGGAAGGGGCCTGGGCTTTGTCATTGCGCGCTTATTTACCTCAGTTGAGTTTTGTTGTTTCCGAAGATGAACGGCTTTCCTTGATTAGCGCCGATTCATTTACCAAGACTTATTCGATCAACCTGGAACAATTGCTGTTTGACGGCGGCAGAACCAGGACGGCCCGGGCTGTAGAACGTGCGGAATTAAACATTCTTTCCGGCGAATTAAAACGAAATGAATCGGCTGTAATTGAAGCTGCTCTTTCCTTTTACCGGCAAATTTTATTGTCCCGGATGATTATTGTTATTCGGGAAGCGGCGCTCATTTCGCTAAAAGAACAGAAAAGGATCCTTGAGGAAGAATTAATGTTGGGCATGGTAATTCCGCTGGATTTGATTCATGCGGATATTACTGTGAGGGAAGCGGAACTGGAATTGATGTCAATGAAACTTCAAAACGAAGAATTGGAAAAGCAATTTATGGAATTGCTGGGATTGGATGATATGCCGGAACTTTCCGAACAGGCGGATATTTATCGTTCTCCGGTTATTCCTGATGCAGAAGCTGTTCATCGTTCTACATTGAACAGCAACCCGGATTTGCAGCGTATCGTTCATTCGATCATGCAAAAGGAAACAGAAGCAAAATTTGCGTCACGAAGCTGGATTCCCGCAGTAAAGGCGACGGGAACTTATTCGGTAAGCGGTCAGCATTATCCGTTAAACAGACAAAGCTGGACAGCGGGAATTACCTTTACCTTTTCTTCTCCGTGGTTTGGCGGCAGTACCGGAGGAAGCGCCGGGTGGGAACCGCCTTATGACAAAACAGCAAGACTTCAGGGTTCTTTTACACCGTTGCCGGATCCTGCTTCGGGACTCAGCGCCAGGCAGGCCGGTCTTGCTCTGGCACTGGAGCGGGAAAATTATCAAAACGCTCTGGACAGGCTTGCAAGACAAGCGGCGCTTGAAGTGAACAATCTGCAACTAAACGAACAGCGCCGTGAACTGGCTGTTGAATCATTAAAACTTGGCGCAGAAAAATACCGTTTAAGCGAGGTTCTTCTTTCTCTTGGGCGAATTACACGAATAGAACTGATGGAAGAACGTCTTGAATACGAAAAAAAAGAAATGCTGGCAGTTGAAGCTGCAATTGCACTTCTGGAAGCGGAACGTTCACTGGAAAGGTTTATTGGTCTTCCTCCCGGCGGAATAAAAAACTTTTTCCGGTACAGACATATTCCAAAAACTTAAAATAGAGGAGTAAAACATGCGGAGTTTTAAATACGGTTTTCTTTTACCGTGTTTCTTTTTGGGAATTCTTCTTTCTTCATGCAGGAAGGTTCAGGCTGCCTCTGACGGTTATATTCCGCGGGTAAAAGCTGCAATGGCGGAAGAAAGAACGATTACGGAAGAAGTCACTGGTTTCGGCAGTTTATCTTTTCTGACCAAAGTAGATGTGAATGCCTCTCAGGACGGAGTGATTCACCGTATCTATTACAGAGAGGGAACTGTGGTATCCGTTGCCGCAAAGATTGCCGATATGGTTAATCCTCAGATAGATCTTGCGGTTGGACGGGCGGAGAATACCTATTCCCAGGCTGCTGCTGCGCTGAAGTTGTCTAAATCACGTTTGCTGGAAGGGGAATTCAGAGCCGAAGCGGAAATACTTGGCATAGCGAAAGCTGAGGCAGAATTTTTTCAGGCAGGAAAAATTCTGGAAGAACAGAAGCGGAAAGCCGAGGATCAGGAAAAACTCTATATTGCCGGAGGATTAAGTGATGAGGCAATTCGGGAAACGCGCTTTAATCTTTCTAACGCCGAGGAACAGCTAACGTTGATGGAAAGGGATTTACAGATCCGTACTGTGGGACTCAGGGATGAAGACCTGCGAAGAACAGGGCTGCTTCCTGTTTCCGGTTTTTCTTCCGAAGCAGAACGCCGTTCCGCATTGGTTGTTCTTTCTACATTGATTCTCAGAGCGGAAACAGAGGCGGCGGAAGCTCAATTGGAGGCAGCCGTAAAGGAACTGGAATCGGTTCGTCTTGCCAAGTCGGAGTTAACCGTTTACAGTCCTGCATCCGGAACTGTCGGCGTCCGTTATCTTGAAGAGGGAGAGCGGGCCAGGAAAGAAGATAAAATCCTTACACTTATGGATACCGGCGCGCTCTATGTTGTTTTTTCCCTGCGGGAAAGTGATGCTTTGCGGCTGCGCAAGGGCATGGCTGCGAAGGTAAAGGTTGACGGCGCCGGGGAAGTTTATGACGGTACGGTTGACCTTGTTTCACCTCAGGCTGACAGTCAGTCTTTTACATTTTCTGTCCGGGTTTTATTGCCGCATGAAGTGGTAGCGCAGGGGGATAAACTTAAACCCGGAATGTTTGCACGGGTAACAATCCGGCTTACTGATGAATGTTTTGCTTTAACAGTGGCCGAAAGCGCCATTATTAATCGAAAAGACAATGAAGGAAGTGTTTTTGTAATTAATCAGGGAAGGGTAAATGAACGGAGAATAAAATTCGGCCTCCTCTACGGTGAAAACAGGGAAGTATACTCGGGTCTTAAAGCCGGGGAAATAGTGGTGTTAAATCCCGATGTTTCAATAAAGGAAGGGCTTAATGTTATACCTGAATAATAATCGGTTCAGCTTTTCCCGCAAGTCATCCGGTGTTTTGCTTAAATTTTTCTTTTTATGTACAGTAACAATATTTCTTTTTGGAAGCTGTAAAAATTTTATTAATCTTTCTGTGATTGATTTTAGCATTTACCCTGATGCAGACAATACAATACTCCCCGAAGAATCGACTGTTCTTTCGGTACGTTTTAATACATCTATGGACAAACTCAATACGCAGAAAGTTTTATCGGTGCAGGTTTCAGGTTCTTCTGTCAGAGGGGATATTTTCTGGAATGGAAATGAACTCCGTTTTATACCGCTGGAATACTGGCTGCCCGGAGTAAGGTATACTCTGAATCTGGAAGGAATGATCTACGCACTGGACGGCAGGGAAGAGAGAATAAAGAGACATGTATCTTTTTATGCGCTCCACCGTGAAGCGGCTCCCTATGTTGCAGTTTATACTCCTGCAGACGGCTCGTCGGTGGGAGTAAGAAGCGAAGAAGGCGCTTTTGTAAACATTGTATTTTCCCGGCCTATGGATCGGCAAAGTACGATCGACGCTTTCTATATAGACGGAGCAAGCGAATGGGACTTCATCTGGTCTTCTGATGATACAGTACTGGAAATTCATCCAAAGAACAATCTTAATCCGTGGGTGGTTTACCGCTGGGGTTTAAGCAATAAGGCAAAAGGAAAAAACGGCGTTCCTTTGGGCAGAGAAATAAACTGCCGTTTTGTAACTGATGCGGACAGAATTCTTCCTGCCGTTAAGGACGTGTTTCCCCTGATCAGGGGAAGTATAAGTTCGGGGTTATGGTGGATCAAAACCGGTTCTTCGATTACAGACGGTTTTGGCCCGGATCAGGCAATAGGAATAGAGTTTAACAAGCCAATGGATGAATCGGCGCTCCGTACAATCCGTTTTGAACCTTCTCTTGCAGGCCATTCAGAAATGTGGAAACCCGATACGATAGTGTTTATTCCCGATCGTGATCCCGATCCGGAAAAAACCTATACGCTTATTGTTTCCGCAGATGCAAGGGACAGCGGCGGCCTTAGGATGGAAAAAGATTTTTCTCTTTCCTTTATCGCCGATATACCTTTTCTTTCGATTATTTCCCTTGATGCTGGTTTTGGAGGAGTTGTACCGGTTCATAACGGAATTTATTATTCCGGTGCAGTACTGCCTGAAGGAATTTGCACCGTTACAGTTCGTTTTTCACATGCAATAAGTCCTCTTTCGCAATCCGCCATTGTCCTTGCATTAAGGTTAGAAACATTTTTTCCCGGAACCTTAAAGCCGGTTAGTTTACGTTCGGCGCGCTGGTGGTCTGCCGATACGGTGGTTTTACAGTGGGAAGGAATAGAACGGAGCACAGCCGGAGAAAAACATTACTACAGACTGGTATTGCCCGGCGGGAGGAGCGGCATATCCGATGGTAAAGGTTCGTATCTGAAGGAAGATATGTTTATCTTTCTGGAAATTGAAGGCGGAGGATCCTGATTATGAGACATTGCATAAATGAATGCAAAAACAGATCGGATATTATAGTAATTATCGTATACAGTATTGTTTCTTTCATCATATCCGCCGTTGTTATTGCTGTCCTGTCGCTGTCTTTTTTTTCCTGTGACATATTGCGGAATGGGGTTTTTGAAGTAAGCGGCTGGAATCCCGGCAACGGCTATCATGATCCTTCTTCGGTGGAAGTTTGCCTGGCTTTTTCTCTGGATCCGGACAGGAATAGCGTAGAACGATCTTTTTCGCTTAGTGAAAACGGTAAAAATCTTTCAGGGCATTTTTCATGGAGAGGAAATCGCATGGTTTTTTTACCCGCCTCTCCATTAATGGCTAACAAGGATTACCTTATTACATTAAAAACCGATGCTCAGGATACAAAGGGTCTCAATTTGGAACGGGAATTTGAGGCGGCTTTTACCACACGGAACGGAGGAATACGGCCAATGCTTCTTGGCGCAGTTCCATGTGACGGCGGGGTAATCGCTGAAGATCGGGGCAGGGTAGAATTGCTTTTTTCATCTCCCATGAACAGATCTTCCCTGCAGTATCTTTCGTTTTCTCCTTCTGTTTCCGGAGTATGGGCGCTTGAGCAGGATAACTGTCTTGCGGTTTTTACTCCTTCGGAAAACTGGATAACCGGCCGCTCCTACCGGCTTAATATTGGAAATGCCATAGCGGATGAAAAGGAAATGGAGACGGGTTTTGAACAATTGCTCCATTTTTCCGCAGGCATTGATCTTGCTGCGCCGGAATTGATCTCCGCATGTGCCCTGAATAATTCCGGAACTGCGGTAATGATTCTTACCGCCAACAACGGCAGCGTGATGGAAAATACCGGATGGGAAAAAGATTACAGATTGGGTTTGCGATTTTCCAAACCGGTTGATAGTATGTCGGCAGCATCTGTGTTAACCTGTGATCCTTCTTTGGGAATAATTCCTGAAACGCCTCCCGGTTACCATGATTTTCTGGTTTTTCGTTTTTCCGATGTTCCGGTTTTTGGATCATCGTATACCATTACCCTGGGTAAAACAGTAAGGGATAGAGCCGGTAATACTATGGAAAACAAGATCCTCTGGCGTATTAAAGCGGATGGCGAATACTCAAAACCGCCGCTTCTTAAAGGGCTCCGTTTTCCCAAAGATCCCGCTTCGCTGTCAGAACTATTGGTTTATAAGACCGGAGATCTTTTTGCTGATTTTCCAATAGAAGGAGAGAATTACAGTTTTGACAGAGGGATAAATACCTGGATGGAATTGTATTTTGAAACCGCTCCTTCTGCAGCAATTGATACGCTTTCATTAATGGAAAAACTCAGATTCAGCGCAACCAACGGAGCCTTGAGTTTTTCTCCGCGTTCGGTTGCGGTTTCCGGTTTTACTGTAACAGCTCCCGCAGCGTTATGGGAAAATTGTTTCCGTGTTGAAATCCGCGGTGTTATCACCAACCGTCCGTATACAGGAATGGTAACCATAGAAATTGGTTCCGGACTTAAGGACAGCCTGGGCAACAAGAGCGCGGAAGCACAGCGTTTTTTGCTGTTAAAGTAATTTGTCCGGGGCCATCAATGAAGAGTCTTATTGATTTGTGTATACGCCGTCCTGTGTCGGTAATTATGTTTTTGGCTGCTTTGCTTTTGGCAGGGATTTTTTCTATTTCGGTTTTGCCGGTTCAACGGCTGCCGGAATTTCCTTTTCCGCGGGTTACGGTGGAAACGCTTTATCCGGGTTTGGGAGCGGAAGATATCCGGCAGATGGTTACTATTCCGGTTGAAGACGCACTTTCTTCCGTTAAAGGACTGGAAAGAATGCGGAGTGTTTCGCGGGATGGTGCATCACTTACTGTGCTGGATTTTCGCTGGGGAACCGACAGCGGCGCTGCTTCGGTTCTTGTCAGAGAAGCAATTGATGCGGTGTACCCAAGTCTGCCGGAAGGAGCTTTAAAACCCGCTGTTATTCCGGGTGATCCTGATGAGCAAGCCCAGTTGATTGTTACAGTCCGTTCTCCGCTGGGACCTGTCTTTGCCCGAAACCTCGCTGAATACGAACTGCGTTCCCTGTTCAGACGCGTTGATGGTGTTGGAACAGTGCTGCTTTCGGGCGGCGAGAGGGAAGAGTTGGCTATTAAAGTGGATCTTCCGCGCGCTCTTTCCAGAGCGTTGCCTTTATCAACACTGGCGGAAATTTTTTCTGCTGAAACTGTTAATATACCGGCAGGTAATGCAAGAGACGGAGACAAAGAGCTTGTGGTGGTAAGTCAGGGGAAACCCTGTACAGAAGCGGAATTGAGCCGGTTAATTTTCCCGTCACAAAATGGCGCTTTTGTAATAGGAGATATTGGTTCTCTTGAAAGAACCACAGCAAAAAAAGAAAGCATTTTTATTGTCAGTGGAAAAAACAAATCTTCGGATAAAGACGAATATGGAACTTCTGAGTTTACGGCATTGGAAATATTCCGCAGACCGGGTGCGGATCCGGTAAAGCTTTCCCGTGATCTGCAAAAAGCAATAACAGAAGCTTCAAATGCTTTTTCCCGGGACGCAGAAATAAAGATCATTTATGATGATGCGGCTTCTATTGTTCCGGAAATCAGGCAGCTTTTTGTTTCTGTGATTCTTGGTACTGCAGCGGTAATGATAGTTTTGTTTTTTAATTTGAAAAGCTTCCGGTACAGCCTTCTTGCCGGTCTTTCTCTCCCCTTATCCTTGGCTGCTTCCGTTTCGGTTCTTGCCGTACTTGGAAAAACACTTAATAACATGAGCCTTTCCGGAATTGCATTGGGGGTTGGACTTGTTTCCGATACCTCGGTTATCATTCTTGATTTACTCCATAATGGTTTTGATAAAAAAGAAAGGCCCGGCTGTAATGAGCTTGGAACATTAGCTGCCTCAGTGGCCGCTTCGAGTTTCGGCGGCACAGCAACAACGGCTGTAGTTTTTGTTCCGGTGATGTTTTTGCCGGGCCCTTTGGGAAGTCTATTCGGTGATCTTTCCGTCTCATTGGTAGTTTCAATACTGACAGGCTGGATCTATGCTCAGTTTGCCTTGCCTTCACTATTCAGAATGTTTTTTCCTGCGAGAAAATCAACTGCGAACAGCGGAAAAGAAATGGCGAAAAAAGGCGGTAAATACCATCCTGATGATTTTGTTATTAATCGTTATGCCCCATTGCTCAAATCCTGTGTGCAAAAACCGGGCAGGATTCTTGTAATAACTATCTTTCTTTGTACTGCAGGTTTTGCCCTGCTCTTTACCCGTCCTTTTGGTTTTATTTCCGCCGGCACAGCAACGGAAATTGAAGTTGTATTGAATTTCCCCCCGGGGACAGTAATGGAAAAAATAGCTGATGAAGCATCGGTTCTGGGAGATCAATTGGAATCGCTCTCCGGAATTAATTTGGTTTTTGGCAGGGCCGGATCGGAAAAGGAAGATACGGCAAGACGGAGCGATCCTGATTACCGCAGTGAAAGTTTTGTTTTCTGTTGTGTTTTGGGATCGAAACAAAAACCAATTACCGTGCTGGCTTCCATTAATTCGCTGCTGGAAAAACAGAATTATGAATGTTTTGCGCGCTTTCCCCGGGACAAAACGGAAAAACTATTGGGTCTTTCATCTTCTGCAGTGATGGCTGTAAAAGGCCGGAACAGGGAAGAAGCAGAAAGCCGTGCCGCTCTGGCGGAAGATCTGATACACCGGAAAGGGTTTGTTGCTGCCCGGAGGCCTTCAGGTTCCCGCTCCGAAATCAGGGTTGTGCCTGACAGGGAAGCATCAGCTTATGCGGGAATCAGTACGGCGGAAACAGCGATGGCGCTCTATGCTGCGGCAGAAGGACTTGAACTTGGTGAACTTGAACTGGAAGGAAAACCGTTGACAATGAAATTATCTGCTTCGGCAATGCCTGAACCGGAATTGATGCCGATTACGTTCCGCGACAGCAGGCCTGTGTTTGCGGGAAGTATTAACAGCTTTGTTCCGCGTAAAACCCCGGCAGCTCTGGCACGTCTTGATCGGAGCGACACAATCTACCTTGAAGCATATTTGCAGTCTGGCACCATCCGCCGGACGAACGAAAACGAACAAGAGTTCGTTCAGTTCTCCTCCGGTAAAGAAAAAGATTTAAGCGCTGCCCTTTCTTCAATTTGTTCTGAAGGAAAAGAACAGGGATTTGTCAGAGCAGATGAATCAGCTTTTGCCCGTTATCGCAGCTCTCTGATTCTTACTGTTATTTTGGTTTTGATACTGCTGTACCTTACCATGGGAGTGGAATTTGAATCTTTCTCTTTGCCTCTTGTCCTGTTTCCGGCAATACCTTTTTCTTTGGCCGGCTCCGGACCTGCACTGTTCCTTTCCGGTGCAGGACTTGATTCGTCTTCGGTTTTATCTCTTATGGTACTTTTTGGTTTGTCGGTAAATAACGGCATGATCCTGTATGAACTGGCGGCGGAAAAATACAAACAGGGCAAAACGGCTGCGGAGTCGGTATACGAAGCAGCATTGGAACGGGTTCGGCCTGTAATCACAACTGCTTTAACGACCGTCTTTGCACTGCTTCCTCTGGTAATAAACCCTCTTGGCGTAAAGGAACATTCAATGGCAGCTGCAATGCTGGGAGGAATCATGGCATGCACAGCATTAACATTGTTCGCCATGCCGCCGGTGTTCATCCGTTTTTTGCAAAAACAAAGCAGGAAAATGTGAAAGACGGTATAAAAATTTCCAATAAGACTGGTCAGACTATTATTTTCGGCGCGAGTTTCCTGAGCAAACCTAAAAGGGCGCTTTGCATAACCCTGATGTTATGTACGGCGGCATTTTTTATTATTCGGATTTGGGGAGGTGAAATTTCCAAAAACCAAAACGCTGCGGATGAAAGTTTTACGGTAACCCAGCGTTTTTACGGGGTGGATGCAATTGAGATGGAAAGAATTGCTGCAATTCCGCTGGAAGATGCATTGTCAGGTATTCGCGGTCTTAAACATATCTTTAGCTCCAGTGAAAACGGCAGGACCAGGGTACTGTGTTATTTTGAAGGAAGGGAACATGGACGCTATGAGGCTGTCCGTGAAGCGGCGCAGCGGGTATACGAGTCTCTTTCCAAAGCCGCTCAAAGACCGGAAATAACATCGTCCGGCGATTCGCGTATTCCTGTTTGGACTGCAGCGCTTGTTAATAGAGAAGAAAATTCTGTTCCCGAAAAAACAGGTACTGTACTTGAAAAATCCGTTAAGCCCGCGCTTGAGGGACTTCCCGGCGCCGGTAATGTCGAGATTTCCGGAACCGGCCTAAAGGAAATAGTAATAACCCTGAAGAGCGAGGAAGCTGCTGCCAGAAAAATTGATGCTTCTGATATTGCCGCAGTCCTGGCGCAAAATGATGTTTTGTTTCCCGGCGGCACAATAAAACTCTTTGACGCAAATGGGCGTCCTGATCTGGAAATACCGGTAATGGTAGACGGCCGTATTGAAGATCTGCACAAAGCATTGATTCTTGTTCAGAATTCCGGCGGCGGAGCGGATTATGTATGCCTTGAAGACCTGGCAATAATTACCGAACAGGAACGAAACTATGAAAGCCGTTCCAGACTTAATGGAAAAGAAACGGTGATCGTAGCCCTTATGGGCAGCGAAAAAGCAGATCTTGGAAAACTTTCCCTGCAGATCAAAGAAGAGCTGGCAAAATTTCCGGATTTGGAATTTACTGTTCTTTCAGACAGGGGAGAAGCTGAACGGGAAACCAGGGCTTCGGCTTTAAAAGCAGCTTTTCAGGGTACGTGCTTAGTAGCTTTACTCTGTGCATTACTTTGTTTTGGAAAACGAATTTTTTCTCTTGTTTGTTCTCTTACTGTTCCGTTGACATTCTTTATTACAGCAGCCGTGCTCATTCTTTTGGGTTTTTCTCTTGACAAGCTGGTGCTTGCAGGGCTTTCAGCCGGAGTGGGGGCAGCGGTGGATACTGCCATACTCAGCGCTGAATATTTCCGTTCCTGTAAAACTATAGAACAAGGGAAATACGCCAGGAAAGCTCTGTGTTTTCCCCTTGTTTCCGGCATTCTTACAACAGTAATTGCACTTTTACCATTAATGGCCCAGAAAGCATCGGGAATGAATTCGGTGGCCTGGGCTATTGCTTCGGTCAATATAGTTACGATGGTTTTAGCCCTGACTCTTCTGCCGCCTCTCTTTCTTTGGGGTTGTCCGGTATACTCCTCCAAGCCCGAAGAGACACATAGTAAACCGGCCTTTACTTCTGGTATCTCTGTTGTTGCAGCTGCGATTTCTTCTTTCCTCCGCTGCTGCCGAAGAAAACTGGCAATTCTGGTACGGCTGGTACTATGGAAACCAGGGTTGATAGTATGCTGCTGGCTTTTGTTAAGCATACTGGGCATTGCTGCGCTTTACCTGAATGGTGCGGATATCGTTGAAGAAAGTTCCGAAGATTCCGTTTATGCCCAAATTGAATTTGACGGCGGTCTTCATATGGAAGAAACCGACAGAAGTCTGGCTTTGTACGGAAATGAATTAAAAAAAGCAACAGGAATCAGAACCGTTCAGACAGTCGCAAGGACAGGAACCGGATCGGCGATGGTTGGCTTTGATCCGCACCTGACAAACAGCAGTTCTGTGAGGAGTTTAATGCGGAACACTCCTGTTCCCGGCGGATTTGTATACATCCTGGAATCATCACCTGATGAAAGGAACTGGAGAATACGAATTGCAGGTGATGAAGAAAGAGTTTGCCGTGAATTGGCTGCAGAAGCTGCCCGCCGTTGTTCCGCAATTGAGCTTGTTTCCGAGACAGTTTTGAATTTTAAAAACGGAAGTCCGGGGATCAATTTGACGGCTGATCGGGAAAGAATAGCCCTGAACGGGCTTTCTTTCGGCAGTATGGGACAGACAATGCGCCGCGGTATTCACGGGCCGGTAGCATATAAGCGCATCGGCAGCAGCGGAGAAACCGATGTAAGAATACGTGGAGGCCGGGAACCCAAAAGCAGGGAAGAAGTGCTGGAAATACTTGTTAAAGGGAATTCTTTACCGCTTAAAATCTCAGAGCTGGTAACAAGCGAAAGCGTCACAGAAGCGGGATCCATTCAGCGGGAGGATCGGCGGCGGAGCGCTTCGTTTTCCATACGAACCAAAGTAATGGATCCAAGAAGAGCAAAGGACAGAGTAATGACGGTTCTTTCCGGTTTTGAATTACCGCCCGGTTACAGTATTGAATTTGATCCGCAGGCAATAAAGGCAGCCGGAGAAGCCGGTAAACAAGCTTACTATTTTATTTTAGCGCTGCTTTTTTGTTTTATGGTAATTGCAGTTCTAAAGGACTCGTTTAGCTATCCGCTTGCTCTGCTTGCTGTAGTACCTCCTTCCCTTGCAGCGCCGGCGCTTTATATGGTTATCCGCGGTTATTCCCTTAATACAGTATCGGCTGCGGCTTTTGTTGCGGTTTCGGGTCTGGCAATAAATGCGGCGGCTCTTGTAGCGGATGCCGTCGAAAATGCAGAAATAAGTAAAATGTCGTATTATTGTGTTTTCCGCCGCCGCCTTCCCGTGTTGACTGCGACTATGTTGACGACTGTCTCGGCAGCGCTTCCATTTCTCTTTATTAAGGGCAGCGCTGCTCTGGTGGTAAAAACTCTGTCATTGGTGAGCGCTCTCGGTGTTATAGCATCTGCCCTCTGCGCCGTTACGCTGATTCCTGCACTGGTAAAACTGTTTCCCGGTTTACTTAAAGCTTCCGGTACATTCCGCCCGGACATCGACTTTTATAAAGGTAAGCAATATAATCAAAAGAATGATAGATCCTACACTTGAAAATCTTGATCAGCTTTTTCCTGCAGATTTTTCAGAGGAGCAAAAAGCTCAGGCCAAGACACAATTTTTAAAAAACTTGGCGGCAGAAGCCCATCGTTTTTACGGCGGAAAGATGCAAACCATACCAAAGTGCGGTCTTTACGGACTTAATTGGCTTAATGTGTGGTATACGCCGGGTGTTTCAAAAATTTCCACCATGATACGTGATGATAATGATACTTCTTTTGCCCTGTCCAACCGGGGAAACCTTGTTGCAGTAGTTTCCGATTCAACGCGGGTACTGGGAGACGGCGACTGTACAGCTTCCGGCGGATTGGGGGTAATGGAAGGCAAAGCGATGATCATGAAGTATCTCGGCGGAGTAGATGCGGTTGCGCTTTGCGTGGATTCAAAAGGCCCGGACGGAAAAAACAATCCCGACAAGCTTATTGAGTTTGTAAAGATGGTTCAGCACAGTTTTGGAGCGATTAACCTGGAAGACATAAGCCAGCCCAATTGTTTTAAAGTACTGGATGAGCTGCGCGAAGCCTGCAATATCCCCGTTTGGCATGACGATGCACAGGGGACAGCCTGTGTTACTTTGGCGGGATTGATTAATTCGCTTAAACTGGCCGGAAAAAAGTTAAGCGATGCAAAGATCGTTCTTTTCGGAGCAGGAGCGTCCAACACCACTATTGCACGGCTGATACTTACAGACGGGGGAAACCCTGCAAAAATGATCATCTTCGATTCCAAAGGCAGCCTTCATACAGAAAGGGAAGACATTAAGAACGATATGCGCAATTACCGCAAATGGGAGCTCTGTGAAAAAACCAATCCGGAAAAGATCCTTTCTATGGAAGAGGCGATAAAGAATGCCGATGTCCTGATTGCTCTTTCAACTCCGGGTCCGGATACGGTAAAACGAACATGGATCCGTTCTATGGCGGACAAAGCCATTGTTTTTGTTTGTGCTAACCCGGTTCCGGAGATCTGGCCCTATGCAGCCAGAGAAGAAGGCGCCTTTATTGTTGCAACAGGACGGGGAGACTTTCCCAACCAGGTAAACAATTCGGTGTGTTTTCCCGGCATACTTAAAGGGGCGCTCCTGGTGAGGGCGCGCAAGATCACCGATGGAATGGCGATACGATGCGCCCATTCCATAGCGGACTTTTCCGAAAAAAGAGGAATCAATCCGGATGATATTATTGCAAAAATGGACGAGACAGAAGTTTTTGCCGTAGAAGCCGCCGATGTTGCAGAGCAGGCAATTAAAGAGGGCGTTGCACGGATCAATCTTTCCTGGGACGAAGTGTACAACCGTGCAAAAGCAGACATAGCCGGAATCCGTGCCCTTGTCGATGATATGAAAAAAGCCGGTTATATCAAAGAACCGCCGGCGGAAATACTGGAAGCGGCTCTGAAAGCGGCAATTAATTCAGTAAATAAATAATATGCCCGGCTTATCACTGCAATGCAGAAAACGCTTCGTCCGCTACCTCAATCGTGGTTTTAATGTCTTCATCGCTCAAAGCGTAGTTAATAAAATGGTTGTGATGATTGGTAACATAAATTCCGCGCTTGACCATTTCTGCAATCCACCGTTGATGGAGCATTAGCGAATCATCATCGGCAATGCGCAGGTAGAAAAGAGCAGGCATCCCGGTAACGCGGAGATCATAGCCGTGTTTTTTTGCGCACGCGATAAGTCCTTCCTTAAGTTTGGTTCCTTTTTCGTGGAGCAGTTTGGGAAGTTCCAGACGTTTCATCTTTTCTATACAAACTATGCCTGCCGCAAAGGGAACCGCCGAAAGCCAGTAGCTTCCTGTATAGGTCAGGCCGCTTACCGTATTACGGAGGAACTCTTTTCCGCAGAGTGCGCTGACATTGTAGCCGTTTGCCAGAGCTTTGCAGAAACAGATAAGATCCGCCTCAAAGCCAAAGAAGTGATCGCTGCCGGCAAGATCCAGCCTGAATCCTGCGCGCACGTCATCAATAATAAGCACCGCTTCTTTGTCGGTACAGAGTTTTCTGACTTTTTGCCAAAAACCTTCTGCAGGTAACACATTATCTGCAAAGTTGCCGTGCATATAAGGCTGTGAAATTACTGCGGCAATCTCGCCTTTGTTTTCTTCAAACACCCGGGCAAGTCTTTCGTAATCGTTAAAGGGTACATAGATGTTGTTGGCAACGTCCTCTTCCAATATACCCGGATAATCTACTTTTTGTGTCCACGGAGCAACGCCGTGGTAATAACCTTTAAAGAAAACAATTTTTTTCCGGTGCGTAAAAGCCCTGGCGGTCATGACTGCAAGGGTTGTTGTGTCGCCGCCGTTTTTGGCAAAAAAGGCCCAGTCCGCACTGGCAACGGTGTCCACCAGAAGTTCCGCAAAATCGATCATCTTTGTCGAGGGTGAAGTAATGCAGTCGCCCAATTCACGCTGTTTTGCCGCTGCTGCATCCACTTCTTCGTCGTTATATCCCAGGACATTCGGCCCGTAAGCGCACATATAGTCGATAAAGCGGTTACCGTCCACATCCCAAAAATAGCTGCCCTTTGCCCGTTCGGAAAAAAACGGAAAAGCGGAAACCGGCACAAAGCAGCCTTCAGCCGGGCCAAGATGTCCGTAAATACCCGACGGTATTACTTTAAGCGCACGGTTATATTCTTCCATGCTTTTTGTATAATTATTTATTGGAAACCCCATACCTACTCCTTAGATTTTTGTTTATCAGGCAATAAATTAATTCGTTGCCTGACTAGGCCAGGTAAACGGCCACTCTGTCCAGAATGCGGTTGATATTATCCAGCATACCCAGGTTCCCCCTCATGGTAATGAGGCCGGTGCCAATACAGCCCAGTGTGCTTACCTTTCCTTCAAAGGCATCGCGGGCAAGTTTTATATCGGCGAATTCCATAAGTGCATGGTAGTGCTCCGGTATCTCGCGGGTGGTTGTCAGGCAATGATCCTTTACAACAATGGCCGCCCGTGTTGTGCCGCCAATGGAAAGTACAACGGTACCGTCCACAATGTTCGATGCGGTAAAACGCCCAATCTTGTCGTTGTTTCCAATTTGTGATACCGCCTGGGAAATCAAATTAAACATGATGATCGTACTTGCCTCAAAGAAATCGTTTTTTGCAAGATCCTCCGGCTTTGCTCTGAGATAGGTTTCCAGTATCTTTGTAAGGCTGATAAAGTTTTTGGTAAGGAAGCCAAGCTTGGTAAAACCTTTGCTGGGAATGGGCGTTACCGTTCCGTCTATCATACCGTTGAACTTTTCGCAGCTGGAAAACGGAAGCTTAATATCGCATGAACCGCCGGCCGGTTCAGCCTTGCAGCTGCCATTTTTAAAACGCAGCGTCATGGAAGGACCGTCTTTGACTGCAAAGGAAACCGCAATGGGCTTTCCTGAAGCCAGTTCTTTTGCTTCCGGCGAATATTTGCAAAGATCCTCCAGACAGCCCAAAATACCATACATATTAATGCAGGCCATGGTTTTTGTGTCTTTCATAGTAATTCCTTCGTTAATGAAAGTCTGAAACGATAGTTTTAATATAAGCCTGTTTTTTTAGGATGTCAAATAAACGATAAAGATTAATTTCCTACAACCGCCGCATTTTACACCGGCTGCAGCCCAGGACATGGACATGCGAACGGACAGGTTTTTCAAAAAGGCGGGCGATTAAAAATTCTTCTTCGCGGAGAACTGCGCCGCATACGGGGCATACGCGGCGGCGGTCGCCTTCTATGCAGTAGCAGCAGCCGGAAATATGCATCAGGCGGTCATAGCCGCCGAGGGAAGGAAAAGCGGAGGATTTAACCCGTTCGCCCTTTTCCAGCTTTACGCTGCAGACAGGACAGGTACGGGGTGCGCCGGGATAACTTTCGCCTTTGGGCATTAAGCTGCGGCTTTTTCGTTTAAAGGCTGGCATGGGAATGCCGCCGGGAATGGCAAAAAACAGGGTAAAGCCAAAATAGAGCAGTATTACGCCTATAAGGATCATGACTAAAACCTGTAACAGCGTACCCATGCACATGCCGCCTCCTTGCGGCAAACTGTTATAATTTCCATACGCTCGTGGGCCAAAGGCCCACATCAAAAACCCTTTCTTCTGTATAAAATATAATAAAGAATTATGATATACTAAAAACTGTGGCTGCCCTTTACATTATCGGCACTCCGATAGGAAACTTAGGGGACCTCTCTTTCCGGGCTGTGGAAATTCTGAAATCTGTAGACCTTGTCGCCTGCGAAGATACCCGGGTTACCCTTAAACTGTTAAGCCATTACGGGATACGTGTTCCGCTTCTTTCGTGCCGGGCGCAAAACGAAAAAACCGCGGCAGAACGGGTAATTGCCGCCCTTAACGAAGGTAAAATTGTAGCGTATGCCAGCGACGCAGGAACTCCGGGTATCAGCGATCCGGGGCCGGTACTGGCTGCTGCGGCGGCGGAAGCAGGACACGATGTGATCCCGATACCGGGCCCTTCGGCCTTTGCCGCCCTGGTTTCTGCAGCCGGTTTCGGGGAAAAGACGGTAATTTTTGAAGGTTTTCTATCGCCGAAACAGGGCAGGCGCAGAAAACGTCTTAGGGAACTTCTGGACACCGGATGGGCATTTGTTCTTTATGAATCACCGTTCAGAATTCTTAAACTTTTGGAAGATCTGGCCGATCTTGACAGTAAGCGGTATATTTGTGTTGGAAGAGAGATGACCAAGGTACATGAAGAATATAAACGGGGTCCGGCTGCGGAAATTCTGGCATTTTTTGCAAAAAAAGAGCGCCAAAAAGGAGAATTTGCCCTTTTTGTATCTGGTCATAATCACAAATAAGGTTTAAGCTACAGTAGAAAAATGCCGATATTTAAGGTAGGCAGGTTATGAGTATGACGGTTGACAGGATTAACCCTTTAGAGCCACTGCAGCCCGGAAAAAAAGCCGGACGGAGCGGTCAGGTTGAAAAGGGCAAAGAAAATGATTCTATCTCCCTCTCTTCCGAAGCGGTAGAAAAGGCCGAATTGTATCGGACCTTGGAACTGGTTAATGCCGCCGAAGATGTACGGGCAGACAGGGTTGCCGAACTCAGGGCAAGGATAAACGACCCTTCCTATATAAACGATACGATTATCAAGGCCACAGCGGACAGGATTATGGACGCTTTTGGTCTGTAACATCAATCAGGGATTAGGGAGGCGGAACAAGGGAGTACCCGGTTCCGCCTTTTTTTTAGCCGCAAGGGAATTATTATGGATATTTCGTTTCAACTGGATCCGGATGTTGCCATTGGTTTGGA
>Ga0082212_10003714_pt1 | contig 21503 bp, 12 predicted proteins | sample TergutNt197P3_FD_71548 | JGI IMG/M metagenome (GOLD analysis project Ga0082212, IMG submission 71548) | Neocapritermes taracua P3 segment gut microbial communities from Petit-Saut dam, French Guiana - Nt197 P3 | ecosystem: Host-associated > Arthropoda: Insects > Digestive system > Gut ... | reverse complement strand
ACAAATATGGCCGCCGTTGCGTGGTGGACGTATCTTGAAAACGAGCCGCCCATGATAGGGTTCTCGATGTGGAAGAAAAACTACACCTGCGACCTTATCGTAAACACCGGGAAGCTGGTTCTCTGCCTGCCTGGGGAAGCGATCGCGGATGCGGCGTTTCAGTGCGGCGTTGTTTCAGGCCGGGATGTGGACAAGGCCAGAGAATACGGCATAGAGCTTGTTGACGCGCCGGTCGGGTTCCCCGTACACAGCAAGGTTGCGTTTGTCTGTACGGTTGAAAACAAGATCGAACTTGGCGGAGAAAGCCTGTTTTTCGTCTGCAAGGTCGATGAAATGTTCTGTAATGAAAACGAGCGGCATGTTTACGTTCGATATGGCTCCAACAAGCTGGCGGCAATTTCATGACGCCTCTTTATTAAACACTATCCAGACATGGGACCGCCGGCGTCCCCGCCGGCGAATACACTTACAACAAATACCGAATCATGAATTTGCGCAAGCGGGTGGCGTTTTTCCGTATGTGGATTGGGTTGATTAATTTCACGCCGGCGGTCCCATGTCTGGAACTTTTACGCCGCGCACCCTGTGACTCTTTTTTGACGGCATTTTGAAATAAAACCGTAGTACGCGAAACAATATCCGCGGAGAAATTTTTTATGAGAATTTCCGCGGGTTTCACCAATTCAAATAATTCTAACGACGAATCAGGTATAGCGCTTATGCTGACGCTGTTCGCTCTGGCGCTGATGTCGCTTCTCGGTCTTATAATGACGATGAGCGCGACAATGGAAGTCCGAATAAGCGACAACTCCGAAAGCCACACCCAAGCGGTACTGGCCGCCATAAGCGGACTTGAACACGCGCGCATCGCCGTACACCGACTCGATTTTGACGCGCTGTTGAGGGGGCCCGACGGCGTCTACGACACCGACCCCGCGTACATGAAGGAAGCGAAAAATTTCGGCTTTCGGCTTCCGTTTTCACTTTTAACGGCTCAGAAGCTTAATATTGAGTCGCCTCTCGCTGATATTGGAGATACTCCGGACGATGGAATTATCAATACCGGCGCTCTATCTGGCATCGCAGGCACGGCGCTGATTCCGCAGGAAGGGATCGCGTTATGGGCGGACAATCCGACCGGAGTGGGACCACTGCTCTTATCGCGTTATTTTGTGAAAGTTACGGACAATAACGGGGATGCGTCTGAATTGGCCGGGGATGCTTCCGATAATCCTTTTGTCGATAGCGATGGAATTATTATCGTCCGTTCCGTTGGCGTATCGAGAATATTTACGGAAACAGCCGGGGGAGGCTTCCGGCGCAACTCCGTGGCGGTTTTTGAATCAAGACTGCGGCGCGATTCCACCTGGGATCTCGGCCCGGCGTTGAATATCCTTGGATCTTTGGCGGATGTCGTTTTCACGGGATCGCCTGAAATCTCCGGGGGATCGGCGGCAGGCATCGGGATTATTAATGTGTCCGCCGCCGTCGGGGAATTTTCCGAACATTTCCTGCCCGAAACTTCTGCGACAGAAAACATTACCGGAGGCGATTTACCGACCCCTTCCATCAGCGATATTTCCGCTGAAGCGCAAAACGATCGGTATAAATCAATTCTGTTCGATGCTGGCGAAATGAAGAATTTCATAGGCCGGCGTACGACCCGTATGGCTGATATGACATACGAAGGCGATCAACTCCGGTCGGAACCCGATATGCCATTTTGGGGCTCTTACGACAAAACGATCCCCTGGAACGATCCTGCACAGAAGCCTTACTTTGTTCTTGTGAATGGGAATCTTGCCGCGCCGGACGGTCTTTCAGGCGCCGGCGTACTAATTGTAACCGGCAGTCTGGAGTGTTCGGGAACGCTGGATTATCGCGGGCTAATTCTTGTGTTGGGCGAGGGGCGACTGGCGCTGGATACGGACGGGCCGGGTGTTGCCGGCGGGGTCGTTGCGGGTAAACTGATCGATTCAGACGAGGGCGTTACGTTCGGTATTCCCGATATCTCCATTGGCGGCTCAACACGGATTACGGCGGATAAAGCGCTGGTTAAGATGGCGCTCCGCCTTTTTCCCGTCGAACAGATCAGTTTCAGGGAAATTACCAGTTCGGATCCATGAATTAATTGCACAATCCCGAATGATTACGCATTTATTCATTAATGGAGTGCGGCGGCTTGCCGCCGCTTTAACCACGGGAGCTTGCTCTCGTGCCGACCAAGCAGGAACCGTTGACGCTGCAAGCGCCGGAGACATGTGTTGAATGCGTCGACAAGCCGCCGTATGAAAGCGGCGGCAAGCCGCCGCACTCCAAAAATCATTCGAGGTTGCGCAGTTGTTTTAAACAATCCTCTTAATCGCTTCCGCGATCTGACCGGTTTTGACTTCCGCCAGGTCGTATGAAGCGCGCACCATGGGTTTGTTCACTTTCAGAACGCGGGTAATATCGATCGGCGTAGCGGAAAGAACAACGTCGCATGGCGTCGCGTCGATGGTGGCTTCCAGGTCTTTTATCTGTTTGTCGCCATAGCCCATGGCAGGCAGAATGCCCTTGGCGTTGGGGTATTTATCGTAAGTGGCGGCAATGGAAGCAACCGCGTAAGGCGTCGGATCGACAATTTCACTCGCGCCGACGTTGCGTGCGGCGACGACGCCCGCACCGTAGGACATTGATCCATGGGTCAGCGTCGGGCCGTCTTCAATCACAAGTACTTTTTTGCCTTTTACAATTTCGGGCTTTTCAGTCGTAACCGGACTGTTTGCGCGGACGATGAGAGCTTTCGGATTATATTTCGCGGCGTTCTCCTCAATTGATCGGATGTTTTCCTCCTTCGCGCTATCGCACTTGTTGATGATGATCACGTCGGCGCGTCGGAAGTTTGTTTCGCCCGGATGGTAGGTCAGTTCGTGTCCGGGGCGGTGCGGGTCGGCTATTACGAAATGAAGGTCGCTCCTGTAAAAAGGTAAATCGTTATTTCCGCCGTCCCAGAGGATTATGTCGGCTTCCGATTCAGCCTGCCGGAGTATCTTTTCATAATCAACGCCGGAATAAATTATAAAACCGTTTTTAATATGAGGCTCGTATTCCTCGCGCTCTTCAATCGTACATTTGTGCAAATCCAGGTCGGCGTAAGTTTCAAATCGCTGGCAAGTCTGTTTGACAAGATCGCCATAGGGCATGGGATGTCTGATGGCCACAACCTTTTTTCCCATTTCTTTCAATATGTCGCTGATATAGCGTGTGGTCTGACTCTTGCCCGCGCCTGTGCGGACGGCGGTAATGGCTATGACCGGTTTCGTCGACTTTATCATGGTGCCGTCGCAGCCCATGAGTTTGAAATCCGCGCCGGCAGCCATACAAACACTGCCGAGATGCATGACATATTCATGTGTAACGTCGGAATAGGCGAAAACGCATTCATTCACTTTTTCGCGCTTTATGATGTCCGCGGCTTCCGATTCTTCATAAATCGGGATGCCTGACGGGTAGAGTTTACCGGCCAGCTCAACGGGATATTTGCGCCCGGCGATGTCCGGTATTTGTGTGGCGGTGAAAGCCACGACATCGTAGGCAGGGTTATCGCGGTATACGGTGTTGAAGTTGTGAAAGTCCCGGCCCGCGGCGCCGAGTATAAGGACACGTTTCGGTTCGGACATAATTTACTCCGTTCATTATTAAAAGCATACTTCGTAAAACTTCTGAGCATGCTAAGTTAGATTTACACAAACTATAAATTGTACTGCGGAATTTTTCTGAATGGTATAGGTTTTTCAAACTAGGTATATCTGTCGCATTGCACCGAAGCGTGAAAAACGGCATCATTACATGCCGTGCGGCGCAGGATCCACACAGCGCCTCAAAACGAACCGGAGGACGTGGAAGTGAATGTTTTTGAGCGAATTCCAAAAGGCTGGATGACGACGGTTGTTACCCTTGCCTCCATTATCATCATTATCGCTGGACTACGCGCGGCGGCGTCCATAGTTACACAGCTTCTGTTAATAGCGTTTCTGGTAATCATACTCAGTCCGATCTATTACTGGATGGTAAAATGGCGCGTGCCGCGATCGCTGTCATTAATTCTTCTAGTACTGATTTTGACGGTAGGAATTCTGGGCGGCGCAATCTTTCTTGCTCAGTCGTTCATACAACTCGCGCGACTTCTGCCGGGGTACCATAGCAAGATGCTCGAAGGCATCGCCGGTATAAGCGCACGATTGACCCAATTCGGCGTTGAAATCCCCCCCGCGCTATTTGACGACATGATTAACGGGCAGAACATGACAATGGCTGCGGGAGTTCTGCTGCAGACTACGCAAGGGTTTTTAGCGCGCGGATTAATTATCGTTCTGATTACCGCCTTCTGTCTCTACGAACTGCCGCGGCTCCCCGAGTTACGTAAGCGTTCATGGATAACAGAGGCTGTTTGGGAAAAAATGGTGTACGTTACGCATGAAGTACGCTACTACATGGGTATCAAAACCGTCGTCAGTCTGGCTACGGGCGCTTGTGTTTATTTCGGCTTCAGCCTGTTGAACGTCGATTCACCCTTGTTGCTGGGATTGCTGGCGTTTCTCCTGAATTACATCCCCGCCGTGGGACCCGTTATCGCCGCCGTTCCAGGGATACTTTTAGCCCTAATTAAATTCGGGCCGGAGCGCGCCATTGCAGCCATTGTGGTTTATTTGATTGTAAACGTGGTTTTTGGAGGCGTCATTGAGCCGAAGCTCATGGGAAAAAGCTTTAGCATTTCACCAGTGACCATCCTTATATCGATGGTATTTTGGGGGTTTGTTCTCGGCCCGATCGGCATGATGCTTTCAGTTCCTTTGACAATGGGCATGCGCGTAATGTTTGACAGCCTGCATGAGCTTTCTTCTGCGGACGAACAAACGGAGGATATTTGAACCACTAACCCGGATATTTCATGCCGATTGAACGGCGGCGTCGCAATAGGGCATGTCTGTCTACCGAGATTCACATTCCTAACGGAATGCGTATGGGTAAGTTCATTTTTACACGTTGCGCATGTTTTGTCTCCTAGACATATTGCGTAATATGCCTTCGTCGTCAAAACTGCACGCGCCTTGCATCCACGCCCTCTTGCGACGCCGCGTTACGAATCCGTATGAACTATCCGGGCTAATGGACACGAATTGACGCGAATATAATGAAGAGCCGAATTTATACCGGATCGATTAAGGTACTGGAAATCCGATTGAAAGAAACGATCGCCGGATTAAAGCGCAATGATCCGCTTGCCGAAATCGCCATTCTGGTCGGGTCGAATATCCTTGCGTCATATCTTCGGCGGCGGCTTGCGAACGACGTACTGACGACGGCGAATATTCATTTTTATACTTTTCCCGATATGGTGCGGCGTATTACCGGCGCTCCGGATTCGTGTCCGTATTTGCCGCCGCTTCCGCTTTTGGGTCCTGTGGTTTTGCTTGAATCCCTGCTCGAAGACCGCGCCGATCTTCCAAAAGCCTATATGCCCCTTTCCGGCTATAAAGGGTTCCGTGACGCGCTGCTCGAAACATTCCGGGATCTGCGCGACGCCGATATTGTCGCCGACGACCTGGATGCGGCTATAGCTTCCGGGCTGCGTGCAGCGGATAGACGCGAACAGCTTGAAAGTTTCGCAAGTTTGTATCGCCGCTATCGTAAAGAAGTCGGTCGCTTTCGCGATACCGATGATGATTTTCGCGCTGCCGTTGAAAAACTGTCCAATCCGCCGGCGAATAATGATTCCTCGCCGATACCGCCGTTGCTTGTTTACGGAGTTTATGACGCAACCGGACTGCAGGCACGGCTGCTAGACGCGCTTGGACGATTGATGCCGATGATCTACTTCATCCCATTTGTTGACGCGGCGGTTTCGGAGTTCGTCCGCCCCTTTCTCGACGCGCGAGCCTCAAAATTTAATGTTGATCCGACACCTGTGGATCATCCGGTAAAATCAAATACACCAAATTCACTTGAACGGCTCGCTGAAAGGAATTTTGGATTTTCACATACGCCCACGCGGGACGGCGCACTTAAGGCGGACGGATCGTTCTCGCTGATTTCCGCTCCGGGAGAATCACGCGCAGCTGCAGAGGTTGCAAGGGAAATCATTCGCGCGGCGCGTGAAGGCGTCATAAGCGGATTTCACGAAGCGGCGGTGATTTTACGCCAACCGGAAAGCGACATTCCTATTCTCGCCGAAGCTCTGCGTCTGCGAAAAATACCTTATTACATACACGGAGGCGAAAAGTTTTCAGGACGACCTTTATGTAAAGCGATTCCGGCGCTGTGCGGTCTTGAAACCGCGGACTTTTCCCGCGATGCGATTCTGACCGCCGTTGAATTTATCGGGGCGGTTTTACGGGAAAACGTAACGAAAGAATGGGACGTTGAAACCTGGCGCGAATTAACACGCGAAGCGGAATCCCTGACGGGCGTTTGCGCATGGGATGCAGCGACCCGCGGCATCCTGCGACAAGCGATAGACGACGCACGGCGACTTGAACAAACAGATGAACCCGAATCGGAAAAAACTGCCGCGGCGCACAAACGACGGACTGACGCGCGCCGCCTGAGCAAAAATTGGCGACAATTGAAAATGGCCGCGTCTGGTTGGCCCGCCTGGGCGTCTTTCGCCGAATGGGCGAAATTTCTCCGACGCCGTTTTGGGAAAATACTGAAAACTTCTTCAGACTGGCCGCATTTTGAGTCCGTCCTGGATGAAATCGCGAAGCTTGAAACCCTCGCGCAAACCGGAGCCGGGAACTTAAAGTACGAAAAATGTTCCGCGTCAAAAATCAGATCTTTGCTGGATGAATCCGTCCGGTCGCTCAAGTATCCCGTGGGCCGGTTTCAACAGAGCGGCGTGAATCTCGTCGGCGTCAGCGCGGCGCGCGGCCTGCGTTTTCCGCTGGTCGTCATTCCGGGGCTTGATGAGGGGTGCTTTCCTTCCAGACTGCGACAGGATCCGCTGCTGCCGGACGCGGAACGCCGCCGATTAGGCCGCCTGCCGCTTCGCGGCGCGCGCGCCGATGAGGAAAAGCTGCTGTTCGATATGGCGGCGCGGTCGGCGAAGCGGCGCCTGGTTCTTGTAACATCGCGCCTTGACGAAATCGCTGACAGTGAAAAATTTCCATCGCAATTTTTTCTGCGCGTCGCTTCGGCCGCAAGCGGCGGACGAGTTGTGCCGAACGGCCCGGACATGGAAAAAATTCCGGGGTTTCGCTCCGTCGGTCTTGACGCCGCCGCACCTGCGGAGGAAATCGTCGCGGCGGACGAAGGAGAAATTCGTCTTCGCTGGATTACGTCGGGGAGATTTCCGGCGGCGCGGGCGCTCAACGAACTGGCGCTTGTGGAACCGCGGCGGCTGCGGCTGCCGCTGGAATATGAACGGTCGCGCCGCAAAAACCGTCTTACGAAATTTGACGGACTGATATCCGATCCACGCCTGATTGACTGGACGAGGCAAAAACTTGAGGCCGCATCGTGCCGGATGTCCGCAAGCCGCATTGAGGATTACGCCAAATGTCCGTACTCTTATTTTCTGAAACGGATTTTGGAACTGCGAATATTGGAAGATGAGCGCGAAGTGACCGAGAGCATGGATCCTCGTGAGCGTGGAACGGCCGTTCACGCGGCGCTTGAATTCTTCCTTAAAAACCACGCGAGCGAAGGATTCGCTTCCGAAGAACGGCTTATGATTGCGCTTAAGGATGAGGCGCAGCGTGCGCTTGAAAAAAAACGGCCCGCCGGTATGCCTGCGCTGCTTTGGGAAATCGAGAGGGACGGTATGCTCGCGCTTATGCGAAACTGGCTGCTGTTTGAAATAGAGCGGGCTGACGGCGACATGCGTATCGCGCGGATTGAACAGTCGTTTGGAAACCTTTCAGATTTTCCCCCGTTTCGCCAGGAGGTCAAGGAACAGAATTTCAGGTTTTGCGGAAGAATCGACAGGGTGGACGTCTCCGCCGACGGAAAGCGGGCGCGCGTGATTGATTATAAAATCGGAAAGCCTCCCCATACGCTGCGAATGGAAAATCGGGCGTTTTTAATGGGAGGCGAAAAGATCCAGCTCGCGGTTTACCGCGGAGCGCTCGCGGAATTTGACGAATTCGCGGCGGTCGAATCCGTGGAGGCCGAATACCTGTATTTACAGCCCAAAGACGGAGATGTCAGGCGGCGCACTCTTACGCCGGAACAGATGGACGCGGCGTATGCCGATTTGCCTCGCGTTCTTCGCGTACTGGATTCATGTATGAAAAACGGCCTTTTTTTCGCGCGAACACACGGCCTTGTTTATCCCGGCGGTCATTGTGATTATTGCGATTTTCAGCCGGTTTGCGGCAAGGACCGTGAGCGGCTGGAAAAATGGAAAAGCGAAGATCCAGCCGTCGGGAAGTTCCTGACCACAACTTCGGGTATTTCATAAAGATTCAGTATAACGGTATTTCTGATAATGTTTCACGGCAGGACGGAATATTTCATCGAAAATATTCAAAACAGTTCAAAAACATGCCGCGGATAAACAAAAAAATGGGGTACTTACATCAATGTAAGTACCCCGTGGTTTGCTTATTTACCGGTTATATCCGGGTCGACTGCCTCCCGTTGGATCTTAGAAGCGGATGGCAAGTTTCCCCTGGAATGTCCGGTGCTGAGTCTTGGTAGGCATATTGCCTACCGCGGCTGAGCCGGCGGTGTTCATGCCAAGATTTGAGGGGCTGGCGAAGTTTGTAATGCGTCCGCCGTTATAGTACCGTACGCTTGAAGCGGCGGTGCCGTCCAACGTCGGGTGGTTAAGTATGTTCTGGGCATCGACGCGAATCTCAAGCCGCTTGCCTTCCATAAACTCAATCGATTTTGACAAAGCAGCGTCAAGGGTGAACGTTCCCTGACTGGTTAACCGGTTAGTCTTGTAGGTGCCGGTGGAGAGAGGATCGTAGTCCTTGCCATCGTAGACGCCGGTGGCGTTGCGCATTACGATAATCGGAGTATCTTTTTTGTAGAGAACCCCATCCGCGCCAATTGTGTCCTCTTGGTACGTCATAGCCAGAGGAGCGCCTGTAACCGGATCAGTCGTCCCACTGGGGTGCTGCAGCGCAAGCGCGCGCGGAACGGTATAGGTACCACTAACATCCATCAGCCGGGTTCCAGCCGCATTTATACAATATTGGTTGTAAAGCGCCTGGGTCAGATTTTGGAGGTTACAGACACCGGTATCCATTACCCTGGTGTATTTGTCGCCCCAATACCTGCCTCCGGCAAAAGTACCATTGTCATTCCACCGGTCTTTCGCCTTACCGGCCTTGTCGTCCCACAGATCTGGACGTACGAGAATGGGATAGTTGGTGCCCCACTGAGTGGAGCTGCCGGTTATAGACATTGGAGATCCGCTGCGCATGGCGCTAACCCAGCTCAACTGCCAGCCTTCGACAATTTTCCTGACAACGCTGGAAGACTCTTTGAACAGGAATCCACGCGGACCTAAAGGTAGGTCGTAGCTTCCGAATATGTTCAGTGCGTGCGAACGATGCTGGCCTGTAAGGTTGTAGTTTCGTTCTCCAAGATAGTTCGTCCAGCCGCTGTTACTCAGAGCGCGGCTCCAAGTGTACGTTGCCTGGAAATTTAAACCATGCGTCGGGCGCAGGGTTACCTGGGCCTGCATCGAATGATAGTTCGACAAAGTCAGGTTGGACTGATAAGTAGCGGCGCCTGACTGTGCGTTGGCGCGGAAGAAGTTCAACGGTGCGTGATAGAGGCACCTGTTATTGACGTGGTCGGTCATATCGCCATTGGGGTACTCACGTTGTTCAGGCAAACAGCCATGTCGGAAAATCCGCCCGGATTCGCCGCTTGCCGAACCATAACCTCCGTTACCGGTCGCCAAAGTGTCCGCAATAGAGCTGTAATTCACCAGTGTAAGGTTTTGGCCCCCGCCGTTATTATGGCGCAACTGTTGCGAGCCGGTTAGTCCGTAGAGTGCCGCATTAGAACCATAAGCTCCAGTTCCAGTCACTATTCCTGTAATAGGATTTGTGGTCTGCGTCGCTACACCCGGAAGAAGACTGTCGATCAATCGGCTGCTTTCGCCTCTACGAACTTTGTTAAGTTCATCGGCCAGATTGTAACCGTACGAATTGACGTAGTTAGTATTGTTGATGTTGGTGCCGGTAATCTGATTCCGACCGAAGGTTCCGATGTAACGAACATCAACCGTCAGATTGCGCCCGATATTGCGTGTCAGAGACATGTTGACACTATGCGTATAGGGATTTTTGATGTTTTCATCAATCGCCGTTGCGCCGGCGCCGAAATACCCTACATTCACCGGAACCATTGGCAGTATTCCGCCCCTTACGCGCATAGGCAGAACATCGTAGTTCGACATACCCGACAGATTGCTGTTCTGATTCATGCCAAGATCGGTAAGATCCATATAGTATGTAGTGTTATTGGGATCGGTGTTCACGCCCTCACCCGTAAAGTGTTCCGAACGGGTAAGTTGCGCAGCTCCAACGTTTGCGACCCAGCCGTCATATGTACCCAGTGTGCCGACCGGCGAATAGCTCATAGACCAGCCGCCGCGAAGCGTTGTCAGGCCTCGACCAAACCACGGCAATTGCCAGGCAAAACCAAGATGAGGCGCGAAGTTGTTCAAATCCCTGTTCCACGCCATCCTGTCGGATCTGGAAGTTCCGGACCCGATATATTCGTACCGGGTGACAGGGGCGATTGGGTAATTGGCTGCAAGAGTGCCGTTAGGGAGCGAACCGAACTGAATATTTTCGTATTCGGGGCGGAGGCTCCTCTCATGCATAAACCGGACTCTGTCGACGGGCTGCGAAGGGCCGAAAATATTACTTCTATCGCCGACAATACTAATGGTTTTTCCATCCGCCGCGTGAGGAACGCCATAGTACTCCCAGCGAACGCCGATGTTCAGCGTCAGACTGTTGTTTACTCTCCAGTCATCCTTGAAGAAGAAGCTGAGTTCCTGGTTGCGTACATCGGTTTCGAATATTCTCTCATCCGGGCTGGTTGGGTCGCTCCATCTCACCCCATTTTCAGGCACCATGAAGAAATATTGACTTACACGGGCAATCGATCCTGAAAAATAAGTCATTAGTTGATACGGGCCGGTAAACAAGCCTGCTGGAGCATTACCGAAAGAAGCATCGCCGTTCCAGCCGGCACCCGTTTGGTCGGTTGCATGGCGGTCTGTACTCCGACCGCTCGCTGGTACATTTTTCCATGTTCTATCAGGATCATTGTAAGATAGAAAGGAGTTGGCATGCTGATAAAGCATCCCCAGGCGGCGGTCGCCTACGCCTGAGACCAGGCCGCCAAAAGCCGAAGGAAAGGGCGAAACGGCGCCTTGGCCGCCCATGCCTCTGCCAAAAGCAAGATTTCCTTCAACCTGCTGGATTGAACCCTGACGGCGATATTCAACACCGCCCTTGAAGGAATGCGCACCCTTCATCCAGGTTACTGTGTCGGCAAACGTCCAGCGATTGTCAATGCTGCCCTGCGAGGCCTGAACCGCACCGCGGCTGCCGACGGGATGGCTGCCCCAGTTATACGTCATTTCATCGGTATGGAAATCAAACGTGCCTTCACCTACACCTATGAGCGCTACATTGCCGGCGGTATAATTCGTCGGCATCAGGTCGCTCAGCACCTGGTTGCCATATTCAGGATTCTGGTGCATCGATGTACTTGTCCATGTGTTTGACTTCATATACCCGAAGCGGAATTCATTGAGCAACGTCGGGCGAATAGTGGAAGTCAGTGAACCCTGGAAAGTGCGCGGCCTTCTGGTGATCGCTCCGCCGAATCCGCCGTATTCCTCGGGCCATTGAGCTTCAGCCTCGTCAATTATGAAATTTTCATGAGTGTAGGTTCCACTTACCCTGTGATCGTTATTGATATTGTGGTCGACTTTAAAGGTAAGCGACTTTCGGTCGGGGTCGCCGCCAGTACCGTAAATCGTTCCCTCCCTGCCGCCGATGCTTTTGCGCGTCCAGCGGTGGGACGCAACGTTCAGACCGTCGCCGTTAGCACCCCAGTAGTTTACGGGAGGCATAACCATATTGCTGTCTGGGGTACCGTAAGTAAAACGTTCGACGAAGCCGGTGGGATCGTAGGAGTAACGGTAAGCAGATCCCTGTCTGCCGGTTCCCACACCAAACAAGTTCGCCCTGTCTTCCCATAATTGGGTGACTCCGAACCTGTTAGGATTATTCGGATCACTGGTACTCGGATCCCAATAGGCGCGGTTGTTCGCAAACGCGGTACATGGCCCACCAGGGGAACCATCCCTTGTTTCCGCGGCATACATGTCTTGTTCAATTAATCTGCGCGCTTCCGGCTTTAGCGGGCCAAATATGCTTTCAAACTGCATCTCGCCGTCGCCTGTACGTAATGTGTTTCCAATTGATGATACGTACGATGAGGGGTGCGCGGCATCATAACCCAATACAACGCCTCTCTGGTCCATGAAGCTGGCGCCGCTTTTTCTATCGAGAATGTTTCCCTGAAAATCCACACTAGGGCGTGTGTCGCCGCCGTCATTAAACGAGTTGTTCTCCATGGCCGCGCCGGGAACTGCGCCGCCGATGTAACGATAAATGCCTACTCTTGCGCAATTTGAGAGCGCTTTCGCGGTATATGCATACTTGATACGCGAAATCTGCTGCTCCCAGGTAACGAAAAAGAAGGTTTTGTTTTTGATAACCGGGCCGCTGGCAGTCAGCATGTAGTTGTTCATGTTGCGCCAGGGCACCTGGACGTTTGCGAGTTTTTGAGAAAAATCCTTCGCGTCAAGTGCGGTGTTCTGGATGTTCCATACGCCAGAACCGTGGTAGGCGTTCGAACCTGACCTGGTAGTCATTTGCACCTGACCGGCGCCGCGTCCCATTTCTGCGTCAACCGGAGACAGAACCATTCTGAACTCTCCGATCATTTCCGGGTTGATGTTGGTGGAAGCGTTAATGCCGGTGGAGAGACGGACTTCGTTAACCGTTAAGCCGTCGCGGGAAACGTTGATGTTCGACGCCGAAACGCCGGCGAAGGTCTGCGAGCCCGGTGAAAAGGACGGATCGTTGGTAGGCGTCACACCGCCCATCAGGTTAATAAGATCCATGACATTGTTGGTGAGCATCGGAATCGAGGCCAGGGTATCTTCCTGTATTATTGTTCCAGTTGAAGCTCCGGCTTCCAGTATCACACTATCAACCGTTCCGGTAACATCCACCGTAGTTACGGTTCCGGCAACCGCCAGTGTAATATTTAAACTGGACTGAGCGCCCACGTTGAGCCTTATGTTGTCACGGGTCGCCCGGTTAAACCCCGGAGCCTCCGCGGTCATTGCATATGTGCCGACCTGCAGACTCGGGAAAGTATAATTTCCCCTGTCGCTGCTTGTCGCTCTTGTCTCCACGCCGGTATCGACGTTGCGGACAATGATGGTCGCTCCCTGAACGACACCGCCGGAAGCATCCTGAACGGTTCCGGTCAGTGATGCGCCGGTACCCTGTCCGAATGTCGTCGCGGGCAGGAACACAAGCAACAGAAGCGTCGTAAGGCACGCTGCTACTCTATGTTTTTTGTTGAACATCTACATAACCTCATATATAGAAAGTTCTTCTTTCAGCCAAGAACAGAAGAAGAAACCGAAGCCGCCAAGCGAGGCGGCCGCTAAGCATTACCGTGGCAACTTTGAAATCAAGCTGCCGACAAGACTAAATACTTTCGGGGCCCTTCTTCCCCAAAAGCGGCTTTGTCCTGTTTACATGATGTAACCGTTTACATCGTAAGTTGCATTACAACGGCCGCATGACCTTGATTTATAGGGGTATAGCCGTTCACCGGCTTTTTACGGATATTATTTTTGAACTGCTTGCAAAAGCCCTAACAGATTTAAAACAAAAACGCTTGCGTAATCCAAAAGCACTGTGTTAGTGTAGCCGATGATGTAAAATGTTACATATGCCGTAACCGCTTTATTACCATATCGCTCCCGCATGTAATATCCTGTTCATACCGATTCACACCGAATAGGAAGGGAGGATTTTATGACTGCATCAGACCCTATCAGAGACAAAAATCAGTTACATCAGCTCGTGGAGTATTGGCTCAAACGTGGCAATCTTCGAAACTATTTGATGATTGTATTGGGCGTGTATACCGCCCTGCGGATAAGCGATTTACTGCGACTGACATGGAATGACGTGTACGACGGCAAATGCCGGGAATTTCGTTCCCATATAAACCTTACGGAAAAGAAAACGGGGAAACACAAGACAATAGCGCTGAACACGCAGGCGATAAACGCCCTGCGTCTGTACTTGCCGCAAAGGCGGGGCGGATATATCTTCGCTGGTAACCGCAAGGACGCAAAGCCGATAAGCCGTGTGCAGGCATGGCGCGTCATCCGCGTCGCGGCAGATGCGATAAGCGTGTCGGGACGGGTAGCCTGTCACTCTCTCAGAAAAACATTCGGATATTTCGCTTGGAAATCGGGAGTTTTGCCCGTAATGCTCATGGACATATTCAATCACGCCTCTTTTGAAATCACACGCCGTTACCTCGGTATTACGCAGGACGACCGGGACAAGGTTTATTTGAATATGGCGCTGTTCTGAGGAAGAACCGGCCGTACGGGAAAACCACCTGCGTTTTCACGGGAACGGTTCACTTATGATACGCGCCCAGTGTGTCACTTAAAAAACATTAACAATCTTACCGGATTTCGAAGTAAAATCGACTTCGCTGGAAAACCGTAATGTCGGTCGTTCCGGAAATTTCACTGTTTGGAGGAATAAAGCATGAAAAGACGTATCGCTGTAATTGCGATCTTATTATGCATAGGCATTGTTTGTAGTGTTTCGGTGCTCGACAATCGAACCTATGCGCAAACGAGGACGGCGGCCGCCACACCGGCCATGCCTCAAATAACCGTGTTCAACCCCATGGGGACACCGCCGCCGGTTACGCTGAAACCGCAGGCGCCGCGTTTGAATACGCTGGACGGCAAGACCGTTTACTTCTTAAACACCGGCTACATAGGATCCGATCGGCTCATGGCGGTAATGATGGACTGGTTCAAGGCCAACTATCCGAAAACAAACGTCGTTTACAGGGATAGTTCAAACGGCGTGGGACTGTCGTCGCTGAACGAAGCGATGTGGGCGGAAGTCGCCGAAAAAGCGGATGCCGTGATCGCTGGCCTGGGGCATTGAAGCCTCTGTGCTCCAGCGGCGGTTCGCCTCTGTGTCGACATCGAATCAAAAATGAAAAAGCCCGCATTGGCTCTCATCCTGAATGATTTTGAAAAACAGGAAAAAGAAGTTGCTTTAAACCTCGGTATGCCCAACCTCCGAATTCAGTATTTCCGTGGCCCGGTCTGGGGTAAGACGAATGACCAGCTCAAAAAGCAAATAGTGGAAGGCAACAATCCGATTAGCGGCAAGCCGGTAATGAGGGAAATGGCGGAACTTCTGACCACTCCTTTGACGGACGAAGAACAAAAAACCGGGGAAATACAGCCTGACACGGGCCCGGCCACTTATACAGGCACTCCGGAAGAACTCCAGAAACTTTTCCGCGAAAAGCGATACACGGACTTCCTGCCGGTAATCCTGCCGACAAAGGAAAAGGTCGATGAAATGCTGGCGCAAACCAGCCACGATCCGGATATGATACTTGGACGCATGAATCCCGGATCCGAAGCCGGCGATACATGGACATATACGGTAAGAACCGCCGCCTTCAACGCCGTCATGGCGGGCGCCGATCCTGAATATTTCCCGGTCATACTGGCAATCGGTTCCGCAGGCATGACGGCTGTTAATGTTTCCGACAACGGCTTTGCGGCAGGCGCGGTGATCAACGGCAGAATTCGAAACGAAGTCGGACTTAATTACGAGGAAGGCGCCGTGGGGCCATATGCCCATGCCAATACGACGATTGGAAGGGCCTGGGGCCTGCTGTCCATCAACGGCGGCAACTGCGGCAAAGTCGGAACGACCTACATGGGTACGATCGGCAATCCAATGAATCTGATCAATATAATCATCGCCGAAAATGAAGAACGGTCGCCATTTGAACCGCTTTCAGTAAGACGCGGATTCAAAAAAGACGAAAATGTCGTTACCCTGTTCACCGGATGGGGTATTCTTTCTGCCAAGAACTGGGCCGCAACGGCCTGGGGGCCGAACATGAATTATCCGGAGATCATAAAGGAGATCTATGGTACGCAGGATGCGTGGCTGTTCGGAACCGCAGCCGTCCTTAGCCCGCCGATCGCCGATTTCGTCAGGGATGCCGGATATGATACCGTGGAAAAGTTCACGGAATGGGTAACCGGACAGAAGCCGGGCGCAAAACCTAAGGGTACTCCGGGCGTAAATCTCAACAGCGGCGTTCGCAGCGCCGGTGGAACCTTTACCGTCATCGTTACCGGCGGTTCAAACAATAACTATTTCAGCATGGGCGGCATGGTGCCCGGCCAGTCCGTGCAGATTGACAAGTGGCGGTAGGGCGATAAGTACGCGGCTCCACTGTTTTATTCCTGGAAATATGCGGCGGAGCCGCGTACTTATCGCTTTCCTTACTTGATAAACGATTAAGAAAACGCTGAATAATTATCTGTGCGGGCTGAAGCGCAAGGCGCACGGAGCGCAGGAACCGAGGCATATACAGAAATATGTCGAGGTTACGAGCACCGCGCAACGCAGCGATTCGCCCGCACAGGCAATTAATCAGCGTTTTCTAAGACATGGTTGAATACAGGTTTGACCGCAAGCGGTGGTTACAGCTGGCTTTTACCGAACAAATGGGCAATATCGGCGCCGAAGCGGGCCGCGCCATCATAGCGCATCGAAACGGAAGTCCGGCCCGCGAATCACGCGCCATTGACCGCGCGATTGATTTATTCAACGCCACTGCCGAGGTCACGATCCGTACAAAGCACGCATGTCGTCTCAAAGAAGTCCTGCGCGCGCGAAGAATTCCTTCACCTGTTTTTTGATGGTACGTTCGATACGGACGCTGAAAAAACAGAACGCTATTTTATGTATTATGCTTTCGCCGCTCGCATCGGCCCGCCGGTGAAATGCTGATTAACCGACTGTGTTTTTCTGGTACACTTTTGCCGCAGAGCATAGTCAGGAGGGTTTAACATAATATGAAATTATCGAAAAAAAGTTTTTTAACGGCTGTTGCGGCAGCCGTGCTGGTTTGCGCGTTTTGCGGAACCCTGTCTTTCGCCCAAAATTCTGAAGCGTCGGAAACGAATGATGCGAAAACCCCCGCCGAGGAGTTTCGCGCGGTTCGTGCAGAGGCCTTTGCCCGACTGGACACGGACGGCAAAGGATATCTCGATATAAAAGATTGGCGCGGCAGGAAAAGGGCTTTTCGCCTGATGGATGTAAATCGCGACGGCCGAGTTACGCTTGAAGAATTTCAATCTTTACGCAACCGCTGGTATAACCGGACGTTTGAAAATCTGGATCTTGACGGCAACGGGGTAATTACACGCGACGAATGGATGGATCTCGAAGAAGATTTCGAACGGCTTGACCGCAATAAAAACGGCATGATCGAACGGCACGAATTTTATAACCCACGATAAGGAACATAATGGCGACTATAAGGTTTTTCGGCGGCGCTGGAACCGTCAGCGGTTCAAAATTTTATGTGGATACCGGCGAAACAAGATTTTTTGTCGATTACGGCATGCATCAGGGGCCGAAATTTCTGCGCGAGCGGAACTGGGAAAAACCGCCGGTCAAGTATGACTCCGTGGATCATGTACTTTTAACGCACGCTCATCTTGACCATGTGGGAATGTTGCCGGCCCTGGCGCGTGACGGGTTCAAAGGAAAAATCTGGGGAACGCCGGTAACCACGGAACTGTGTGAAATCAATCTGCTCGACTCCGCACACCTGCAGGAAGAAGACGCCCGCTTTGCGAACAAGATGGCGTTTTCCAAACACAAACCCGCTTTACCGCTGTTTACCACGGCGGACGCCGAGAAAGCGATCGCGCTGCTCAAATCTGCGGAATACGGCACACAGGCGGCGATTTCAGGGGACGTCAAGGCGCGCTTTCTCGACGCGGGCCACATTCTCGGTTCCGCCATTATCGAGGTGGCGATCGGGGGGCAGGCGCCGATGCGCATCGTTTTTTCCGGCGATCTTGGGCGTTATGACGCGCTGATTTTGCGCAATCCGGTACCGGTCGAATACGCGGACTATCTTCTTGTGGAATCAACATACGGCAACCGGATGCACCCCCCGGAAGACCCGACGGCCGATATTGCGGCGATCATTAATGAGACGGCAAAACGCGGTGGAATGACGGTAATACCCGCGTTTGCAATAGGACGCGCGCAGACGCTGCTGTACCTGCTGCGCGACATGAAAGAACGGTGCGCGATCCCGGATTTACCGATCTTTGTCGACAGCCCCATGGCGCAGCGCGTTACGAACGTCTTTTGCAGGCATGTTGACGATTTCGACGAAGAAGCGAGGGCTATTTATCATAAGACGGGCAAATGTCCAATTTTTTCCGCGAAAATGGAATTCGTGCATACCAAGGAGGAATCGCAGAAGATCAACAATATCCGCTATCCCGCAATAATTATTTCCGCGAGCGGTATGGCGACGGGCGGGCGTATTCTGCACCATCTGAAATACAGGCTGCCCGATCCGCGCAATACGGTCGTTTTTGTCGGCTATCAGGGAGTGGGGACGCGCGGCCAACTGCTCCGGGACGGAGCCAGATACATCAGAATTCACGGCGAGGACGTGCCGGTACGCGCACAGGTCCGCACGGTCGAGGCGTTTTCCGGACATGCGGATTCCACCGAGATCCTGCGCTGGCTTGGAAAGTTTCGCAAGCCGCCTAGGATGACGTACGTGGTTCACGGCGAAGAAGACTCGTCCCGGGCGTTGGCGGCGGAAATCGAACAAAAACTGGGGTGGAAAACACACATTCCGAAATATCAGGAAGAATGCACTTTGCGGTAGTCGATGGATATTTTTTATCTGGTCTTGATCTGCGCACTCTCGGCGCTGATTGCGGGTTTACTTGTCGCTCTCGTAAAGCGTCGTGGGGCGACCTCCGGGACGAACGACGTCGCCGCCATAAAGTCCGGTTATGACGCGGTTATATCGGAACTGCGCCGTGTCGAAACGGAACTTAAGATGGAAACAAACAACCGGCTTGAAGCCGTTCGCATGGCGGTCGACAACCGTCTGGACAGATTAAGTGAATCCGTATCTCAAAGATTTAGCGAGTCGTCAGATCGTCAGAACGCCACGGCCGCAGATACACGGAAAACGCTTGACGCGCGGATCGAAAAACTGACGGAAACTCTGGACGGTAAACTCGACAGAAACCGTGTGGAGCTTGCCGCCGCCGCCGCTGAAACACGCAAAACCCTGGACGCGGGCCTTTCGGGAATAATCGCAAAAAACGACGAAAAACTTGAGCAGATGCGGCTGACCGTTGATGAAAAGCTGCAATCCACGCTTGAAAAACGGCTTTCGGAATCATTCAAACTCGTCGGCGACAATCTCGATAAAGTAATCCAGTCGATGGGAGAGATGCGCGCGGTCGCGGCGGATGTCGGCGACCTCAAGCGTGTGCTTACCAACGTCAAGAATCGCGGCACATGGGGCGAGTATCAGCTTTCGCTCATCCTTGAAACACTGTTGCAGCCCGATCAATACGAAGCCAATGTAAAGCCAAGACCGCGAAGCGACAACATCGTGGAGTTTGCCGTAAAATTGCCTGGACGCGACGCTGACGGCAAACCCGTCTGGCTTCCCATCGACTCGAAGTTTCCCAAAGAAGATTACGAACGGCTTTCAGACGCCGCCGCCCGTGCCGATGCAGATGGTGTGGAAACGGCGGCCCGCGCGCTTGCCGCAAATATTGAAGCAAGCGCCCGCGAGATTCGCGACAAATACATCTCTCCACCGCATACCACAGACTTCGGCATTCTGTTCCTGCCGACGGAAGGATTGTACGCGGAAACGCTTCGCCGTCCCGGGCTTGTTGATAAAATCCAGCGTGAATGTCGCGTGCTAATAGCGGGACCTACCACGCTTGCCGCCCTGCTAAACAGCCTGCAGATGGGATTCAGGACGCTCGCGATTGAAAAGCGTTCCAGTGAGGTCTGGAAAATGCTCGGCGCGATAAAGACTCAGTTCGGGAAATTCGGCGACACTCTTGAAAACGTGCAAAAGAAACTTGACGCCGCAGGCAGGGAAATCGGCGAAGCTTCACAGAGACATCGCATAATAACCGGCAGGCTCGCCAGGGTCGAGGAATTGCCCGTCGCCGAGGCGGCACAACTCCTACCCGAGAACGACACCGCGGCAAACGCTGATTGAAAAAACACTTAAGGAAGCGCTGATTAATTACTTGCGCGGGATGAAGCGCAAGGCGCACGGAGCGCAGGAATCGAGGCATATATAGAACCTGACTTGACCGGTTTAGCGTGAATTTTCCGGGGTGATTTCGTAAGCATTAGTAAACAAAGCGGATAATTTTTATAAAATAGCAAATGTGGTTACTAACCGAGTCAAATCAAGCAAAAAAAGCGGCGTAGCCGCATTCCCCTGACATGGGAGACGCCTGTCGGCGGCACTCCGAGAACCATCGTTGATGTAACTAAATTTTACCGAGAGACGCATCCCGTCAGGGATGCGTTAGGTTGTATATTGTTTTTTCCTACCGAGAGACGCACCCCGTCAGGGATGCGAATTGGTCTGCAATCCGTTAGGATTGCATCTCTCGGTAGAAATAGACATTCCAAAAAAACGCATTCCGTAGGAATGCGTCTCTCGGTACAATTTAGTTACAAGTTCATGTCATGGAAGCGCGGGTGTCCTCGACATATTTTCCGTATCGTAAAGCCGTGGCGTTTATTTATTTTCACCTGTTTCCAGCGCTATCTGTTCGAACTTGTGCTTTACCATTACAAACACGTCTATGAGAACGGGATCGAAATGGCTTCCAGATCCGTCTTCGATAACCCCGCACGCTTCTTCGTGAGTCATAGCTTTCTTATACGGGCGCTCCGAGATCAACGCGTCGTAAACGTCCGCGATTGCCATTAGTCGTCCTTCCAGTGGTATATTATGGCCTTTGAGTCCGATGGGATAACCGGATCCGTCCCATTTCTCATGGTGGGTTCCGGCAATGAGCAGAGCGTGATCTAAAAAGACATGTTCCTTTGTTTTACTCATGATTTGCGTTATCGCGTCCACTCCGACCGTAACATGAGTTTTCATTATCTCAAATTCCTCAGGCGTGAGCCTTGCCGGTTTGCTCAGGATCAGGTCGGATATGGCAATTTTACCCACGTCGTGAAGCTGCGCCGCGGGCAGGAAAAAAACCATGTTCCATTTTGATACTTCTTCCGCGTATATCCCTTTCGGGATTATCTCGTCGATGATAGCCTGTAAATAACGCT
>Ga0082212_10003713_pt1 | contig 21503 bp, 19 predicted proteins | sample TergutNt197P3_FD_71548 | JGI IMG/M metagenome (GOLD analysis project Ga0082212, IMG submission 71548) | Neocapritermes taracua P3 segment gut microbial communities from Petit-Saut dam, French Guiana - Nt197 P3 | ecosystem: Host-associated > Arthropoda: Insects > Digestive system > Gut ... | reverse complement strand
CCAGTTGTCGCAGCGGCAATTGTCTACAGCGCTGTTTCCCATAGGACACATGATGAAAACGGAGGTACGGCGCATAGCTGATGAAAACGGATTAGTCCTGTTCGACCAGCCTCAACGCGGTATAACACCGGGGCAGTTTGCCGCATGGTATTGCGGCTGCGAACTTGTGGGATCGGGAGTAATCAATTGACAGCAATTCAAATTGTGTAATCTGATAATTCTTTTTATCTTTGCAGCATTATTTATCAATAAGACCATGATTTTAATTGCAGACAGCGGTTCGACGAAGACGTCCTGGTGCCTGGCAAATCCTGCCGGAAAAACTCTGGCATTTGATACCGAAGGTTACAATCCCTGTTATTCCGGGGCAGAAAAACTATTCGGGATATTAAAACCCAATCTGCCTGAAAATTTCGATCCTGCTGATGTAAAGCAAATCGTCTTTTACGGAGCAGGCGTATATGAGGATAAGCACCAGGTGATCAGGGATGCTGTTCATCCTGTTTTCCCCAATGCAAGTATTGAGGCGGCAATGGATATGATGGGTTCAGCCCGTGCCTTGCTTGGCCGTAGTTCCGGTTTTGCTGCCATTCTGGGAACGGGAACCAATTCGTGTCTCTATAACGGCGAAAAAATCACCCATTACATTGACTCTCTGGGCTTCATGTTAGGCGACGAAGGAAGTGGCGGTTATATGGGTAAACGTCTGATTGGTGATTACATACGCGGCTACATGCCAGAGGAGGTGCGAGGATGGTTTTGGGATACCTACCAATTAACAGGCGATGAATTGATCGTCAGAATCTATTCCAACCCGATGCCCAACCGTTATTGTGCTTCTTTCACCCGATTCCTCACAGGCGAACATATCGGACACGAATATTTGGAACAGCATATTATCCGTGGTTCATTTCGCGACTTCTTCAATAATATCGTCAAACATTATCCGAATTTTCAACAATATTCGTTCAACAGCGTAGGCGCTATCGGTTGGATTTTTCGCGACCGGTTAGCCGAAGTATCTGCAGAATTTGAAATGGAAGTGGGAAACATTATATCCAATCCGATGGAAGAATTGATTAAATACCATTTATCAATTGTTAATGGTTAATTGTTAATGGTTAATTACAAATTATCAGTCATCATCAATCAATTTTTAAAATGTAAATTATCAATCATCAAGTATAAATTATCAATCATCATTAATTATTAATCATTATGTCACAAGTCAGTAAAAATAAATTTTTGTTCCCGTTGATCATCATTGGGATATCTTTTTTTGTAATCGGGTTTGGAGTGGGCATCAACGGAATCATGGTACCCATTCTCGAAGACGCCTTTTCCCTGAGCAAAGGAATGTCGTACCTGGTATTAACATCTACTTTTTCAGCTTTCCTGATATTCGGACGACCATCGGGATGGGTGGTCAAAAAGACAGGATATAAAAAATCACTGATTCTTTCTCTTTTTATCATGAGTTTGGGCATGTTATTGTTTATACCTTCGGCAATGATGGGCGCGTCAATGTCAGGGTTTTACATGTTCCTCATAGCAGCATTTATCGGTGGGATGGGCAATACTTTGTTACAAACAACGATTAATCCTTATGTAACCATTTGCGGCCCGATTGAGAAAGCGGCTCAGCGGCTTTGCGCAATGGGCGTTATGAACCAGTCGGCATGGTATCTGGGACCGATTTTCCTGAGTCTGTTCATCAATGTCAAACAGCCGGATATTGCCAAAGCTGCTATTCCATTTGGTATTGCTGCCGGAATTATCGCTGTATTCGCCCTGTTGATGTTCTTTATTTCTTTACCGGAAATTACAGCCGAAGGTGAAATTGAAGCAAGCGATGACGCCAATGATACCAGTGATGAAATCGTTCTTGCCATTAACCGGAAGAAATCAATCTTACAAATTCCGCATCTCGTTCTTGGGGCTATCGCACTGTTCATTTATGTGGGTGTAGAAACATTACCTATGGCTTCGGTTATCGATTTTGCCAAAACAATAGGTTTGGACAACCCTGAACAGTATTCGGCTTTTGGACCTTTGGGGATGATTACGGGATATATTATCAGCATCTTTGTGTTACAATGGATTCCACAAAACAGAGCAATGATTTTGTTTTTACTGATTGCTTTATTTTCATCGGTTTTGTTGGTCACGCTGCCACCCAAAACTGCTATTTACTTTTTATCGGGTCTGGGTTTTGCACATTCTATTATGTGGGGATCCATCTGGGCGATAACTATCGACAAACTTGGGAAGTTTACCAAACCGGGGGCGTCCATTTTGGTAATGGCAATAGTAGGCGGCGCTGTTTTACCGCTTGTTTTCGGGTTCATACTTGATGCGATTAAAACCGTAGGCCAAACAGCTACTGCCGGTGATTTTCAAAGAGCATACTGCTTGTTTATCCCCTGTTATCTTTTCATCCTGTATTATGCAGTAGCAGGACACAAATTGGGATTGAAGAAAAAGTAAGACTATTTTTTCGCCTGCTTATAGGTATTTTCCAATGTCTGTACAAAAGCATCGTTGAACAGTCCGCATTTTTCAGCTGAAAAAATCAGCGCACCACATTCTGCCGGAAGCCTTGGCGTAGCGATTAGCGTTTCCGCATGACGCTCATGCACCAGTCGTTCAAATTCCTTTCTCACGATTTGACACTTTTGCAGGATGCTTCCGTATACATAGACCGGAGCGCCGTCTAACATGCCTTTTGCCTGATGAAAAAGCGAAAAAACTATGTCTGCCAAATGCCCGGAGGTTTCTTTAAGTATCCTGTTTGCCTCGTAATCGCCCGTTTCGGCAATTTTTTCAACCTCTATCGCAAGCGACGCAATGCTGCTCGGCAGGAAACCTTCGGCGTAGATCACCGGTATCGCAGCGCGCAGTTCGTTTACGTTAAAATGCGCTTTCACTGCTTCTTCAAGCAGACCTGAAACTCCCTGTTCGGAGTCTCTCACAGCTGACAGTATCGCACTCATGCCTATCGCAAATCCGCTACCGGCGTCGTGAAGCAGATAGCCCCAGCCCCCGGCAACATATTTTGCGCCCGCTTTGTCAACTGCAACGCCAATCGAACCTGTTCCGCTTATGATCAACATGCCGTAGTCGCCCAGTGTGCTGCCCTTTAAAGCAACGTCTCCATCAGACAACATGTATAACTTGTCCCTGTTAATGATTGTTCCGGCAAAAGCGGTCTTTTCTTCGTCAGTAGCCACATCGTCGAGCGCCGAGTGACCGATTGTTATATAACGGTAATCCTTTTGTCCGGTTTGTTGTAATATCCTGTCAATACCGGTTGCGATGTTTTCACTGGCCGTTTTCATGCCTACAGCATTGTAATTGATGCTCCCGCAACTGACACTGCCAAGATATTCGCCCGTTTTGCTGCACGCAACAACCGTTGTTTTTGTACCTCCGCCGTCTACGCCCAGAAGTAACATTGATTGATCGTTCATATTGTTTGTCATTAAAATATAGATGTTCCTGAAAACTAAAAACTGAAAACCATATCACCTTCTCGTATCAGTGATCCGGATTCCGTTGATCCGAATCTCATCATCGTTTTGGTAGGTAATGGTCAGAAATAGAGCGCCGTTTTCGTAGTATTTTTTCCAGTTTTTGTCACGGCGGCCCATCACGTAGTACTGTTCTTCCTTGATCGTTCCATTGGGCCAATAGAATACATGACGACCATCGGGTTCACCCTGAACAAAATTGCCTGTGTAATAGAGTTGTCCGTCCTTATGGTAAGTTTTCCATATGCCGTTTTTCAGCCCCATGATGTAGTTACCTTCTTCACGGATGTGACCAACATGTTCAATCCAGAACCCTTCGCGTTCGCCATCAATATTATATTCGCCTTTGACAACAATGGTAGCGCTGTCGGAATATTGAATACTCAAGCCGTTGGGTTTTCCGCCCACATAGATTTCTTCACGAAAGATGTTTCCTGATGGATAATACCACTTCCACTCGCCTTCTCTTACATTATTATTATAATAACCGGTTTGTAGCTTTTTCCCTTCTTTGGAAAGGTAAGTAATTTCACCATTCGGAAGATTATTGGCATATATTGCTTTTGTTGTTAGAAATTCGCCCGTTTCATTAAAAAAACTCCATTCACCTGATAATCTGCTATTTTCGTCAATAGGGCCTTCTCCTGTTCGGATACCCATATTATAACGGATGGCTTTTTCGGGTTTTCCTTCTTGATTGTAAAAATAATGGTAACCAATGGGAATAGAGTCAAGATAAGTACCTTTACGTTTTACGGTTACACCATCGTCATAGTAGGTAATTAAATCCACAGGTTCTGCTGTAATCGGAGCACCTTCCTCAATGACAGTTCCGTCGCGGTATGTGCGTCCGCTGATGATGTTTCCTGTTCTTTCGGAATACAGCAGAGTAGAGCCTTCGAGTACGCCATTTCTGTAAAATTCTTCTTCCATGACTTTCCCGTTGGGATAAAACGTTTTCCATGTTCCGATTTTCTCGCCCTGGGCGTTCACACGATTGATATGTTCGCGTACAGACAACCTGCCGTTATAATATTCTTCAATAGTGATTACTGTTCCGTTTTCGTCAAATATTTTACTTTCACCCTGGCTTCTGCCATTTCTATAGTTGATGATTTGCTTGATTTTTCCGCTTGGGTAATAATAATACGCAGTACCTTCAAGTTTGTCGTCGAGATACAATTCCTTTGATTTCAAATAGTGAACGCTAACACTGTTTCGTTGGGTAACTGTTTCGTATTGATAATGATAGCCGCTTTTTTTACCTAACCGGTAATTAATAATCCTGGCTGTATCACCGGTTTGAGTATAAAACACCCATACGCTGTCTAATAAGTGATTAAAATACTGTCCTTCCGACATCTTCACGCCGGTTACATAATATGATTTCCAATTTCCGTCGGGTTGGCCGTTACGGTACATTCCTTCGCTGGCAATCCTGCCATTGGGGTGATAAATTGTATTCATCCCGTTGGGATTGATGATCGTATTGGTTTGCGAAAAGACATTTGCCGTAAAAAACAGGCAAACCGGAAGGAATAGGGCGATATTTTTAAAACAATTCTTCATTGGAAAACACATCAAAAATAAACCGCTAAAATATGAAAAATCCTATCATGAATCTAAATTATTACTGATAAGTTTTTCGATTTGTTGTTTGGGTAGTCCGGTCAAATGACTCATATCTTCAATTGACATTCCCATTTCCAAACCTTTCAGGGCAATTTCCAAAGTTTTTTCTGCCCGTCCTTCTGTTCTTCCTTCTGCTCTTCCTTCTGCCCGTCCTTCTGTTCTTCCTTCTATTCTTCCTTTCTTCATGGCGCTTTTCATGGCTGTTTTTTCGGTTCGTACCAAATCCCAGTATTTTTCATAAGCAGCAAGTTCTTCCGGAGTGAACGCTGATTCTTCACACAGTTCTGCTGCCAGACGTACATCTTCAAATTCCAGCATTTCCGGCGGCAGCGCCTTCAGGTCTTCGTTAACTTCTTTCAGAAAGCGCAGCCATATCATCGCATGTTTTCGGTCTGCCATATTTTCCGGACGGAATTTATTCAATTCTACCAGCACAAACTCAAGCCCTTCTATCACCTCTTCGGTATTTTCGACATTGACAATTTTATAATGATGGTAAAACTGGTCTGATTTGCGGTCGAAATTTTCGCTGAGAATGGCAAGCGTATATACCGTCTGCAAAAGGTCGTACTCTTGCCCCTTCTCCAATTGACGTACATATGCTTTGCCTGCGTTGAACACAATACGGTTCATAAAACCTTCCTCCCAGTTTGCCTGCATTTCAACAATGAATTGACGCTTGTGATTGTCAGTGCATCTGACGTCAACAATTGAATACTTTCTGCCCGGATTTTCCGGTATCATTTCTGAAGGTAAATATTCCACGTTTACGATAAACCTGCCCGGTTCAAAAGGCATCACCGCATTGAGAAAACTGATGATCAGTCTGGGATGCTGGCCGAAAATCTTTTTAAATGTCAAATCGGCTTTGGGGTCAAGAAAACGTGCCATAACTGTTGAATTTTAATATTATGCCACAAAAATACAAATTTTTAAAGTAAATATGTCAAAAAATCATTTTTCACTACAATAATCCCAATTTTTCTGATATTTCGAGCATCCGGCGAATCGGTTTACAGGCTTTTATCCGTAGCGTTTCGTCGAGAATAACCTCGTTACTTTCGTTCTTCAGACAATCGTATATCTTTTGCAGCGTCACCAATTTCATGAACCGGCAATCGTTGCTGGCACAGGTAGAATCCTTGGGCGGCGCAGGAATGAACTTTTTATACGGACTTTCCTGTTGCATACGATGAAGAATCCCCGATTCAGTAACTACAATGTATTCGGCTGCCGTGTCTGTTTTGGAAAACCGAAGCAGATCAGCCGTCGAACCAATATGGTCAGCGACGATCAGTACGGGTTTCTGACATTCAGGATGCGCCAGTACCTTTGCTTCGGGATACTTCGTTTTCAATTCGATGATTTTTTCAGGCGAAAATTCTTCGTGTACATGGCAGGCGCCGTCCCAAATCAGCATATCGCGTCCGGTTAAACTTTTGATATAGTTACCGAGATTACGGTCGGGGCCGAAAATGATTTTTTCGTCTTCGGGCAGCGATGCAACGATCTGCACAGCATTGGACGAAGTGCAGGCAATATCGGAAAGCGCCTTGACTGCCGCCGTTGTGTTCACATAGGTAATAACGGTGTGTTCGGGATGCGCCTTCACAAATGTTTCAAATTTACCGGCAGGGCACGAATCGGCCAGCGAACAGCCTGCCTCCGGATCGGGAAGCAGTACTTTTTTAGACGGGTTAAGTATCTTCGCTGTTTCTGCCATGAAATTTACCCCGGCCAATACGATAATATCCGCATCCGTTTCAACAGCCTTCTGCGCCAAAGCAAGACTGTCGCCCACGAAACCGGCCATGTTCTGTATATCAGGTTCCTGATAATAATGTGCCATGATCACCGCATTTTTGGCCGCCTGCAAATCTTTTATTTCCCGAATGAGTTCAGAATGATTCATATTGAATATGATTGAAAACAGTACAAAAATACAAATAAAATATTATCTTTGTATTTTTATTAAAAAATTCGCTTTATGAGTGTAATTATTGATGTAATAATTGAAGGTTTAAAAATAAAAGTGAGTGACATTTTTAAAAATTAAGGGAGTACTCTATAGTGATATTTATGATGAATTTGAAATACAAAAGCGTATTATTAAAATTAAGCGGCGAGGCTTTGATGGCCGATCAACCCGCCGGAATTGATACAAACAGGCTGATGGAATATGCAGGGCGTATCAAAGAAGCAGTCAGCACGGGCGTTCGTATCGGTATTGTCTTTGGCGGCGGCAACATCTTCCGCGGTCTGAAAGGCGTTGATAAAGGTTTTGACCGTGTGAAAGGCGATTACATGGGGATGCTGGCCACAGTGATTAATGGATTGGCGATACAGTCGGCGCTGGAAAGTGTTGGCGTTAAGGCGCGGCTGTTCACGGCCATCCGCATGGAGCCTGTAGGCGAAGGATACAGCAAGCCGCGCGTGATGGAAGCATTGGATCGCGGCGAAGTTGTCATTTTTGCCGGCGGAACGGGAAATCCCTATTTCACTACCGACACCGCTTCCGCCTTGCGCGCTGTGGAAATGGAAGCTGAAGTACTCCTCAAAGGTACCCGCGTAGACGGCGTATATACAGCCGATCCCGAAAAAGACCCCACTGCCGTCAAATTCGATACGCTCACCTTCGACGAAGCCTACAGCCGCAACCTGAAAGTGATGGACATGACCTCATTCACCATGTGCAAGGAAAACAACATGCCCATCATCGTTTTCGACATGAATAAAGAGGGCGAATTGAACAGGGTGTTGCGGGGGGAAAACGTCGGAACAATTGTTCAATAGGTTCGGATTTTAACTTCGCTGGAAGGGTTTCGTTCAGTGAATTTCGTTTTGCCGTTTGGGTTTCAGTTTTTTTTTGAAACAAATTTGTTATTCTTACGTATTACCAATGTAGAAAGTAGAGCATGAAAAGTTATAGAAAAGAATTGAGGTTTAATACATCGACACGGCGGGAGTTCATCAACATTACGCCGGAAGTAAGGAAATGCCTGTCTGAAAGCGGTATCAGAGAGGGTTTGGTATTGGTGAATGCGATGCACATTTCCGCCAGCGTTTTTATCAACGACGACGAAAGCGGCTTGCATCACGATATGGAAGTATGGCTTGAAAAGCTGGCGCCCGAAAAACCGTACAACCAGTACCGGCACAATACTTACGAAGACAATGCCGATGCTCACCTGAAACGTTCGGTGATGGGACGCGAAACAGTAGTAGCTGTAACCAGCGGCGAATTAGATTTCGGACCGTGGGAGCAGATATTTTACGGCGAGTTTGACGGAAAACGCAGTAAGCGCGTGTTGGTGAAAATCATTGGTGAATGACAATAATAATTTAGTACATGAAAAAAATCTTAACAATCGGTATTCTGTTAATAATGAGTGGTTTTTTTCGCATGGAAGCGCAATCGACATTGTCCAGTGCACTTCAGTTATTGCAGCAAAAGAACTATCTTGCGGCTTTAGACGTCTGTAATGAATTACTTGCCGGATCAGCCGACGACCCGGCGGCATTGGGCGTTCGTTCGCAGATACATACCGCTATGGGCAAATACGATTTGGCAAGGCAGGATGCTGACAGGGCGCTTTTGATCAACAACAGTTCTGACAGGGCTTGTTTTGCTATGGCTGAACTGTTGTTTTACGGGCAAAAGGATTACACAAAGGCATTACAACTTTATGAGGCAGCTATCAGATCAAATGAGCAAATGACCGAAGCATACGCCGGAAAAGCCCGGGCATATATGGGAATGCAAAATTACAAAGAAGCCATGAAAGTAATCGAAGATGCTATAAAATCGACATTCAGGAACGATCCAGAATTACACTATATACGCGGGCAATTGAATTTTCAGCGTGGAAATCACAAACTTGCCATTGACGATTATGATAAGTCGCTGTCAATTGACGCCAACTGGAATGCCTGGCAGGTGTTTCTTAACAGGGGGTTAGCCAACGATGCACTTGGAAAACCTGATTTGGCCATACATGATTTCACAAAAGCAATAATTGCCGATCTTAACAATGCCGGCGGTTACATTGCACGCGGCAATACCCTGTACAATCTTGCAAAATACAAAGAAGCTGTAGATGACTTCCTAAAGGCTGAAATTTTAAATCCCGACAATTCTTTCATCTCTTACAATGTTGGTATGTCCTATTACAAAGGCGACGATATGGCTTCGGCCTGCAAGTATTTTCAAAAATCGTGTACACAGGGAAACAGCAATGCCTGCAGGATGGTCGTAGTGAATTGTTCAAAATAACGTGAAGCGCCGTTGATATTCAATTATTGGAATTTGATTCTTAGGAGCTGTCAAGTAATAAAATGCTCTGATTTTCTCTGTGGTTCTCTGTGAAAACTCTGTGGTTCTCTGTGTAATTATTATTGTTACACAGAGTTACACGGAGAAGACACAGAGTCACACAGAGATTTTAATTGCAATATTTGATTAATTGATGTTTTCTTATTTCGAAACAGTTGGAAAATAATGTCAGGTTTCAAGATTTTTTAAATCAAAATTTGCCGGATTAAAAAAACATGTATATTTGTACGGTAATTTTTAATCATATAATACATTCAAAAAATGGCATATGTAATTAACGACGACTGTACCGCTTGTGGTTCCTGCATTGGCGAATGTCCGGCAGAAGCAATCAGCGAAGGAGATATTTATAAAATAGATCCCGAACTTTGCACTGACTGCGCCGCATGTGCAGATGTATGTCCGACTGAAGCAATCAGCCAGGCATAGACGATTTTCACACAGTCTTCAAAATGATGAGCCTGCCTTTGTGCAGGCTTTTTTCGTTTCACAACACAATAACTGATTTACCAAAAGTAAACTGCATAAAAATTACTATTTTTGTGCGTCAATAAAAATTAATCCGTTATTGTTAATGAACATCTATAATTTACGGTCAAAGTGGAAGTTATTCCTGTTGGTTTGCGCCTTTGCCATCGGGATAGGTTCGCTGTGGTACACCAACTCTCTGGTAGGAAAATTGTCAGATGAGGAGGAAAAAAGGATAAAAATCTGGGCAGATGCGAACCGTATGATATTTACCGAATCGAATAACGATGATACAAATCTCGATTTTTACCTGCAGGTAATTGAGAATAACACTACCATACCGGTAATTGTTGTCGACAGGAACCAGCAAATCAAATTTCATCGCAATCTCGATTCAGTCAAATTATTAAATTCCAATTATATAGAAAAAAAATTGGAATATATGAGAAATAAACGTCCACCGATTATTATTGATCTTATCAATGAGCACGACTATCTCTATTACGACGAATCTTTCATTCTCAATCAACTATACTATTACCCGTACATCCAACTCGGCATCATCATACTTTTTATTTGCGTGGCCTATTTTGCTTTCAACGCATCGCGAAAATCGGAGCAGAATCAGGTATGGGCGGGTTTATCGAAGGAAACGGCACATCAGTTGGGGACTCCCATTTCGTCGCTGCTTGCCATCGTCGAGATGCTCAGGATGCAGGTACACGACCATGCATTAGTAGCCGAATTAGACAAAGATGTATCGCGACTGCATTCCATTACCGAACGTTTCTCGAAAATCGGCTCGAAACCTGCTACCCCGATGACCGATGTAGGACAAGCCATAGCCAATAGTCTGAACTATATCCGAAAACGCTCGTCGGACAAAATAATCATCAGTTTCAACTCACCGGACGAAGCAGTGATGGTACCGTTGAGTGAACCCCTTTTCAGTTGGGTGATCGAAAATCTCTGTAAAAATGCACTTGATGCAGTGGCCGGCGCAGGAACGATTCATGTTGAATTGAAACAATCGAAAAACCAGGTGGTTATTGATGTATCGGATACCGGAAAAGGAATACCCAAAAGTAAATTTAAAACCATCTTTAAACCCGGATATACCACAAAATCAAGGGGATGGGGACTTGGACTGTCGCTCACCAAACGTATTGTCGAGGACTACCATGACGGACGTATTTTTGTATTGCGTTCAGATACCGACAAGGGAACAACATTCCGCATAATACTGAAAAGAGAATCAATATGATGTTTGAAGTATAATTATTCATATCAAGTTATGATATCAGCATATGTTACAATAAGAAGTAAAAAATTGAACGAAGATTTTTGTTCATCAATCAATAAGTCGGCTTTTGCAAAAGTGGCTGATCTGTTCTACACGCAAAGAGACTGTAGAAAAAAATTATCTGTTCGCACACCGGACATTCTTCTTCTCGGATTGGATTTACCGGATGGGTATTGGGTTGATTTTTGTACTGAAATACGGAAAAAATATCCCGCAATAAAAGTCCTGGCGATCACTTCGTATGATGAATATACCGTGTTTAAAAATTCCCTGAACAGTTTGACGTCGGGCTATATTTCAAAAGATGCTTTGCCGAAAGTCATCGTGTCAGCCATCCATGCAGTTATGGAAGGTAATTTTTTCCGCTACGACAAAATCGTAGTTCCGGCAGAAAAAGACGAACCTGAACCGGAATGGCTGAAAAACGTTGTCCGGCAAATGATCGGAAAAATACAAAATGATGACAGTCATCGGGAAACCATTGAAAAATTGTCAATGGTGATCCAGGCCACAGAAAAAGTCCGCAGAACGATGATCCAAAACCTGATCACAAAAGAAAAATATGATACTGACGACAACTGGACAGACAGATATTTAAAGCAACTCATTGAAAATATGCTTATCAAGGGAAGTCCTAACTGGGAAATTGCCGAGGTACTCAACGTAAGCATAGAAACCGTCAGATTATACCGGATGGAATTTATACGGCAGCTCAGTGGTCAAAACACAATGATTTTAGCTGTCAGGGATGGAGAAACCATAAGGCTGGGGCGGCGCGAACAGCAATTACTCAGATTGATTGCCGCAGGTTATACCAATCAGGAAATTGCTGATGATATTCTTTACGTGGATATTGAAACCGTCAAAACATTACGTAAAAATCTAATCCTGAAATTTGAAACCAAAAACACCATGACTATGGTCATCAGCGCCCTGCGAAAAGGTCTGCTCAATTTAGAGGAAATTGATGATCTGTTATCATAAAATGGGCATTTTAAACTCAAGCTTAGGCCCGTTGACAGCGCACTGAATCTCGTCACCGTGTTGCAGATACCACTCTTTATGCACGATTTCACCATTGACGAAAGTCGGGTTGGTTTGCGATAAACGTATTAATTTCCAGTTGTTACCGTCCTTGACGATGGCGGCATGACGGCGGCTGACCGTTTCAAATTGTTCATCGTAACGCACTTCGCAACTGGGATCGCGACCTATCTCCACATAATTGTTGAAGACTCTCTGCGCCTCTCCTGCTCTGCGGTATTTGAATCCAACCTTGTGTTCGAGAATAAAATGCGGTCTCAGTGAGCCTCCGAAAACAGTGCTCTTTCCTTTTGCAGGCAACTTTTCACGATCATGCTGCGGTGTAGAGGCTGAAACCGGTACGGATGATTCCTTTACGGAAAGATAAGTCCCAAGAAAAACGATATATGCAACAGGTATCAGAAATCCAAACAGACTCAATATGCTGATCACTGCAACCCATTCACCGTGGTAATTCCTTGTAACAACTTCAATTCCGGAATATACTCCCAACAAAAGAACCAAACCCGAAAACAGGATAGCCGTTACAGCAACGTTGCGGATAAGACTTTTGTTCTGCGGTAAAAACAAAAAGAAGGCGGCAAACAGAATAACCGACAAATTCATAATGAGATGAACAAAGGAATTAGCCAAAAACCATCCGCTTTCCTGAAACCGAATCATGGCTGACAAACCGGCAATACTTAATAACAGGTATATTGAAGCCGACGCCAGCAGGATGATCATGCTTCTCCCGTTCTCTTGCCAACTGCAAATTTGTTTTTCTTTCAGCAGGTAAATACCCGTTGTCAGCAGCAAAGCATCGGCGACAATACGAAACAGCATCCAGTAATCGAAAATTTCATAGTTCACCATATGGGTTATCAGGGATGCAATATGTACCAATATCACCAAAGATGCAGCCACAATCAATGTCCGTCCCGCGCTTTTCCACTTTGCCGGCTCATCAAACGGAGGTTCCGATATTTTTGGATCCGGCCCGTATTTGTTCTCTCCCTGCTCTCCTTCTATCAGCATCAGAGCGAGCAGCCAGAAAATGCCTGCAATCGGTATCAGGATCACGAGCGCCATCCAACCGCTTCGTCCTGTATCGTGCAAACGTCGGGCGACAACCGAGAGAATCGGCAACATGAGCAGGACAGAGTAGGTGAAACTGATATAATTGTTCATGCTATCATCAAAATCGTAGTCGGAAAGCCAAAACGCCAGCATCAGCAACAATGTCCATGCGACATTAAAAATAATATTAAACAGCACGAATGTCCAGTATTCTTTTCGTCGCGCCCGTCCGCTGAAATGGGCATACCGGCATATCACCCTGAAAAACCATTGTATGCCTTTACATGATGGCGGTTCAACTGCCTGATCCTTCACATCGTCGCGCAACTGGTGATCTGCATGGTTCTCGTTTTTTTCCGGTTGAAATACCTCCCGGGGCTGAGCATCCGATGCAACATTGACGCCTTTCATTCGATTGCGACAATTGATAATCGCTTGTTTCAGGTCGCTGTTGCTGATCCCAAGCTGACGCTGGCAAGCCTTTCTTTTATTCTGTTTTGGCAAGACTATGACTAAACCTGTAATAGCCAGGCCCAAATACAGTACGACTCCTACTAATCCGCCAAGAACTAACATAAGAAGCAAGCCTGCCACTTGTAGCCCTAAAACTGCAAATCCTGCATTTTCATGTGCTTCCAAACTTTTTTGCCATTCGGCAAATGCGGCCTCGTCAAGGGATTTATCAAAATCATCAGGCCTTAATTGATTGATTATTTTACTCATGATTGTTTTTTTTAAATACTTATTTTTAACTATTCCGGCGCAAAATTACCGCTTCATTTAATACCTGTCAATCACCCAAAAGAGTGAAAATGCAAATTCAGCCTCTGCGAGTCTCTGCGTGATCTCTGCGATTCTCTGTGTAACAAAAAAATGATAATTACGCAGAGAAACGCGGAGAAGACGCAGAGGAGCGCAGAGATTATTTTTTGATCATTATTTTCAGTTGTATTTGATCGTTGTTTATCATTTTCAGGTCTTTCAACGGAATCATCTGCATTTTTGTTTTGACTGATTTTTCTGACGTCGTATTTTTCTGATTCCTTGTTGAGAAAGATCCGTCCATGCTGTCTGAATACTTATTTAGAGAAAGCGTCTGCGAAACGGCAGATTTCGGAACTGACGAAGCTACCGGTTGAACGGGAGTCAGTTGAAATACGACGTCGGCATAAAAGTCGCCAAAAACACCGTCCGGATTACCGGTTGTTTTGTTGTAGGCTGCAACACCTATTACTGCAGGATATTCATTCGAATTAACAATAACCTTATCAGAAAAAATTATTTTTTTTGTTGATGGATCATATTGAACTTCATATTTATAGTCAACATCCGATTCTAACAATAACAAATTGCTTCCTGAATAAAATCCAACACGAAAATATCCATCATGAGTACTGGTAGATAAAATTTTTGAATAGTCGTCTATGGTTATTATTCCATCATTATCGTCTAAAAATATATCAATATCGATATTTGCCCAGTTGGTAACCTTATACCACTTTTCAGTACCGCTTTCAACCGGTTCAATTGTTCCTGTCCAGTTAGAAGCGCCCGGGGTGGCTGCCCATTTTGGAACAGCCGTTGCCGAATAGTCGCTTTCTACAATATATGGTACCGGTTCTGGATCCGGTTCCGGATCCGGTTCATGATTAGTAAAGTTAATCGTTCCGGTAAAGTTGATGCAAATATTATTGACCGCAGCGCCGGTTTTGGAGTCCTCGCCTGTAAAATTAGTGGCAATGGTATATGTATTCCCCGACAACGATACGGTAAAAGTACCACCCTTGATCAGCGTATACTGACTGGTATTTCTGTTAAATAAATAAGTGGAATAAATAGTGGTACCTTCAGTTCTGCCCTGCAAAAATGTTCTTACAGCACCGCTTGTTGCAAGGGTATAGGTACCTGCGTCCAATTTAAAATTTGCAAAGCCGCCGGCGGGTAACGTACTGAATCCTTCAATCCGGATCCCGACGTCGGGATCAGATGAATTAAACATAAATAAATCAAAATTCGCTGTACCGGTATCATAATAATTACCCCAATAATCGCAATTGGCTGTATTGTAAGTAATACATGGATCCGGACCGGGTATATTTTTAAATTCAATTTCACCGGTAAAAGTGGAAGGAGCCACATTTACCGCAGCGCCCGTATGAATATCTTCACCCGTCAGGTTGGTGGTGATGGTATAGATATTTCCTGATAACGACACAGTAAAACTGCCACCTTTAATCAATGTCCAGTTTGAAGTACTTTCGTCATAAAAACAGGAAAACGTAATTGTGGTACCATCAACTGTGCCCGGTAAAAGAGTTCTTACAGCGCCTGTTGTTGCAACGGTGTAAACGCCGGCGTCTAATTTGAATTGAGCAAAACTTGCAGGTAATGTGCAGAAAGCTGAAATCCTGATGCCAATCCTGGGGTCGTCAGAGTGATACATGTTGAAATAAAAATTAGCCGTTCCGGTTCCATGATAATCGCCCATATAATCACATTTTACTGTATTGAAAATTACCGGCGGAGGAACGGGCTTATAACTCTGTTTCACCTGCACTGCGACAGGATCTGCGTTCGTTGCCCTGACCGTAACAGTTGTCGAACGGTCTGACGTACCTGTATTCGGGCTGTTGGGAGTAAACAGGAGCGTATTGTCTTCCTTTTCGACGGTCAGCCACGTAGCTGATGACGGAACGGTAAAAGTCCAGTCAGAGGCGTTGGTGGTAACTTCAGCCGATTTTGACTCTGTTTCATCTGCCGCAAATACGATGGAGACAGGATTAACCTCTAACAAAATCTCTACCGGCGATATATCAATTTCCAGATTTTCATTACAGGAAAAACACATCACTGTAAGTATCCATAACACAAGGTAACGGATGTTTTTTGACGTCTGTTTTTTGATCGACGCAAAGCGTTCGGTTTTGAATATCGTTTTCATATTATTTATATTTTAGTGCATTGATTCAATTGATTAAAATTTCCATCCCAACGAAACAGCGATGTTCCGGTTTGTCCACAACAGATTACTTGCCAAATCGGACAGGCCGTGCTGGTAACGTGCGCCTATGACCAATCCGAATTTAAAATCATATCCGATTCCGGCGGCTACACCGGCGTCTTTTCCACCTTTCAAACCCGATAGTTGAATATTGTTATCGCTGATTACTGTCGAATTTGGGTCTACCCCAAACAGATAACCGAACCAGGGGCCAACTTCAAGGTTAAAACCTTGATACAAATACAGTTTAGCTAAAAAAGGTACAGTTATGTAATTGAAAATGACGTCATTTCCGTACAATGAAAATCCCTGTCGCGAAAACAACAGTTCGGTTTGTAGTCCGAAAAAGCCCGGCGTATCATTCTTATAACCAAAATTCAGGTTAAGCAATATTCCGGCGTGGAAAGCAGGCATCATATCAGGTAAAAAATCAAGGTCGGTCATTCCATTACTGACAGTAGACAGATTCAGACCTGCTTTTATGCCTGCGCCGGCTTTGAGACGAGCAGGGGAAGCAGAAGGAATTGGGGAAGCAGGGGAAACGGTTGAAGCAGGGAAAACGGTGGAAACGGGTTTTACCACTTCAAAAGAAGTAGAAAATAACGAAACGCCGGAACAGCGAATTTCGAATTGATAATGTCCCGTTTGGGCAAAAGCAGTAGCATTGGCCGACCCCCACTCCGAAACATCAACAACGCCGGTTTGCTGCATGTTTTCACTTACGGTTATTTCCCTGATCCAGTTACTGCCCGAAACCGGAGCCATCAGATTTCCTGAAGGATCGAGCAATCTGAAATCCAGTTGGAGCATTTTGTTACCCTCTGTTAAATGAGTATAACTGATTCTCGGAACGAGGAAAGTCATGTGGTTGTACAGGATTTTACCGAAATCGCCTGCTGTACCGTCGGCATATTTACCCATAAACTGAACGTCCGTAATTTTAATGTTTTCGTGAGGGGAAACGGGTTTGGGGAAAATCTCAAAACCGGTAGAAAACAGATTCGCACCTGAACACCATATTTCAAAAGTATATTTCCCCGTCGCGGCAAAGGCGGTACCGATTCCTGCGCCCCATTGCGAAACGTCGGCCATATCATTTTTTTGAAGGTTTCCGCGCGCGGTTATCTCATCGGAAAAGGTATATCCCGAATCAGAGCCTGACAGCAATCTTCCGTCGGGGTCGAATATTTTGAAATCCAATTTTATTTTATTGCTTTCCATTGCCAGATGATCCAGGTTGATTCGCGGAATCATGAAGGTCATGTGGTTAAACAGTTTTTCGCCGTGTGCGCTTCGGGCGCCGTCGGCATATGTACCTGCAAATTGAACTTCGTTAATTTTGATACTTGCGCAACCGGACGTTTCTACAGAAGCTTTGCCTGCCTGAGTAATGGTAATTTCATACCTCAGCGTGTTGGCCACAACGACGAGCGTTTCAGACCTGCCGGCCGATCCGGTGTTTTCACTGCAGGTTACGGTCAGTCTGTTGTTCGACCTTCGGGCAGTACACCATGACGGAGTTCTGTCGACTTTCCATGCGCTTGCATTGGTATTTACGGTTATCTCCAGGTTGCCACCGGCGCCGGCAAACGAAAGCGACGGGGGCGATACATTCAGGAATGTGGTTTCATCCATTTTCCCGCCACATGCCGTGACGCCCCGGATACATCTGTCTTCCCATGAATCTAATTCATGATTGGCAGGTAAATCCCTGCAACTTCTGACTAAGCGAAACCTTCTGAGCGCTTCCCAGAAACGCGGTACTGCTTCTACGCATCTGCCGCCTCTTTCCAATCGCTGAGCTTCATTATAAATCTCTATACCTTCATTTAATCCGGTTTGATAACAGGATTGCTGTGCATGTAAACCTGCTGTCGCAAGCAAAAGCAGAAGGAATACAATTTTGATTTGTGTGTGTGTCATATTATTTTGGATTATTGTTTGAACTATTTCGTCGCAAAAATACTACAAGTTTTATATGTGTCAATCACCCAAAAGGGTGAAAATGCACTTTTAGGAAGAAAAATGATTCACCGGTAACCATCATTAAGGCTGAAAGCGTATTAGCATGAGCATCGGGCGTTGCCCTGTGCTGATGATTTTTCACAATCTGAATTTGCACCAACATCGGTAATTATTTTTCTTTTTCAAAAAAAATGGGTTACTTTGCGGTGTAATTCTTTCAAAAAGTACAGCCCAAGAGCATGTAACCCCCAAAATAATATACATGGAACAAAAAAAAGACGCTGATTTATTGCGCATCAAAAAAAGATCAATTCTGTTCAACAACAGGGAATGGGATGTTATTGAATCCTATTGCCGGAGATACCGGATCAACAACCGGTCGAAATTCATGCGCGAAGCAATTATCACTTCCATTCTGAAAAAATTCGACGACGATTATCCTACTTTATTTTAAAAAAATGGAAACAACAATACCACGTCATATTGTAGACCGCGCAAAACAGGAAAGCGGCCTGACTGATATAGGCAAAGCCTCCATACGCGAAGTGCTCCGCATAGTGAACAGCATCGAATTGGCTTCGGGGCAGCAGTTCGTCAAAATGGAAATGGGCGTTCCGGGGTTGCCGGCTGCTCCGGTTGGGTTAGATGCGCAAACAGAAGCACTGCGGAAAGGCGTCGCTTCTGCATATGCACCGATCGAAGGAATTTGCGATTTAAAGGAGGAAGCATCGCGTTTTGCCAAACTGTTTCTGAATATCGACATTGCCCCGGCAGGATGTATTCCTACGGTGGGTTCCATGCAGGGCAGCCTTGCGGCGTTTATGGTCAACAGCCGTTGCCATTCAGGGAAAGAGTACACGCTGTTTATTGATCCCGGATTTCCGGTACAAAAACAGCAGCATCATGTTTTGGGACTGAAATACAAGACATTCGATGTATATAATTACCGGGGAGGTCAACTTCGCGCCAAGCTCGAAGAATACCTCATCCTGAACGATGTACACACCATCGTATATTCGAATCCCAACAATCCTTCGTGGATTTGCTTTTCGGAAAACGAACTGAAAATCATAGGCGAATTGGCCAACACCTACGATGTGATGGTACTGGAAGACCTGGCCTATTTCGGGATGGATTTCCGCTGCGATTACGGAAAACCGGGAGTTCCGCCATATCAACCTTCTGTGGCGCACTATACCGACCGGTATATCCTCCTTTTTTCCGGCTCAAAAATCTTCAGTTATGCCGGCGAACGCATCGCCCTGATGATGATTGGCAACCAACAGTATGCCCGCCGTTATCCTGACCTGAAACGTTTCTATTCGTCCGACAGTTATGCTCATGCGGTCGTATATGGCGCTTTATACGCTATTGCGGCAGGAACGGGACATTCGGCGCAATATGCCCTTGCCGCCATGCTGAAAGCCGCCAGCAACGGAAGTTTCGATTTTATGGAACAGGTTAGGGAATACGGCAATAAAGCCCGTGTGATGAAGGAACTGTTCACCCGTTACGGATTTCAGATCGTTTACGACCGCGACGAGGACGCGCCGTTAGCCGATGGTTTTTATTTCACCATCTCGTATCCAGGATTTTCGGGAAGCGAATTGCTTGAAGAACTGCTGTACTACGGTATCAGCGCCATAGCGCTCGACATCACCGGAAGCGAACGCAGCGAAGGCCTGCGCGCCTGCGTGTCGCAAACCCAACCATCGCAGTTTTCCGCTCTCGAAGAGCGACTGAAAGCCTTCAGAAAAAATCACTGAACCAATTAAAAACCAAAATCATGCAAAACAAAATAAAATATCTTATACGGGCAGGCGTAATCATTTTTACCTTTTCTGTTTCTGGGTGCAACCAAACATCATCCCCCCAGGCTGATTATTACGTGGCCGCCTACATTTGGCCATCGTGTCACGATGATCCGATGGCGCGCGAAAAATTATGGCACGAAGGTATTGGCGAATGGGAAGTCATCAAAAAAGGAAACCCCCGCTACGAAGGGCATTACCAGCCTAAAGCGCCTCTGTGGGGCTACGAGATGGACAACGATCCGAAAGTAGTAGAAAAATGGATTGATGTTGCTACCGATCATGGCGTCAATGTCTTTATCTACGACTGGTACTGGTACGACGAAGGCCCTTATCTCGAAAGCGCACTTAACGATGGCTTCCTGAAGGCAAAAAACAACGAAAAGATGTATTTCTACCTGATGTGGGCTAATCATGATGTGAAAAAGAACTATTGGAACTATCACCTTTATGGCGATGACACTTCTATCCTGTGGGATGCTGCCGTCGATTGGAAAAATTACCAAATCATCGTTGAGAGGGTGATCAGACAATATTTTCATAAGCCCAATTATTTTAAAATAGACGGGCAGCCGGTGTTTGCCATATTCAGTATGGGCAAATTGATGCAAAGTTTTGGCGGCAGCGTGGAAGAAACCCGAAAAGCGCTGGATTATTTCAGGGAAGAAGCAAAAAAAGCCGGATTTCCGGGCGTTCATTTTCAGTTGATTCCCGGCGGCGGTTCACTGAGGTCAGCCGAGGCTGCTAAAAGAGAAGCCGAACGCATTGAAGCAATAGGATTCAACAGCGTGACGATGTATAATATGGGAGGTACTTCGGAAGATTATATCGTATACGGAACCAATTCCATCAAAATCAGGGAACAGTGGGACGAAGCGCTGAACATTCCGTTTTTTCCATGTACATCGGTGGGTTGGGACGATACGCCCAGATTTCCGGAATACGGCATGAAAAACACGGTACACTATAACAGAACGCCACAAAGTTTTGCTACTTTGCTTTCAAAAGCAAAACAATATGTGGATAAGCATCCCAACCAACCCAAACTGATGACCATCAATGCATGGAACGAGTGGGTGGAAGACAGTTACCTGCTGCCCGACATGAAATACGGATACGGTTATCTGGAAGCCGTGAAAGATGTAATGGACGGAAAATACGATAGATATAGGGAATAATTTGTTTTCATGTATTTTTTCGTATTTTTGCGCAACAATAAATAATAGTCTGTTTTGAATAAACATGAATAAAGTGTTCATAGCCAATCCTATTTTCGACACTGTGTTCAAGCACCTGATGGAAAATAACCGTGTAGCGCGTTATTTTGTGGAAACCATCATCAATCAACCGGTCGAAA
>Ga0082212_10003712_pt1 | contig 21503 bp, 15 predicted proteins | sample TergutNt197P3_FD_71548 | JGI IMG/M metagenome (GOLD analysis project Ga0082212, IMG submission 71548) | Neocapritermes taracua P3 segment gut microbial communities from Petit-Saut dam, French Guiana - Nt197 P3 | ecosystem: Host-associated > Arthropoda: Insects > Digestive system > Gut ... | reverse complement strand
CCTGATATAGCGGTGGTGGTCGAGGTCATAGGCGGCGTCGGAGCAGCGTTTGAATTTACAAAACGAAGTCTCATGGCAGGAAAAAGCGTCGTCACCTCAAATAAAGAACTGGTGGCGGCACACGGTTATGAGCTTCTTAAGCTGGCCGGGGAAAAAGGCGTCAATTATTTGTTTGAAGCAAGCGTCGGCGGCGGAATTCCTATTATCAGACCGGTGGCGCAGTGCATTGCCGCAAATATAATCAACGAAATCTACGGTATACTGAACGGTACCACAAACTATATATTGACAGAAATGGCCAAAAACGGCGCGGATTTTTCGCTCGCTCTTGCCGACGCCCAAAAAAAGGGATATGCTGAGGCAGACCCGTCCTCAGATATAAAAGGTTTCGATGCGTGCCGCAAAATATGCATATTATCGTCGCTTGCGTTTGGCAGGCATATTTATCCGGAGTATGTACCGGCCGAAGGTATTGAATACGTTACGATAGACGATATGCGCTTTGCCGCACAGATGGGATATAAAATAAAGCTGCTCGGACGCGCCAGGGCAGTCGGCGATAAAGTCGCGGCTTATGTTGCGCCTCATCTGATAGGCAACGACAATCTTCTCGCTGATGTAAACGGTGTCATGAACGGTATCGTCGTCCGCGGCAATGCGGTCGGAGACCTGATGTTCTATGGCGCCGGCGCCGGCAAAATGCCGACCGCAAGCGCAGTTGCGGCGGATGTGATAGACTCAGTCAAACACCTGCATGCGCGCAAGCTTCTAAATTGGGAAGAAGGCGGCGCCGACGCTGTAACGGACCCGCTGCAGCTTGAGTCCGCCTGGTATATAAGGACAAACGCGCCCAGAAGCAAAATTGAACGCGAATTCGGCTCAGTAGTTTTTGCCGGCGATGACAGCGGGCCTGTAACGGCATTCAGGACAACAGTAATGAACGGGAAAAAAATAAATGAACTCCTGGATCGTGACATACCGGCACTGTCGCTGTTCCGGGTTTTGGGAGATCATTAGGAGTCAGGAGCCAGGGGACGGAGGTTACGAGGGGCGTTCCAGCAGGGAATTGAGGAAACCAAATGGCATTGATTGTGCAGAAATTCGGAGGCAGTTCCGTCGCGGACGCGGAACGTATCGAACGCGTAGCGTGGATAATCGCCGAAAAGTATACGGAAGGCAACGATGTAGTCGTCGTGCTTTCAGCGCAGGGCGATACGACGGATGACTTGATCGGGAAAGCGAAAGAGATCAACCCGAACCCGTCAAAGCGGGAGATGGATGTACTTTTATCGACAGGCGAGCAGGCGTCGGTCGCGCTTATGGCGATGGCGCTCGAAAAGCTGGGGATGCCGGTAGTATCGCTGACCGGTTGGCAAATCGGTATGGAGACGGATTCCGACTACGGGGGCGCCCGTATAAAAACCGTATCCGGAGAGCGTATAAAAGCGGAGCTTGACCGCCGCAGGATAGTCCTCATAGCCGGATTTCAGGGCATTAACAAATATGACGACATAACGACGTTAGGCCGCGGAGGCTCAGATACTACAGCGGTGGCGGTAGCGGTCAAACTCCGCGCGGATCTTTGTCAAATATATACCGACGTTGAGGGCGTCTATACGAGCGATCCGCGTAAAGTCCCCGGCGCCCGGAAACTCGAAGAAATCACGCATGATGAAATGCTCGAACTGGCGTCGCTGGGCGCTCAGGTACTGCACAACCGGTCTGTGGAAATGGCAAAACGATATGGAGTTGATCTCGAAGTCCTTTCCAGTTTCGCGCGGAAACCCGGTACAAAAGTCAAGGAGGTTACAAAAGTGGAGCAGGCAAAAATAAGCGGAGTCGCAAAAGACGCAAACATAGCGCGGATAGCGCTGGTGGGGCTTCGTGACGAACCCGGCATCGCTTTTAAGATATTCAGGGTTCTGGCAAATGCCAGGATAAATGTCGATATTATTTTACAGTCCATAGGCCGCGACGACACAAAGGACATAAGCTTCACCGTTGCAAGGGGCGATATGGAACGGGCGACATCTGCGCTCGAGGAGCATAAGGATACGATAGGATATACAGAAATAAGCATGACCGATAAAGTCGCTAAGGTCAGCATTGTCGGAGCGGGCATGATGTCGGCTTTCGGCGTTGCGGCTCTTATGTTCGAGGCTTTGTACGACGCAAAAGTCAACATAGGTATGATCTCAACGAGCGAAATAAAAGTATCGGTGCTCGTCGACGAAAGCGACGCAGACCGGGCAGTCAACGCGATCCACGAGAAATTTTTCGAATAAATATAGCTTTCGTTTCAATTCATGGGTATCCGGGAATTGTTACAAATTTCCCGCGAAAGGAGACTATACATGAGTATAAAAAAATATCCGCATCTGTTCGATCCGTTCGCTATCGGCAATACCGTGTTCCGCAATCGTATCTTCGCATCGCCGGAGGGGTATTATAATGTCGGCGCCGACAACCTGCCAAGCCTTGACGAGATTGCTTTTTTCGAACGCAAAGCCATTGGAGGACTGGCTTCTGTGTGTGTCGGCGATTGCATTGTAGACAGCGCCACCGGCACACATTACCCTTATCTGATACGAATGGACGACGTGAATACACTGCCCGGATTATCAGCTCTTGCAAGCGCTATATCGAGGCACGGAGCGGTGGCGGCGGCGGAACTCAGCCATGCGGGGATGTACGCCCGCTATGTTAAGGATCCCGGCGGACAGAATTACGGCCCTGATTCCACCGGAGAAGCCGAAAACAGAAAAGCCTCGTCAAAAGGCGGTATTTTATACGGCCCTGTTTATATGGCGGACGGTAAGTACGGCGAAGTCGAGGCGATGCCGGAGGAACTGATCTATCACATCATCGACAAGTTCGGCCAGGGCGCGGCATGGGCAAAGCGCTGCGGATTCAATATGGTCACAGTCCACGCCGGGCACGGTTGGCTGCTCGCTCAGTTTATGTCGCCGATTATCAACACGCGAGCCGATAGTTGGGGCGGCAGTTTTGAAAACCGTATGCGTTTTCCGCTGGCTGTCGTAGACAGTATAAGAAAGTACGTAGGCCGCGATTTCCCGATAGAGATACGTATCAGCGGCGCGGAATGCGGTGAAAACACATATGATTTGACCGAAGGAATAAAGATCGCGAAGGCGCTCGACGGCAAGGTCGATATCCTGCATATTTCCGCCGGCCACCATGAGATAGGCGACGCTTTCCTCGTTACCCACCCGAGCATGTTCATGGAAGACGGAGTGAATGTAAAATACGCGGCTGAGATTAAAAAACACGTAAATACTCCGGTCGCCACTGTCGGAGCGCTGACCGACCCTGAAATGATGGAGGAGATAATCGCCTCCGGTAAAGCCGACATAGTCCAGATCGGACGCCAATCTATCGCCGACCCCGATTTACCGGTAAAGGCAAGAATGGGGCTCGAAGACGACATTGATAAATGTATGCGCTGTTGTATGTGCTTTTCCGGCGCGGGTACCCACCGGAGTTTGCAATGCGCTATAAACCCGGCGATAGGGCGGGAACTTGAGGAAAGGAATACCGCCGTCCTGCAGCGAGCTAAGCGGCGCGTACTGGTTGCCGGAGGCGGAGTCGGCGGTATGCAGGCGGCGCTGACAGCCTCGAAACTCGGTCATGACGTCATATTATGCGAAAAGACAGATCACCTCGGCGGCGTTCTGCGATGTGAGATAAACGTTCCTTTTAAAAAACGGCTTGAAGAATATCTGGACCGCCAGGCGCTTCGTATCTCGCGCGCCCCGATAACATTACGGATGAATACAGAAGTCACTCCTGAATTCGCTGAAGCGATAAGCCCTGACGCGATAATCGCGGCGCTTGGCGCGCGCCCGGCTGTACCGCAAATCCAGGGGATAGACGGAAAAAACGTATTTGGAGCCGAGGAGTTATATTATTATCCCGGGCAGGCGGGCAGTAAAATCGCGATAATCGGCGGAGGGCTTGTCGGGATCGAACTCGGAGTCTTTATGGCTATGCGCGGCAAGGAAATAGCGATCATAGAAGTACTGGACGAACTTTCAGTCGACCCTTATGGAATGCATTCTGCGGCGCTTATGTTCCAAATCGAAAAACTGGGGATAGATGTTCATCTTAATACCACCGTGAAAAGTATTTTTGACGCGGGAGTTTCATGCGAAAACAAAGACGGCCCGTTTCAGCTCACTGCGGACACGGTCGCATACGCTACAGGACAGACGCCCTTGCGCAATGAAGCGTTCGCGCTGTCCCGGTACGCGCCTGAATTCTATCAGATCGGAGACTGCCTGACGCCGAAAAATGTACTGGCTGCTAATCAGGCAGGCTATACAGCGGCGAGGAGTATAGGGCGGATCTAACAGGAGCAAACGATGGCATTATCAGAGAACGTATTGAGGTACGACGAACAGGCGATAATGCGCCTGCGGACGCTTTACAGACAATACGGATATACACAATACAGAATGAGCAGGTTCGAGGAGTACGGTCTTTACTCTGACAACAAGTCGTTTCTGGCGTCCGGGGAGATCATAACATTCACCGGCGCCGGCGGAAGGCTGATGGCGCTGCGTCCGGACGTCACTCTTTCGATCGTTAAAAATACAAAGGATGACGACGGGCTAAAAAAACTCTATTACAATGAAAACGTATACAGGCCGGACGGACGGGAGTTCAAAGAACAGATGCAGATCGGGCTTGAATGCATCGGCGGGCTTGACCGGTATCTGATCGGCGAGGTCATTATGCTTGCCGCGCGAAGCCTTGAGATGCTTGGTATGCGCTCCTGCGTAGATGTTTCTCACATGGGATATATAAACGGCTTGCTGAAAGAAGAGGAACTGACCCCGGCGCAAAAAGAGGAAATACTGCAGCGCATCAGCAAAAAGAATCTGCCGGAACTCAAGTCATTGTGCGCGGAGTACAGGCTTGGTAATGAGTTCCGCGACAGGATCACAGCGCTGTCATCTCTTTATGGATCATACGAAGAAATTATCCCGCAACTTAGTCAATTAAGCGTCAACCCGGAGACTGACTCCGCACTTCGGGAGATAGAGACTATCCATAAAGTCCTGAAGGAATTCGGCGCGGATAGAAATATTAACTTTGATTTCACTATCGTCAATGATATGAGCTATTACAGCGGAATTATTTTTCAGGGGTTCATCGAAGGGATCCCTGAAAAAGTATTATCCGGCGGACGATACGACACACTGTTGCGTAAATTCGGAAAAACCTCCGGGGCGGTCGGCTTCGCCGTTAATCTCGATCTGCTTGAGAGGCTCAGCCCGCCTCGCGGCGGGGTCGAGGTAGACGTACTGCTTCTGTACAGCGAAAACACAGATCCCGAAGAACTCGCGGGCGCAGTAAGCTCGCTGACGTCAACAGGACAAAGCGTCAGAGTCCAGCACGAACCTCCCGGAGGAGTTAAGTATAAAAAGCTGATTGAAATGTAGAGTGCTAAATGAAAAAAATGATAAATATTGCTTTACCGAAAGGCAGGCTCGGCGAAAAGGCATACGCGATTTTTGAGGCGTCCGAGTACGGATGCCCCGATATTTATGAGGAGAGCCGCCGGCTCGTGTTTGAAAACCCTGATAACGGGGTGCGGTATTTTTGGGTAAAGCCTGCCGATGTATCGATATACGTCGAACGCGGAGTTGCCGATGCAGGCGTTGCGGGAAAGGACATATTACTTGAGTACGCTCCGGACGTCTACGAACTGCTGGATCTCGGTATAGGAAAATGCCGAATGTGCGTCGCGGCGAAAAAGGGCTTTTTGCCGGATGATTGCGACAGGACGCTGCGCGTGGCTACAAAATTTGCCGCCGTTGCCCGCGATCACTACGGGAAACAGGGCCGCGACATCGACGTTATCAAGCTCAACGGTTCGATAGAACTCGCGCCGCTTCTGGGTCTGTCAGACGTAATAGTCGACATAGTCGAAACAGGCAGTACATTGCGCGAGAATAACCTCGAGGTTATTGAACCGATCGTAGATATAAGCGCGCGTCTGATTTCAAATAAAGTCAGCTATAAATTCAACCATGAAGCGATAAGCGCGTTATGCAGAAAAATCGCTGAGAATCTGAAATGAATACTGTAATGATAGATCAGTCGTGTCTATTCAGCACTGCACCTTGCGCTCGAGAGACGTTTTTATAAATGTCTTCCTCACCGGTCCTGAAGGAGTTACAATCAGTCTTCGTTCTTAGCAGCTTGATGGAGTTGATCCCACCTGAATAATTTTATACTTAATGGGAATATATGCTGCAGCAATACTCCCAAAACGTTGAAGACACTTGAAAACGGATATCTGATATGTGAAAAAGGAATTTCAAAAGGTATTTTCCCGGAAATACCTGAAAAGTATTCCTCTTTTCCTGTCGTTGATTACGGCAATGCTATAATCATACCGGGGCTTTGCGATCTCCACATACATGCACCGCAATACGCGTTCCGGGGCCTCGGTATGGATCTGGAACTCCTTGATTGGCTTAACAAATATACATTTCCGGAGGAGTCAAAGTACGTTGAGATCGACTATGCCAACGTGGCATATGATATCTTCACTGAGGCGCTGAAGCGCGGCGCGACAACAAGGGCAAGCGTTTTCGCGACACTTCATACGCCCGCGACAGTACTCTTGATGGAGAAACTTGAACACTCCGGCCTTGCCACATTCGTCGGTAAAGTCAGCATGGACAGAAATTGCCCGGACATTCTCCGGTCAAAGGGTGCGGAAGCGGCTTATCTTGCGGCTAAAGCCTGGATCATCAGCACAAAAGACAGGTTTAAAAACACATCGCCGATCCTTACCCCGCGTTTTATCCCCGCGTGCAGCGATGAATTGATGGGCAGGCTCAAGGAACTGCAAACTGAGTACGGGCTCCCCGTACAATCGCACCTTTCAGAAAACAAGAGTGAAATCGCGTGGGTCAAGGAGTTGTGTCCGGAAGCCGGCTCATACGCGGACGCATACGACAGTTTCGGTCTTTTCGGGGGCGAGGGCGTTCCCACGGTCATGGCGCATTGTGTGTGGAGCGAAGGCAGCGAGGAGTCTCTGATAAGGCAAAACGGCGTATATGTCGCCCACTGCCCGCAGTCAAACATGAATCTTTCTTCCGGCGTCGCGCCTATCCGCAGATTTCTAAATAGCGGTATCCGTGTCGGGCTGGGAAGCGACGTCGCCGGAGGCTGCCAAACTTCGATTTTCCGCGCAATGTGCGACGCTATACAGGTTTCCAAGCTGTATTGGAGATTAGTCGACCAAAAAGACGCGCCGCTTTCGGTACAGGAGGCTTTCTATCTCGGAACTGCCGGCGGCGGAAGCTTTTTCGGAAAAGTCGGGAGCTTCGACGAGGGATATGAATTTGACGCGGTCGTAATTGACGACAGCGGTATCCCTTCATCGAATCCGCTCAGCCTCGAAGAGCGCCTCGCAAGGATCATATATCTTTCAGACGACAGTTGTATATGTGATAAATATGTACGCGGCAGAAAAATCGATATAGGGGGAGGAGTGTATAAATGAGACCTATCAGCAGGTCGGTTCCAAAAATAGATCATTCGGCAAAAACGCGCGGGGAAGCGGAATATGTGTGCGATTATTGTACTGAAGGAATGTTATTCGGGCGAATATTACGCTCGGTGTATGCAAAGGCTGATGTACTGCGCGTAAAGCTTCCTGAATTGCCGGAAAACTACAGGTACATCGATCACAAGGATATCCCCGGCCTTAATCAGGTGCATATGGTACTTGACGATACGCCAGTCTTCGCTGGAAAAACCGTCGAGTATATCGGCGATCCTGTTGGAATCATTGTAGGTCCGGATGAACGGGAGGTTAACAGGCTTTTAAGTGAAATCGAAGTTGAATATGAAGAGCTCGAACCTGAATTCGACGTGCATAAGTCATCTGTAGTTTTTTTTGATTATGGCTATGAAAAGGGCAACATCGGCGACGCTTTCGCGGAAGCGGACAAAATATACGAGGAAAGCTTTGAAACAGGCCGCCAGGAGCAAATGTACCTTGAAACGAACGGCATGATCGCCGAATACAAGGGTGGAAAAATGCGCGTGCACGGCTCCCTGCAGTGCCCTTATTATGTACACACTGCTGTCGCCCAGTCGACCGGGCTCGATCCCGAAAACGTAATAATCGCGCAGGACGTTACGGGCGGCGGTTTCGGCGGGAAGGAAGACTTTCCGTCTGTGCTGGCATGTCAGGCCGCCATCGCGGCATATGTGACCGGAAAGCCTGTGAGAGTAGTGCTGGACCGAAAGGAAGACGTTGAATCCACAAGCAAGCGTCACCCTTCCTCGTGCCGCCTGAAAACCGCTGTAAGGAACGGCCGCGTAACCGGTATGCTGATCGAGGCGCTGTACGACGCCGGCGCCTATACTACAATGACCCCCGTTGTTCTCCAGCGCGGAGTCATTGCGGGCGGCGGGGTTTATGACATTCCGAATCTTAAAGTTCACGGCGAGGCGCGCAAAACAAACTCGGTGCCAAGCGGCGCGTTCCGGGGCTTCGGAGGCCCTCAAATGTTCTTTGCAGTCGAAATGATGATGTCCCATATTGCAAAGGATCTCGGAATCGATCCGGTGGACTTCAAATTGTCACATGTCTCAAAGAAAGGCGATGTTACGTCTACCGGCGGAAAGTACCACTTCGATGTTCCGGTTCCCGCAATGATGAGTGCGGTTGCGGCGGCGTGCGAATATCGGAAGAAGAGAGAAGCTTACAAGACTCAACACGGGCGCTTCCGCAAAGGGATCGCCATGTCTGCTGTTTATCACGGGGCGGGCTTCACCGGCATCGGTGAGCGCGATATCATCAAGGCGGTCGTAAAGCTGCATAAGGATAGCGGCGGTAACGTTGAGATCCTTGCCGCAAACTCTGATATCGGGCAGGGGCTGAGCACCGCCTTTACAAAAATCGTCGCGCAGGAACTTAGCTTACCATATGAGCGCGTCATTATCCGCCTTCCGGACACAAGTAGAGTTCCGAATTCGGGGCCTACCGTCGCTTCACGCTCCGTGATGGTTGTGGGCGAGCTGCTGCGGCGCGCAGCCGGCCGATTAAAGGCTGAGTGGCTCGACGGTGAAGATCAAACTGTTGAAGAGCGATACAAGCACCCGGAGTTCATGATCACATTTGATATCGATACATTTCAGGGCGACGCCTATCCAACGTTTTCATGGGCGGTGACCGCCGTCGAGGTCGAAGTCGACACGCTGACCGGGGATATTCGTGTGATCGGCGCATGGGGCTCATATGACGTCGGCACGCCTATTGATGAAAGCATAGTTGTCGGGCAAATGGAGGGCGGACTGGTACAAAGCCTTGGCTATGGCATGATGGAGAGCATTGCCGCCGAAACCGGCCGTATCAGGAATAATAAATTCAGCGATTATATAATACCGACCGCTGTCGACTTCCCCGACGTACATGTAATGCTTCATGTCGAAGAATACCCCGAAGGCCCTTACGGCGCAAAAGGCGCGGGAGAACTGCCGCTTGTGGGCGGCGCCCCGGCGACAATTGAGGCGATTGAAAACGCATTGGGAGTAAGTCTTTATAAAACGCCGTTTCTGCCTGAAGATGTAATGGGAGCGCTGCGAGGAGTTAAGGTTTAACAGGTAAACGCTGCTTAATCCGAATACGTGTCATTACTGATCACGCCCTTTAATGTAAAGGGCGGCGAAGAATCTATGATGGCCTGTACTGCAATACTTTGAGATCCTTCGTTTCACTCAGGATAACAACAGTGTTGACTTAATCAGTGTTTACTTAGGAGTTATGGGACGGGGGTTGTGTTGCAGGGGCGGCCGCCCCTGACCGCCCGCTCAGAAAGGATTGATTTACTATGCCGGGAGAAGTAAGGTTTATTCTCAACGGAAGCGAAACGATGTACACAGGCGACCCGGCGGCAAGGCTTCTTGACGTGCTGCGCAATGAGTTCCGCCTGACCGGCACAAAATGCGGCTGCAGGGAGGGTGAATGCGGAGCCTGTTCCGTGATAATCGACGGCAAGCTTGTAAACTCATGCCTTGTGGCTATGGGGCGCGTCGACGGGGCAAGCATTACCACGATAGAAGGGTACAGTAAAACGTCGCGGTTTGCCGCGCTTGACAAAGCGTATGAATCGGTATCAGCGGTACAATGCGGGTTTTGCATCCCCGGCATGATACTGGCGTCGGAATGCATTCTGGCAGGTAATCCCCATCCGTCTGAAGACGAGATCCGTGCCGGTATTTCCGGCAACCTGTGCCGATGCACAGGTTATAACGCAATCGTAAAAGCGATAGGCATAGCAGCAGAGGAGGGAAACGGATTATGGTAGAGAGTATTGCAGCCGGTTCGCTTCAGGAAGCCCTGCTCTTGCGTAAAAACCCGGAACTCATTCCGTACACCGGCGGAACCGATCTAATGATTGAAGACAGGGAAGGCGCAAGTTATCTCTTCTTGCACAAAGTCCCTGAAATGAAACAGATAGCGCAAGACGATGAATTCGTCCGTTTCGGCGCGGCGTGTACATTCACGGAGGTCATCGAGTCTCCGCTTGCTCCTGATATCCTGAAGGAAGCCTGCCTTCAAATCGCAGCGCCCGCAATACGCAATGTCGGCAGTCTCGGAGGCAACATAGGCAACGGTTCGCCGAAAGCCGACAGCGCGCTGATTTTTATGGTTACCAACTCAAAGCTCCGCCTTGCAAGCGCGGACGGCGAGCGCGTCATTCCGATCAGAGATTTCTATATCGGGCGAAAAAAGCTTGCGTTGGCGCCAGACGAGCTAATTATTGAGGTTTTAATGCCAAAATATGGCATTGATAATTACTACTATAAAAAAGTTGGCGCAAGAAAAGCGCTCGCGATATCGAGGGTATCGTTTGCCGGTATACTGGATATCAAAGACGGTCTGATCCGGAACTGCGCTGCCGCTTTCGGTTCGGTAAGCGACGTGATAATCTGCCGTGAAGATATCGATCAAATGCTGATAGGAAAAAGCGCCGACGAAGCCTCGGCGCTCAAAAAGGCATACATCGGCGCTTATGATAGTGCTATCATCCCGACCAGCGGCAGAGTAAGCGCGGATTATAGAAAAGACGTCTGTATGAACCTGCTCCGCGATTTTTTAGAAACAAACGGGATATAAGGTCTAAACGCAAAGCCGACGCAGTCGCTCCGGTAAAATTATTCAGTAAATTTACTCAATACCAAACACCAAATACTAAATACTAAACACTAAACACCAGATAAACGATGAATAAACCAACTACGTGTCATTCTGAGCTTGCGAAGAATCTCCGAGGGCCTGTACTTCAATGCACTAAGATCCTTCGCTACTCTCAGGATGACAACAGGGTTGGCTTTATCATCGTTTACATAGAATCAAGCTCCATATCTCCGCCGGCAGACCGACGCCATCGCTGTGGTCGGCGGTTTTTCCGTCATAGCGGACGCGGACAGCGCCGCCACCCAAAGGGAGAAATCCCGCGTTTTTGCTGTCATTGAAATCTTCTTCGTTTTCGAACAAAGTGAACTTATCGAGATACGGCGCGCTCGAATAGGGGCAGAACACTTCGCAGTTGCCGCACTCGTTGCACATAGAGTCGATATGTATGATCTGCGGGCGGCCTTCGACGCGCACTGAGATATTTGCGCGGTTGGGGCAGACGTCTACGCAGCATTCACATATTGTAGCGCATTCAAGGCATCGCTCTGAGTTGTGGACTGACGCGCAATCACAGTATAGTACGCCTTTTTTTGCTTCAGCCGGTTTTACGTCAGGATTCACGTTCAGGTCGGCATAACGCTCTATACTCACACCGGCAATAGCCTCGGCGCACTTTATGGCGTCCGCTACGGCTTCGGCTACGGTGGCAGGGCCTCCCGCCGCGTCGCCCGCTATATAGACGCCTTTTACTTTGGTCTCAAGCGTATCGCTGTTTACAACTACTTTGCCTTTTTCGCCTGTCGGGATACCAAAACGCTCGAATAACTCCCTGTCGACATTGTTGCCAACGGCTGAGATGACAGTGTCAGCGGGGATTTCAACTGTTTGCCCGGTCGGGACGGGGCTGCGCCTACCGGATGCGTCCGGCGCCCCGAGTTCCATTTCTGCGCAAACTAAAAAGCCGTTCCGTAACCCGGTTGGCGCCAGTAACTCCCGGAACTCCACTCCATCCTCTATAGCGAGTTCTAGTTCCTCTCCGTCAGCCGGCATATAGCGTTTTGTACGGCGGTACACCAGCGAAACTTTCTCAACTCCTGCAGCACGTTTTGCGGCGCGGGCAGCGTCCATTGCCGTATTTCCGCCACCGACTACTACAACGTTTTTACCGAGGCGCACAGTTTCAGGATTTTCCTTCAGCGACTCAAGGAATTCCAGCGCGTCGAGCGCGGCGCCATTGTCCAGCGCCAGTACTCCGGGCTTCCATACGCCGACCGCTATAATGACTTGCGAAAATCCTTCAGACCGCAGCGCTTCAAGGCTCAAGACCTCGCTGTTCAACCGCACCTCTGCGCCCGTCGCCTGAACGAAAACAACGTCTTTATCTATGAAGGAACGGTCGATTCGAAAATCAGGTATCACATGCCTTACGATACCGCCCAGTTCGCCTTTTTTTTCAAATAGAGTGACGGAGCGGCCGGCTTTCGCCAGAAAATACGCCGCTGAAAGCCCCGCCGGGCCTCCGCCGATCACGGCGATTCTCCCGCTGGATCCGGCGGCATTTTCTACGGGCTGAGTTCGCTCAAATCCGGTTTGACGGAATTGAGTCCGAGTTTCTTCAACCAGTTGACTAAAGGCTTTTTCCGCCGCTTCCAGCTTGACTGCCCGAATATTAACGCTGTTTTCATAAAAAGCGCGGGTGCATTTATCCATACAGCGATGAGAGCAAATAGCGCCTGTTATGAATGGGAGCGGGTTGCTCGCGGTGATGACACGGAGCGCTTCGAGATACTTTCCTTCACCGACAAGACGCAGATACGCGGGAACGTCCTGTTTGATCGGGCAGCCGTCGCGGCATGGCGCGGTAAAGCAATCGAGCAGCGGGACCTGTGCTTGCATCTTGCGCTCCGGGGGTAGCCCGGCAGCCTTACGGTACAACTGGTCTTGCCCTGCCGTATCGACCATCGCCTGAAGCTTTACGAGGTTTACACCGTGAAATTGCGTAGATCCACTATTGGCTGATTTTACAGCCGGTCCAGGAGCCGTGTCTTGAAACGCTCTGTCGGCCAGTTTTTCAGCTATTTGCTTCATGCGCTGATACCCGCCCGGCTTAAGCAGCGTTGTTGCTAAAGTTATCGGCCATATGCCTGTGTCTAAAATATCGCCTATATTGCGGAAGTCAGCGCCGCCTGAATAGCTGATGCGCAATTTTCCGTCAAACGCTTTCGACAGGCGGTTCGCCACTTCAATAGAAAGCGGGAACAGCGACCGTCCGGACATATACATCTCATCGCCCGGAAGCTCGCTGCCTGTAATTTGTGCTGGAAAAGTATTAGTCAGCTTAACCCCGAATGACAAAGAGAGGCTGTCAGCCATATCGAGCAGCCTGCGCAGCATGGGAACCGCGTCCTCAAACTGCAGATCGGATTTAAAATGATGATCGTCAAAGGCGACATAATCAAACCCCAGATCGTCCAGAGTCTTCCGCGCATACTCGTAACCCAGCAAGGTCGGGTTGCATTTGACAAATGTGTGCAGCTTCTTCTCGCTTATCAAATAAGACGCGATGCGCTCGATTTCTTCGGGCGGGCATCCATGCAGCGTGGAAAGCGTTATGGAACAGCAAATCTTCGGGTCTATGGCTTCTACGTAGTCTTTGTCTACTTTTTTGAATCGATGCAGGTTCCCAAGCGCCCACTGCTTGCAGTTTTTCCATGATTCGGTGTTTTTCGCGTTTTTTAACCCCTCGATAAAGCTGTCTATTTTGTCAGTCTTGATTCCGGCAAGGTCATATCCCACGCTCATATTGAATATAAAACCGTCCGGGTCTCCGAGGTCAAACTCGAGGCTTATCAGCTTTATCGCGAACCACGCCTTTATATACTCGTCCAGAGCCTGCGGAACATATAGCTCCGTTGACCATTCTACGTTATACCCCTCGTCAGCCGCCAGAATGCAGGGCTTCGATACCGGGAGGTCCTCGCCGTCGAGAGTCTGCACCGTTTTCAGTTCGAAGAACCTGCCGCCCGCCGCATAACTGGCAATCAGATTTTGAGCAAGCTGCGTATGCGGGCCCGCAGCCGGGCCAAACGGGACTTCAAGTTTGCTTCCGAAGATTTCCAGTGGTTTCACGCCATTCGCGCTGTAAAGCTTTCTGACGCCGAAAACCGATCGCTCCCGCTCATACTCTTTCAGCACCCTGTCCATCAAACTCCCGAAAGGTATCTGTCTCATTCTATCGCTCATAGCAACCTCCTGCATAAGTAATATGTACCTGCTCAGGGGGGTATCCGAAAAATGCGGAGCGGTTGCAGTCCCGCACACTAGTGCTGCGAATTGCAAATAACTGGACTGATATTGCGTGGTATTTTTTCGTCTGGCGAGGCGAAAGCCCGCAGGAATACCCCAGTTATTTCAAGGGATTTCAACGAAGTCAGGCGGAAAAAGACCGCGTAAGATCGGGCTAGTTATTTGCAATTCGTAGCACTAGTTATTTGCTATTCGTAGCACTAGTGGATAAGCGGGAACGGTTCTCCTGTCTCCCCCGTCTCTAGACTTTCTTCTTTAGTTCAAACAGCAGATTCATCGCTTCGAGCGGCGTCAGCGTATTTAAGTCGGTTGAATTCAATATCGCCGCAATCTCGCTTCCGCCCATATCGAGCAGCGATAGCTGCCCGAACTCAGGTCCTGATACCTGCACGGCGCGCTCGCGGCGCGGCGCGCCCTCATTTTCCAGTTCCTTCAACACAGCTTTTGCGCGCTTAATAACGGCGTCGGGGACGCCGGCAAGGCCGGCGACCTCGATGCCGTAGCTGTCGTCTGCGCCGCCGGGAACGATTTTTCGGAGAAAAATGATATCATCCCCACGTTTTTTTGCCGAGATATTGTAATTCTTTACGCCGTCTATCTCGTCCTCAAGCGCAGTCAGTTCATGATAGTGCGTAGCAAACATCGTTTTGGCTCCGAGTTTACGTTTGTCTGCGCAATGCTCCAAAACTGCTCGCGCTACCGACATCCCGTCATATGTCGACGTGCCGCGCCCGATCTCGTCAAGTATCAGCAAACTGGAGCGCGTAGCGTTTTTCAGAATATCCGCGACCTCGGTCATTTCGACCATAAATGTCGACTTTCCCGCTGAAAGGTCGTCGGACGCGCCGATCCGCGTAAACACACGGTCAACGACCCCTATCCGAGCTTGTTTTGCGGGTACGAACGAACCGATCTGCGCCATCAGCACTATTAGGGCTGTCTGGCGCATATACGTCGATTTCCCCGCCATGTTAGGCCCCGTTATAATAGCTGTCCGCGCCGCCCCGCCATCAAGGAAAGTGTCGTTCGGTACGAACAGCGTATCCTTCTGCATCAACTCCACCACGGGATGCCGCCCGTCGCGTATTATTATTGCCCCCGATATATCGATTTCCGGCATACAGTAGTTATTAACGGCCGCAGTCTCAGCGAGCGAGCAGAAAACATCCAGTTCCGCGACGCCCCCGGCCGACGCCTGTATGCGCCCTACCTCGGCCGCGACCCGTCCGCGCAGTTCTTCAAACAGTTTGTATTCAAGCGACGCGAGCCTGTCTTTCGCCGTCAGCAGTTCCGTTTCCAGTTCCTTGAGCTCCTGCGTGATGAACCGCTCGCAATTGGCGAGCGTTTGCTTTCTCACATAGTCGCCAGGTACGTCTTCGGAGCTTGAGCGTGGTATTTCAATGTAATACCCGAACACTTTATTATATCCGATTTTCAGCTTTTTACCCGTGCGTTCGCGCTCTTTCGCCTCTATCCCCGTCAGCGCGGCGGAGCTGTTTTCAAGCAGCGACCGTAACCGGTCGACCTCCGGGTCTGTCCCATTATTTATAAAGCCGCCTTCGCGGACGGAAAACGGCGGGTCGTCCTTGATCGTCGCGTCGATCAGCTCCGCTATATCACCCAGAACATCTATACCGGCACACTCGCGAAGCGCGGTACACTTCATCGGCGAAAGTAACGCAGTAAGCTCCGGCAGCGCGTTTATCGATGATGATAGCGCTTTCATATCGCGGCACACGGCATTGCCGAATACGATTTTACCTATCAGCCTTTCCATATCGCCGACATTCCTGAGCGTTGAGATCAGTTCCCCCCGCGCAACAGTCGCGCCCACGAGCTCGGAGACCGCGCTCTGACGCCGTTTTATCGGCGCTGTCGACAATAAAGGACGCAAAACCCATGTCCTTAAGAGCCTGCGCCCCATCGGCGTTTTCGTCTTATCCAGCACCCAAAGCAGACTGCCTTTTTTTTCACCGGTTCTCAACGACCCCGCAAGCTCCAGATTGCGCATAGTGTTTATATCCAGTTCCATATGCGACCCGCCGGTATTGCGACGCAGCGTCCTGAGATGTGAAACATCAGTTTTCTGCGTATCGGCAATATATTTAAGCAGCGCCCCGGCTGCGCAAACTGCGGCCGGATCGAGCCCGTCGCATGCATCCTGTCCAAAATGTTCACGCAGCAACTCGGCGCTGTCGCCGCCGAACAAGCTGTCGCTTAACTGAACCATGCAGCCGATACGTGAAACAAGATACTCCCGCAGTGCGGCGCAAGCGTCGGAGGCGCCGCAAAGTATCGCCTCGGCAGGCGAGAATGAACTGATCTCGTTTTCAACATGGTACATGTCGTTCGTGATAAACTCTGTAACAGATATTTCTCCTGTCGACAGATCGGCAAAGCATGCGGCGGACTTGTCGCCAAGGTATACGGCGCAGAGGTAATTTGGTCTGCTTTCGTCCAGCATCGATGATTCCATCAATGTTCCGGGCGTTACGATACGGACTATATCCCGGTCGACCAACCCTTTCGCTGTCGCGGGATCCTCTATCTGCTCGCATATCGAGACTTTATATCCTTTCGCGATAAGTCGGGCTATATACGACTCCGACGAGTGGTATGGGACGCCGCACATCGGCACTCGTTCGTCCGGGTCTCCGGTCGATTTATCGCGCGACGTTAGCACGAGGTCCAGCTCCTTTGATGCTGTCCTGGCGTCATCGCCGAACATCTCATAAAAATCGCCGAGCCTAAAAAAAAGGATGCTGTCGCTGTTGCGCTCCTTGATCTCAAGATATTGCTTCATCATCGGCGTAACCGCAGACGCTCCGCTCAATTTTAGTCACTCCCCGGCTTTCAGATAATTGCTGATTGCTTATTGCCAGTTGCTAATTGCTCGTTTTTCGTTGTTCTTTATTCATTATACGTCGTTCGTTGTTAATTGTATTCCCCCATAGCGGCGTCTATTCTACCAGCGATGATCATCTCCAGCGCGGCAGCCGCGTTCGCAGCAGCATCGGCGATTAGTCTTTTATCCTCTCCGGAAAGCTTAGACAGCACCCAGTCCGCCATGTCATAACCCTCGCCAGGAGGGCTGCCTACGCCGATTTTTATCCGGGGGAACCCGTCTCCGCCGCATTTTTCGATAATATCCTTCAGCCCGTTATGCCCGCCCGCCGATCCACTCCGACGGATACGCAGTTTTCCCATAGGCATTGAGACGTCGTCGGATACCACAACGACATTCCCCAGCGGCACCCTGTAAAAATGCATAGCTTGCTGAAGCGCCCCGCCGCTCAGATTCATGTAAGTTTGCGGTTTCATAAGAAACACCCGCTGCCCGCCAAGAGTCGTCAGGGCTGTGAGTGAGCTGAATTTGATCCTGTTTATCTTGATATTGGCGCTTCTCTCAGCAACATCCGCCGTTATAAAGCCGGCGTTGTGCCGCGTGTTCTCATACCGCGCGCCCGGATTGCCTAAAAAAACGACGATCCACGATACCGATTTATCTCTCCTGCTAAAAAACATAGCTCCCCCAGAAGCGCTATAGCTAGCCCACGGAAGCATTATAGCCCCCGTTAGCGTTAGCGAAATAGTGTTGATATCGACACTTCCTGGAAAATGCGCTCGATCGCTTCAGCAAACAGCGGCGCGGCTGAAAGATACTTGATCTTTGAGCACGGTTTCGCGCCGGGATAAGGGATCGTGTCGGTAAAAACAAGTTCCTTGACGACGCTCTGTTCAATTAGCTCAAGTGCCTTTCCGGAAAGCACGCCGTGACTTGCGCACGCATAGATATCTCCGGCCCCCCCGATCTCAACCAGCGCTTTAGTAGCCACGCAAAGACTTCCGGCCGTATCGACCATATCATCAAATAGTATTACACGCTTGCCTTCGACCGATCCGATGATATTTACGACTTCCGCCTGATTCGCTTTTTCACGGCGCTTATCGATGATTGCGAGACCCAAACCCAATTTCATTGCGAACGCGCGGGCGCGGGCAACAGAACCGATATCCGGGGATACTACGATAACGTCCTTAACATCGTCGCCAAACTGTTTATGAAAGTAATCTGCAAACAACGGGCTTCCGAGCAGATTATCAACAGGGATATCAAAAAAACCCTGGATTTGCGCCGCATGCAGATCCATAGTCAGCACCCTGTCAGTCCCGGCGGACATGATCAGGTTAGCAACCAGCTTTGCCGATATAGGGTCGCGGGATTTCGCTTTCCTATCCTGGCGCGCATAACCGAAATATGGAACGACGACCGTTATCCTACTTGCGGACGCGCGCTTGCAAGCGTCGACCATAATGAGCATTTCCATGAGATGGTCGTTTATCGGAGCGCATGTCGATTGAATGATGAACACATCCGACCCACGCACAGACTCGTGAAGCGATACTGAAATCTCTCCGTCCGAAAAAGTCGTCACATCGGTATGACACAGGCGCAAGCCGATATTTCGGCACACATTCTCTGCAAAAGGTTTGTTAGAGTTCCCGCAAATAATTTTGATATCCTTGCCATGAGCCATTGTATGCTCCCCCTGTTAATAAATAATAAAGCAGAATGCAGAAGTTATTGGTCATAATCGTCATTCGCTTGCCTTTTGCCCGGGATTCCCGGACTACATTATCGCCGCTTTATCGAGATCCTCGAGTATAACAGTAGTCAAATCTTCGCGAGTGTGTTCATCCAGCGATGAAACCCTGTCGGAGTGAACAGATACGATGTTTTCAAAAAAATTCCTGACATGTCTGGCATTACCGAAGTTTTCGTCCCGCATTTCATATATATCGCGAAAGTGCCTGTGGGCGAACTCGATCGCGTCTTCGGTAAGGGCATATTCGCTTTTCGCACACATGGAGTCAAAAATCGCATAAAGTTCGTCGCTGTTATAATCTTCGAAAACGAAATATCGGTTGAAACGTGACTCAAGGCCGGGGTTTGATCCGATGAAACGTTCCATTAATTCACTGTAGCCGGCAACGATGACTATCAGGTCGTTCCTGTTATCCTCCATCAATTTCAGAAGTGTCTCTATCGCTTCCCGGCCAAAATCATTGCCGCTGCCTACGTCCGGAGCCAGAGAGTACGCTTCGTCGATGAAAAGTATCCCGCCAAGCGCGCTTTTAACTGCCTCCGTCGTCTTAATAGCGGTCTGTCCGACAAATCCGGCGACGAGTCCCGACCGGTCGACTTCGATCAGTTGGCCTTTTGAGAGTACTCCAATAGCGCGGTATAACTCGGAGAGGATCCTTGCAACAGTCGTTTTGCCTGTACCGGGGTTCCCCATAAACACCATATGCAGAGACAGCGGGGGGTTCGGCAGTTCCTTTTCCTCGCGCAACCCGCGGATTTTGACATAGTTGATAAGGCTCTTTACATTCTGTTTGATGTTTTCAAGGCCCACAAGCGTATCAAGCCGTTCGAGCAACTCCTCTACAGTCGGCTCCTTCTCGGCGGTCTCAGCTTCCGGCGCAGATGACGCGGCGTTCGGCGCGGATGACGCGGCGTTCGGCGCGGATGACGCTGCGTTCGGCGCATTACCAATTGCGCAATCTGTGTCTTTTTTGTCACTCATCTTTTCAGAAAGCAGCTTTGCCCGGGGCGTCGCAGATGTTTCCTCGATAAGCTCTTTTGCCGCGTCTTCAGCTTGCTTAATAGTACCAAGCAAATCAGCAAAATCTGAAAGACTGTCAAGGTAAGTCCCTGCAGGTTTCAGATTACGCTCGAGATTTATTCTGTCGTTTTTACTGTTATCCATCGCTCTCCCCAATAAAGGCGGCTATTCGCCGCCTTTAACCGGATGTTATCATAAAAAAGCACACCAAAATATGGTATACTAATCTAACGTCCACGGCGGCGGGCGCCTTTTTTATCGGTGTTGCTTTTCAGACCTGACATTTTATTATTTGAATCCTGCATAAACCGCTTAAGTTTATCTTCAAAGGAAGGTTCGGGCGGCGCTTCCTGTTGCTTTGGCTGTGAGCGATGGCTAATTATATCCGCCGATACCGGGGCTACAGACTTCATCGACAGGTTCATCCGGCCGGATTTATCCACCCCTATTACCTTGACGGTAACCTCCTGCCCTTCGGTAAGATGATCCCTGACATCGCTGACGTATGTACTCGCGATTTCGGAAATATGCACAAGACCGGATTTTCCCGGCGCTACAGTTACGAAAGCGCCGAATTTTGTGATACCGGTAATTTTCCCTGTAAGTATTGCTCCCACTTCGAATTCCATATGATATGAAAACCCTCTCAGTGAAACACGTAAAGAATACAGTATCCGGGTCTCGTTGTTACTCTATAATATCAGCGCACTGTCACAGCAGACTAGTCTGCAGCGTCAGTTTCGCCTCCGCCATCGTAAAACACTATCTCGCCGGGTAATACCAGCCCCAGATTCGACCGCGCAATACCCGCTATCACATCAGGATCGTTATAGTTTTCAATCTGATACTCGAGCTCGGCGTTCGAAATCTCCATTTCGGCTACGTTCCTTCTTGCCTCATTAAGCTCGTCTCGCGTAGATTCGATACGCCCGCGGAGCGTTATCAGGGTAATACCGGCATATACAATCAGAGCAAATACTATTATCTTTGTAATTATTTTTGATCGCGGTTTCATTCGCGCCTCCTTTACCTACATTACCGTTCGTATTTCAGGTACACAAGCGAAACGAACACGGTCCACAGGGTGACGGGGCATATGCTTCAAATCCTTATACACAGTTATTGTATACCATCTTTTCCAATAATGGAAGTTTTTTTTCATTTTTTCTATATTATAGGAGTTTTTGGGGTATTGCGAACTGCTCCCACCACTAGCTCGCTCGCAAACGCTCGCTCCTTGAAGTGGGGGCTTCTTGCGTTATAGGTCAGGGGGTATCCGGTAACCTTCTCGCTACAATACGTGTTACAGCAATATTTGTTTCGCTTTACACAGGAGCGATAGTTTGCTATAATTACGCTCAGTCATCAGATGTCAGCGG
>Ga0082212_10003711_pt1 | contig 21504 bp, 36 predicted proteins | sample TergutNt197P3_FD_71548 | JGI IMG/M metagenome (GOLD analysis project Ga0082212, IMG submission 71548) | Neocapritermes taracua P3 segment gut microbial communities from Petit-Saut dam, French Guiana - Nt197 P3 | ecosystem: Host-associated > Arthropoda: Insects > Digestive system > Gut ... | reverse complement strand
TTTCTTTTGCCTTAACAGAATAGGTTTTCATTAAAAGCCTTCCTCGTAATACACACTATTCAAATACAAGCCACAGCTGGGCACCATAGGTCCAGCCAGACCAAATTCGCAAGTGTTGATTATACCCTGAAACTCACTTAGTGTCATCTTTCCCTGCCCGATCCGCAGAAGAGCACCAACCGTATTGCGCACCTGATGCAGTAAAAAGGCACTGGCGACCATGCGTACAATCACCATCACGCCATCGCGCCGCACCGAGGCATGATACATGTGGCGCATCGTAGTGCGTTCCTCATCCTCCATGCTCGAGGCAAACGGGGCAAAATCATGCACGCCCAAAAGCATTGAACTCGCCTGATTCATAGCCTCAATATCCAACTCACCAGCCACGCGATGGGCACGCTCATTCCACAAGGGAGAGCGCGCGGACGTATTTAAGATAAAATACTCGTACTCACGCCTGCTGGCATGGCGCCGCGGATCAAAATCCATCTCTACCCTGCGGGCTGTTTTCACCGCAATATCAGGCGGTAGAAAATGGTTCATACCGCTGACAAATGCCTTTTCCTCAAGCGTTGATGCCGTAGCAAATGATACCACCTGACCTTTGGCATGCACGCCGGCATCGGTACGACCGGCCATCGTGACACGAATATCCTCACCGGTCAGCCGGTTCAGTGCCTTTTCAATTTCCGACTGCACCGTCGCCATATGCGGCTGCCACTGCGAGCCGGCATAGCGGGTGCCGTCATACTCAAGCACCAGCGCCAAGCGCACCAAAGATGTGGTATCAACCAAATCCGGCACCATCATAAAAACGTCCTGCGGCGCAGAAAGCGTCGGAGAAAGAGGCATAACTATTTTACCAACTCCAACTGTGCCATAGGAGCGCCGTCACCCATGCGCGGCACCATCTTGGTAATACGTGTATAACCGCCGTTGCGGTCAGCATAGCGTTTGGCGATATCGTCGAATACCTTATCTACAATATCCTCACTGTAGATAAAAGCCAACGCGCGACGGCGAGCACTCAGATCACCCTTCTTGCCCAGGGTAATCATTTTCTCCGCCATGCTGCGAACTTCCTTAGCCTTAGCCTCGGTAGTGACGATCTTTTCGCTGCTCATCAGGCTTTGCACCAGATTGCGATACATAGCCAAACGATGTGCCGTAGGCCTATCAAATTTTCTGCCGGATACATTATGTCTCATAATATTCTCACCTTGACCAGATTAGATAGTTAAAAACATCCTTTTAGGACGACTTCTTCTTGCGTGACGATTTCTTGGGGGCTTCTTCCTCTTCTTCGCTTTCATCGGAGCCGCCCTCGTCCCCCAACTTGGGGAAAGACAACCCAAGACTCGTCAGTTTTTCTTCCACTTCAATGCGTGATTTCTGTCCGAAGTTGCGCAGATTAAGCAGTTCTTTCTCATCTAAGCTGGCCAGTTCGCCAACCGTATTGATGCCGCTGCGATGCAGACAGTTCAATGCGCGCACCGAAAGATCCAGTTCCTTAACCGGCTTATTGTATATGTCCTCGGGTATGAAAGCCCGCATGGCTTTCTTCTCCTCGAGATCAGATGCACGGCTGAAATCGACCACCGGTTTAAGGTGCTCGACCAAAATGGCGGCACCACGGCTAATAGCCCTTGAGGGTGCCATCGTGCCGTCAGTCCAAATCTCAACCGTCAGTCTTTCCTGACTGGTTTCACGCCCCAAATGCAACGGCTCGGTAGTGAAATTCACCTTACGCACAGGCGTAAAGATGGCATCCACCGTGATTGTTCCTATGGGCATATTAGCACTGCCTCCGGCAGTTTGATAACCCATGCCCATATCAACGTCCAACTCAACCGCCAAGGATGCATTCTTACCGCTGAGAGTTGCCAAATACAGATCCGGATTAACAATCTCAAAATCCGCAGACGGCGTAATATCCGAGGCATGCACCTCACCTTCGCCATCTTTTTCCAGATACAACTTCCCCGGCTTGCCGCTAAGCGCTTTCATCCTAAGCGACTTGATGTTCAGCAGGAAATCCAGCACATCTTCCTTTACGCCTGGAATAGGCGAAAACTCATGCTGAATGCCGTCGATGCGTACGCGGGTGACGGCAGAGCCCGGCAGGTAGCGCAACAGTACGCGCCGCAGGGCATTACCGAGCGTAGTGCCAAAGCCTTTTTCTAAAGGCTCAATGACAAAACGTCCATATTTATCACTTGTTTCTACATTTTCAATCTTTGGTATAGATAGGCTCGCCAACATGGCCTCCTTAACTTCTAGCGGGAGTAATACTCAACCACTGAAGCCATATCAAACTTTGTTTCAATATCGCCGGGTGCCGGCACGCTAATAACACGCCCAACCATAGATGCTTTATCCAAGCTGAGCCAAGACGCAACAACTTTGCTGCCGATGCCTTCCGCAGCCAGCTTAAAGTAATTGCATTTTTTGCTGGCCTCACGCCAGCCGATCACGTCGCCCTCTTTCGCAAGGAAAGAAGGAATATCGGTGTTCTTGCCGTTAACCATAAAATGTCCGTGCTGCACAAGCTGACGAGCCTGCGTACGCGAATCGGCAAAACCCAAACGATAAACGACATTGTCCAGTCTCTTTTCCAACAGAACCAACAGGTTCTCGCCGGTGATACCGCTTTGGCGCTCAGCCTCAGCAAAGAAACGGCGGAACTGGCGCTCAAGCACGCCATAGCTATAACGTACTTTTTGCTTCTCACGCAACTGCATACCACGGTCTGATAGACGGCGGCGGCGTGAAAGCTGCGGGCCCGGCGGTTTGGGGCGTTTGTCAAAGACGCATTTGGTAATGCATTTATCGCCTTTAAGAAACAACTTGTCACCGCTACGGCGGCACAAACGACACTTAGCTTCAGTATATCTAGCCATAGACTATACACGTCTCCTTTTAGGTGGGCGGCAACCATTATGCGGTACAGGTGTCACGTCGCGAATACTGGTGATATGTAAACCGGAAGCCTGAAGCGAGCGGATAGCCGCTTCACGACCGCTACCGGGACCCTTTACGTATACCTCTACCTGTTTGAGACCGACTTCCATAGCCTTGCGCGTGGCTGATGCTGCTGCCATCTGTGCGGCATAAGGCGTGCTTTTGCGCGAGCCCTTAAAACCGGAGGCTCCTGCACTGGCTGATGAAATAACGTTCCCCTGCGGGTCAGTCAACGTAACAATAGTGTTGTTAAAAGTCGCCTGAATGTATACCCGCCCGGAAGGTATTACCCTCTTTTCGCGTTTTCTTGTTGGTTTCTTGCTTGTTTGTGCCATGTATTACTCCTAGTTGTTACTCAACTCAGTTACTATTTCTTTGCGCCGCGCTTCTGACCGCGACCGGCTACAGTCTTAGGCTTACCCTTACGTGTGCGAGCATTGGTGCGCGTACGCTGCCCTCTCACAGGCAGACTGCGACGATGGCGCAGCCCGCGGTATGAGCCAATATCAATTAAGCGTTTGATGTTTAAGTTGATCTCTTTGCGCAATTCGCCTTCAATGCGAAATTCGCGATCAACATATTCGCGGATGCGATTAAGTTCAGCCTCAGACAACTCATCCAGCTTGGATTCCGGTTTGACATTTGTCGCACTCAGAATTTCAAAAGCTCGCGTCCGACCTACGCCATACAGATACTGCAGGGAAACCCATGCCTGCTTATCCTTCGGCAAATCCACACCGGCTATACGTGCCATACTAAATATCCTCCTCTAACCAACCTAACCCTGACGCTGCTTATGCTTCGGGTTAGTGCAAATATTGCGAACTACGCCTTTGCGCTTGATAATTTTGCATTTTTCACATTGGACCTTAACTGATGCCCTTACTTTCATATAATACCTTCCCAAACACCTTTTATTACTTAAAGCGATAAGTGATGCGCCCACGCGTCAAATCATAAGGCGAAAGCTCTACCAACACCTTATCGCCGGGTAATACCCTTATATAATGCACCCTAATTTTGCCGGAGATATGTGCCAGCACTGCATGCCCATTGGACAGCTTCACCTGAAAGGTGGCATTGGGCAACGCCTCAACAACCGTCCCTTCTACCTCAATAGCCTCTTTTTTTGCCATAATAATCTTCAATTATGCCTTGGTCATAATTTCCGGCTCGCCGTCTGTCACAGCCACGGTATGCTCAAAATGAGCCGCCAAGCTGCCGTCAAGCGTCGAAACCACCCATTTATCGCGTCCCACTTTGGTACGCCAATCACCTGTGGTCAACATCGGCTCAATCGCCAGTGTCATACCTTTTTTTAACTCAGGACCAGTGCCGGGCTCACCAAAATTCGGCACCAAAGGGTCCTCATGCATAGCATGTCCTATGCCATGCCCCGTATATTCCCTTACCACGGTAAAGCCGCGCGATTCGGCACAACACTGTATGGCAGACGAAATATCACCCAGTCTGCCACCTGCACGCGCTGCAGCTATTCCGGCATTAAGCGACTCCCAAGTGGCATCCAGCAAGCCCATTGTAAGCATTCCCGCCTGCCCCACAACCACTGTGGTTGCAGCATCGCCCTGAAAGCCGTCGGCAATAGCGCCAAAATCCAGCGACACAACATCGCCACTTTTTATAACGCGTCTACCCGGAATGCCATGCACAATTTCATCGTTTATCGAAACGCACAGGCTGGCCGGATAACCGCGATATCCCTTAAACGACGGTCTTCCTCCCATAGCGCGAACTTCTCTTTCGGCGATTTCATCCAACTCGGCGGTCTCCATACCAGCACACACGCTGCCGCTTAACACGTCCAGCACCCGCGCCACCATACACCCCGCCTTGCGCATCGCTTGTAACTCGCGCTCATTTTTAATTCCAATAGCCATACTACTTGCTGTCGCCTATGGCTTTCACTATGCGCGCGGCAATACCTGCCACATCGCCGCTTCCGTCAATCTCAGCCAGTATTCCACGCTGCTTGTAGTACTCTATTAACGGCGCTGTATCCTTAAAATATACCTCCAAACGCCTCATCACTGTTTGCGGCGCATCATCCGCACGCTGATATAACTCACCTCCGCACTTGGCGCAGGCGGGCACAGCATCACCGTGCCTATAGTTATAAGGCGTCTGGCACAGGCGGCAGAGCCAGCGGCTTGAAAGACGCCTAACCAATTCCTCCTGCTCCACGCTGATATAGATTGCCGCATCGGCCCTTTCATAGGCACTATGCGCCAAGGCGTTATCCAAACTCTCGGCCTGAGCCAAATTGCGCGGAAAACCGTCAAGAATCACACCACGTCGGTCTATGGACTGAGAAAGCCTGTCCAGTACCATTTGAGTAGTAATTTCGTCAGGCACCAGCGCACCGCACTCCATAAAGGCCTTCACTTTCAACCCCAACTCATCACCGCGCTCCACTGCCCGGCGGAACAAGTCTCCGGACGAAAGATGCAACATCTGCATCTCCTGCGCTACAAGCGCCGCCTGCGTGCCTTTGCCGGCACCGGGCGCGCCCAAAAATACCACTATCTTAAAATCAGCCTTAGCCAAAAGCATTCCCTACTTAATGAATCCCTCATAGCGGCGCATAGCCAGCTGGGCTTCCATCTGTTTCATTGTATCGAGCACCACACCCACCACAATAAGCATACCGGAACTTGAAACCTGCAACATGGTGGCACTGGTCACAGTCTGCGCTATGAATGGGATGATGGCGACAAAGGCCAAGAAGAGCGCCCCGGCCCATGTTATATGCATGATTACACTGTTCAAATAAGCCGACGTCTGTTTGCCTGGTCTGATACCGGGCACAAAACCGCCCTGACGCTGCAATACGCCCGGCAGGTCCTGCTGCTGGAACATCACTGTGGTATAGAAGAAAGCAAAGCCCACGACCAACAGGAAGTACACACCCCAGTAAATCAACCCTCCGGGCAAATGTGCATTAGCGCTGAAAACGTTCACGACCCAACCGGCAAAACCGCCGCTGTCCGTGGTACCGCCGGCCCATGTCGCAATAATGCCGGGGAACGTGACCACAGCCATGGCGAAAATCAGCGGAATCATACCCGCCGTATTAACGCGCATGGGAATGTAGCTTGAGCCGCTCTGGCGGTACATGCGACCGCCGCGGTAAACACTCTTGGCGTACTGCACCGGTATGCGCCTATGCGCCTCGGTGAATATAACCACCAGGAAAGCTGTTGCCAGCGTGATGGCCAGGAAAATAACCAACCCTACCCATACCCATTCTCCCTGCTGCCCGGCAAAAAAGCCTGTACCTATTTGCTGCGGCAACTGAGCCATAATACCGGCAAAAATGATAATGGAAACACCATTGCCGATGCCGTACTGCGTAATTTGCTCACCCAACCACACCAAAAGCATAGTACCGGCAATCAAAGACATAACAATCGCAATGGTAGAAAGCGTACCGGTATCAACCAAAGCCCCCATACCGCGCAATAGCATAAGCTGGGCATACCCGGACAGACCGGCAAGGGGTATCATAAGCCAGTGAGTTATGGTATTGATGCGGTTGCGACCGCTTTCACCCTCTTCAGCCAGCCGCTGCAAGGCAGGGATGACCGGTGTCATCAGTGTCATAACAATGCTGGCGGTGATATACGGATACACACCCATAGCCGCCACACTGAAGTTGTTAAGCGCACCACCGCTGAACATATTAAACATACCGAACAATGGGTTATTATTCAGTTGCTCTTTCATAACCTCAGCGTCTACGCCCGGCACCGGAACATGCACTAAAAAGCGGAATGCCACCAAAATGCCGAATGTTATGAGCAGGCGTTTGCGCAAATCCGGTAGGCTAAACGCATCTATCATCGCCTGAATCAGGCGCGGCCTGGACGACGCTTTCTGCGCCATTAGGCAACCTCCTCCGCAGTACCACCGGCAGCCTCAATTTTCTCTTTAGCTGCCGCCGAGTAGCTGCCAACTTTTACCTTGAGGGCTTTTTTGATTTCACCACCGGCCAGAATTTTCACAGGCAAAGCAGTGGTTTTGATTAAGCCTTCAGAGAGCAGCGTTTCCGGAGTAACGGAACTGCCGGCCCTGAAACAATTCAGTGCAGAAACATTTACCACACTAATTTCTTTCTTGAACAGATTGGTAAAGCCGCGTTTTTCAGGCAGGCGCTTGATAATCGGAAGTTGTCCTCCCTCAAATCCCGGTCTAATACCAAAGCCGGCGCGCGCCTTGTTACCTTTGCAACCGCGACCGGAATAAGTACCATGTCCAGACCCTACGCCACGTCCGACACGCTTGCGAAACTTGCGCGCGCCGAAAGCCGGGGCTAACTCATGCTGTTTCATTAAGACACCTCCTCAACCCTGACCAGATGTCTTACCTTGACGATCATGCCGCGCATAGCGACAGAATCCTCTTTTATTACACTATGATTCAGGCGCCTAAGCCCCAACGCTTCAATAGTGCGCTTCTGATCCCCGGGATAACCGATATCACTTTTAATCCATGTTACTTTTAATTTAGCCACCGCTGGTCGCCTCCTGCGGTTTTTCGTCTCTGCTACGTTTAGCTATTTCAGCTTTTGGATCCTTCAAGCTGGCAAGCGCCAGCATAACAGCCTTTGCCACATTTGTTTTGTTGGAACTGCCAAGCGACTTGGTCAAAATATCCTTAATCCCAACCGCCTCCACCACGGCACGCACACTGCCACCGGCAATGATGCCCGTTCCGGGTGCAGCCGGCTTCAACAATACGTTGGTGGCCCCAAATCTGGCATTTACTTCATACGGGATAGTCCCGCCCATCATCTGTACCTTAATAAGGTGCTTGTGCGCTACGGCATTGGCTTTATTGATGGCCTCCGGGACCTCGTTCGACTTACCCACGCCAATACCCACGTGTCCGGCGCCATCGCCGCTCACCACCAAAGCCGCAAAGCTAAGCCGCTTGCCGCCTTTGAGCACTTTGGAAACGCGTCTAATGTAGATTAACTTATCGTTAAGCGCCAACTCAGTTGCGTCAATCTTGCTTCTGGTTATTTTTTCCTTAGCCATCGTTCCATCCTTTTAGAATTCCAGCCCGGCTTTGCGGGCCGCCTCAGCCAGACTTTTCACGCGACCGTGATACTTATAACCGCCGCGGTCAAATACCACGCTTTTGACGCCGGCATTGATGGCTCTTTGCGCCACCATGGTACCGACGATGTCTGCCTGCTCGGCTTTCTTTTTGCCGTCTATTTTCTGGACTATTTCCGGCTCCAGCGTGGAAGCAGATGTCAGCGTGTGCCCTTGCTCGTCATCAATTACCTGAACATAAATATGCTGCAAACTGCGAAAAACACATAGGCGCGGACGCTCGGCTGTACCTTTCAGCGTAGCGCGGATACGCGCATGCCGCGTCTGCCTTGCCTTTCTAGTATTAAGCTTGGACATTATTTTGCTTTACCTCCACCAACAGCCTTACCGGCCTTGCCAGGCTTAAGCTTAACAACCTCACCGGCATAACGAATGCCTTTGCCTTTGTAAGCATCAGGCGGGCGAATGCGGCGGATTTCAGCAGCCATCTGACCGACAGACTCTTTATCAATACCGGATACCTTAATGTTAACATTCTTGGCATCCACATCAAGCGTGATGCCGGGACGGGGTTTGATGCAAACGGTATGGGTAAAACCGACGCGCAGGTTGACGTTGTCCCCTTCCTTATCGGCACGGAACCCGACACCTACCACCTCAAGCCCTTTTTCATATCCGCTGTGGACACCCACGACCATATTGTCCAGCAGACTGCGCGTCAGACCATGCAACTCGCGATGCAGCTTAGCATCGGATGGTCGCTCCACAGTCAGGACACCGCCATCCAAGTTCAGTTTCATCTCTGAACTGACAGTGCGCTTGAGTTCCCCTTTGGGCCCCTTGACGCTGACCCTGTTTCCATCAATTTTGACTTCCACCCCCGGTGGAACTGTAATAGGCATACGACCAATTCTGGACATATTCAGACCTCTAATTCGAATTACCAAACATAGCACAGAAGCTCGCCGCCAAGGCCCTGCTTCCATGCTTTGTAACTGGGTACGACACCACGGGACGTTGAAAGTATGGCAATACCCATACCACCAAAGACACGCGGGATTTCATTGTGCTGCACATACAAGCGCAGACCCGGCTTGCTCATGCGCTTAAGGCCCATAATCATAGGCTTGTTGCGCTCCTGATACTTCAGCGTAATTTTAATGTCACGCTTAATACCATTATCCACTACCTCATAAGCACTGATGTAGCCTTCCTGCTTTAGTATCTTGGCAATGCTTAGCTTCATCTTGGAAGCCGGCATCGTCACAGTGTCGTGGCGTGCCATAGCCCCGTTGCGAATTCTCGTCAACATATCTGCGATAGGATCACTTACTGACATCCGCTTTTTCCTCCGTATCTATAGGTTACCAACTGGATTTGCGCACACCGGGAATCTGCCCCGAGTTAGACATTTTGCGGAAACAGATGCGGCATAAACCAAATAAGCGGATATAACCCCGCGAACGCCCGCACAGGTGGCAGCGGTTATGCTGCTGCACACGGTATTTGGTCGGACGCTTTGCTTTTACAATCTCTGATACTTTAGCCATATTATCCTCGTTCCTTAGTTCTTAACAAAGGGCATACCCAACAACTCAAGCAACTGATGACCTTCCTTATCCGTTTTGGCACTGGTCACCATGGTAATCTCCAAGCCGCGCAATTTATCCACTTTATCAAACTCAATCTCAGGGAAAACCGTTTGTTCCTTGAGCCCCAGTGTATAATTTCCGCGTCCATCCCATGAGTCCGGCACGCCGGCAAACTCACGAATGCGCGGCAGTACGATAGAAATGAGCTTGTCCAAAAACTGATACATGCGCTCACCGCGCAGTGTCACCTTGACACCGACAGGCATGCCGACACGCAGTTTGAAAGCTGAAATGGACTTGGTAGAACGGCGCACGATGGTGCGCTGCCCCGTAATGGCAGACAAATCCGACTGAGCCGCCTCGATTGCCTTGGCGTTGGTAATAGCCTCGCCGGCACCGATATTGAGCACTATTTTCTCAACGCGCGGTACCTGCATCACATTGGCATAGCCGTTCTCTTTCATCAGAGCCGGCACAACATCTTTACGGTATTTATCCTGTAGTCTTGTCATTTTAGTCCAGCACCTCTTTACACACCTTGCAGCAGCGCACGCGGTTGCCGTTATCCAGCACCTTAATCCCAACGCGCGCCGGTTTGCTGCACTTGGGGCACAGCAACATAACATTGGAGGCATGCAACGGGGCTTCGCGCTCAATAATACCTGCCTGCTTGGCATCGCCACGCGGACGCGCATGCTTTTTGATGTAGTTCACGCCGTCCACCTGAACCTTATTTTCGCGCGGAAAAGCAAAACGGATTTTGCCTTTCTTGCCTTTGTCTTTGCCGGCAATTACCAGTACGGTGTCATTCTTTTTGATATTCATAATATTAAACCAACCTATAATACTTCCGGTGCCAGCGAGAGTATCTTTGTAAAATTCCGCTCTCTCAGTTCACGGGCAACGGGGCCGAAGATACGTGTACCCTTGGGATTGTTCTTATCCGTGAGAATAACTGCTGCATTGTCGTCAAAGCGAATATAAGAACCATCAGGGCGGCGATACGGCTGCACAACACGTACAATAACCGCATGCACCACCTCACCCTTCTTCACCACGGCATCCGGAGTGGCTTTTTTAACAGCACAAACAATCACATCGCCCACGCGGGCATCCTTACGCCCAGTACCGCCGGGGATGTTGATACACATCACTTGGCGAGCTCCGGTATTGTCCGCCACTCTTAATCTGGTATACTCTTTAATCACGGTACTACCTCTTTAGATTACTTCCTCTGGTTTAACCTCGGGGACATCCCCACGGCTGAGAACTTCGGCCACACGCCAGCGTTTCAGCTTGGACAGGGGTCTGGTCTCCACAATGCGAACCTTATCATCCAGCTTGCACTCATTCTTTTCATCATGAGCCAAATACTTCACCATAATACGATACGTTTTATGATACAGTGAATGCTGCTTTTGCTTCTCTACTGCAACCACCACAGTTTTGTCCATTTTGGTACTGACTACCAAGCCGATCATACTTTTTACATTCGCCATAGAATTAATCCTGCCTTATACCCAACTCGCGCTCGCGCTGAACCGTTTTCATACGGGCAATATCGCGCCTGGTCTGCGGAATCTCGCGGTGATTCTTAATCTGTTTGGTTGCAGCCTTAAAGCGTAAATCCAGCATCTTGCGATGCGTTTCGCTCAGCTTTTTCTCCATCCCATCACCTGTGAGAAGCCGTACTTCTTCAATCTTCATTTGTACTCAGCTCCTTTTCTTTGCTACCGCCCACAATCTCACGGGCAATAAAACGGGTGTCGAATGGCAGTTTATAGGAAGCCAAGCGCATGGCCTCCTTGGCTATGTCATAATCCACGCCGCCGAGCTCGAATAAGATGCGACCCGGTTTGATTACAGCCACCCAATGGTCAGGAGCACCCTTGCCGCCACCCATACGGGTTTCCGCCGGCTTTGAGGTGACGGGCTTATCCGGAAAGATGCGAATCCACACCTTGCCGCCGCGGCGCACACTGCGCACGATGGCACGGCGCGCCGCCTCAATCTGACGCGCTGTCATCCAAGCCGGGCTGGTAGCTTGTAAAGCATACTCACCGAAAGCCAGCGTAGCCCCTGAATGCGCCGTACCGGTACGGCGCCCTTTATGCGTTTTCCTAAATTTAACACGTTTCGGTTGTAACATCTGGTTTCCTCTAACACCACAGAGCTAATAGCTCTGTCATTATTCCTTTTTATCCTTAGCCTTGGACTGCTTCGCAGCCTCAGTTTTTGGCTTGGCAGCTTTTGCTTCCTTAGACGCCTCCTCCTTAGGTTTGGCAATCTTGGCTTTTGCCGCTTTCTCTTCAGTTTTTTCTGCTGCCTTAACTGGTGCAGACTCTGTTTTCTTGGCGCGCGGCTTGGCCGGTTTCTTTTCACCGAAGTCCGCCTCAGCCTTTATCTCTTCGGTTGCCTTGACCTCAGCTGTGTTTTCGGCCTTCTTGCGGGTACGTGGCTTCTTAACTTCAGCTGCGGCGCTGTCGGACGTGTCCTTAACCGGGGTTTCCTTCATTTCGGAAACCGCCTCAGCCATAGTCACATCCTTTGAAGCGCGGGCTGCCGGCGTAACCGCAGTCTCAGTCATTTCCTCAACCGCCTCAACAACAGGGAAAATATCGCCGCGGTAAATCCATACCTTAACGCCAATACGCCCAAGCGTAGTATGGGCCTCGGTGAAGCCATAATCTACATCGGCTCTGAGAGTCTGCAACGGAACGCGCCCCTGATGCATCAGCTGGCGCCGTGCAATTTCCACACCGCCAAGGCGTCCGGAGCATAAAATTCTCATGCCTTTGGCACCAGCCTGCATAGTGCGGAAAATAGCCTGCTTCATAGCACGGCGATAGGCCACACGGCGCTCCATCTGCTCAGCTACGGAACGGGCCACCAAATAAGCATCCAACTCCGGCTGGCGGATCTCGCGGATATCCAGCTGTACCTTCTTGCCATCCAGTACCTTTTCCAAATACTGGCGCATTTCCTCAACGCGCTGCCCGCCGCGTCCAATGACGATGCCGGGACGCGAGGTATGTACGGTAACCGACACTTTATTGGCCTGACGCTCAATATCCACCTGTGCAATGCCGGCATCGCTGTACTTGGTCTGCACTGCTTTGCGCAGCTTGGCATCCTCCAGAATGAACTCGGCATAGTGTTTGTCGTCATACCATTTGGACTGCCAATCGCGTATGACGCCAATACGGAACCCCATAGGATGAACTTTACGTCCCATTAACCCTCCTGCTCCGCCACAATAACAGTGATATGGCTGGAACGTTTCATAACGTGATCAGCACGACCGCGTGCTCTTGGCATAAAGCGCTTCAACATGGGCGCATCGTCAGCATAAATCTTAACAATTCTCAAATCCGCCGGTGTCATGCGGAAATTATTCTCAGCATCAGCTGCAGCCGTCTTGACCACACCTGCCACAACCTTGGCAGACGGCGAGGCAGAGAACTTCAAAAGCGTAAGCGCCTCCTCAATCTGTTTGCCACGCACCATATCAAGCAACAGCCGTACTTTGCGCGCCGAAATCCCTGTATTTTTAACTGTTGATTTAACTTCCATGACTATTCCTTAACGCACCTGTGTCGTTTTATCTGACTTGGCAGCATGACCACGGAAAGTGCGGGTTGCGGCAAACTCGCCCAGTTTGTGGCCTACCATATTCTCGGTGATAAAAATCGGCACATGGCGCCGGCCGTCATAAACACCTACATTCAAGCCGACCATTTCAGGCAGAATTGTCGACCAGCGCGCCCAAGTCTTGATAACTACCTTCTTACCCGAGCGGTTAACATCCTCTACCTTCTCCATCAGATTGGCGTCTATAGCCGGTCCCTTTTTAATTGACCTTGACATTTACTTACCTCGCCGCTTTACGATTAATTTATCCGAATACTTCGGTTTACGTGTCTTATAACCAAGAGCCGGCTTACCCCAGGGGGTCTTCGGTCCCGGCATACCAACAGGCGAACGACCCTCGCCACCACCATGTGGATGATCCCGCGGCGTCATAACCGTACCGCGCACCGCTGGACGCCAACCCTTAAGGCGTCTGCGTCCAGCCTTACCCAGTTTTACATTGGCATGCTCAACATTGCCGACCTGCCCGACAGTGGCATGGCACTCGGCACGCACGCGGCGCATCTCACCCGAAGGCAGACGCAACAGCACATAATCGCCTTCCTTGGCCATCAGTTGTGCCACCGTACCGGCACTGCGCACCAACTTTGCGCCGCGACCGACCTCGGTCTCGACATTGTGCACCAAAGTACCAGTTGGCATATTCTTTAAGGGCATGGTATTGCCCGGTTTGATATCGGCATCACCGGCCATCTTCACGACGTCATTAACACCGACGCCGTCTGGGGCGACTATATAGCGCTTGTCACCATCATAATAATAAATCAGCGCAAGATTAGCAGAACGCCCCGGGTCATACTCAATGGCTGCTACGCGCCCGGGAACGCCCTCTTTATCGCGTTTGAAATCCACCACGCGCAGCATGCGCTTGACGCCCGAGCCGCGATGACGCACTGTCACCCTGCCTTGAACATTGCGGCCGGCGCGCTGCTTTTGCGGCACTATCAGTGCCTTCTCAGGTGTTTTCTTTGTAACCTCATCATAAGTCAGCCCTGTCATATTGCGACGACCTGGCGACGTTGGACGGTAAACTCTAATTCCCATGTCCTATACTACTCCTTAAACGCCTTCAACCAACTCGATTTTGTCGCCGGCTTTAAGCGTCACAATGGCCCTCTTTCTGGAAGGCGTGACCGTAATACCGCGCCCGACACGGCGAAGTTTGCCTTTGACTACCATCACATTGACGCCGGTAACGGTAACCTTGAAAGCCTTTTCAACCGCCTCTTTCACCTGTGCCTTGTTGGCATTTCGGGCAATCTCAAAGACATATTTACCGCTTGACTGCAGCGCCGTACTCTTCTCGGTAATAACGGGCTTGCGAAGCACGTCGTAGACCTGTATTGCTTTCATCTAGGCAGCACCTCCCCACAACTCTTCAATCTGTCTCAGCGCAGTCTCAGTCATAAGCAATTTATCATAAGCCAGCATATCGGCCACATTAAGTTGTTTCGCAGGCATAGTCTTGACGTTCCGCAAATTGCGCGCACTCTTGACAACAGCCTCATCCATCTCAGACAGCACCACAATAGCCTTGCCATCAATGCCCAAGGACTTAATCATCTTGAACATTTCGCTTGTCTTAGGCGCATCAAATCTCAACTCGTCCAATACCATCAGTTCCTGTTCGGATACCTTTGCAGAAAGTACGCTCCTGATGGCAGCCCGGCGCATTTTCTTGGGTAGCAAAACAGATATATCGCGCGGATGGGGACCAAAAATGACACCTCCACCACGGCGCACACCGCTCTTGATGGAACCAGGGCGCGCCCTGCCGGTACCCTTCTGGCGATACAGCTTCTTAACACTGCCAACCACTTCACTGCGGGTTTTAGTATCAGACGTACCCTGACGCGCATTGGCACGCTGGGCCGCCAATGCCTGGTGTACCAAAGCCTCATTCACAGGCTGGGCAAAGACAGCATCGGAGATATCGATGTTGCGCACAACTTCGCCGGACATATTATATACCGGAATATTCACTCGTTTCTCCCATTGGACTTACCAATTAAGAGTAGTCCATTCTTGGCTCCGGGCACAGCGCCCTTAACCAGTAAAATGTTACGTTCGCTGTCAGCCTTGATGACCTCAAGGTTGCGCACAGTAACCCTAGCATGTCCCATATGACCCGCCATAAGCGTTCCCTTGTAAACACGCCCCGGCGTAGTGGTGGCACCAATGGAACCGGGGGCACGCTGGCGATCGGATTGACCATGTGTCTTCGGACCGCCGCGGAAATTATAGCGCTTGACAGTACCGGCAAAACCATGCCCCTTGGAAATACCAGTGACGGTAACCTTATCGCCAGGCTTAAACAGGCTCACGTCCAGCTTATCGCCGACATTAACACCATCTGCCGTTGACAGGCGGAACTCACGCAGGTACTTGAACTCACCAAAGCCCCTGCCCTGTCCCTTGAGCACTGCCCCCTGTCTCTTGGCCTGACCAAAACCCAAGCGGGCAGCCGTATAACCGTCAACGGCAGGAGTCTTTACCTGCACTACCGTGCAAGGCCCTGCCTCAATAATGGTAGCCGCCTCAGCGTTGCCATTCTCGCCGAAGTGCTGCGTCATACCCAGTTTGCGTCCTAATAATCCTTGTATCATCGTCGTACCTTATCGCGATTTAATATCAATACCGACGCCTGATGGTAGATTGAGATTGGTGATGGCGTCAATAGTCTTGGAGGTTGTTTCCACAATATCGATAATGCGCTTGTGGGTGCGCACCTCAAACTGTTCCTGAGAGTCTTTATCAATAAATGAAGAGCGAATCACACTGAATTTTTTAATGCGCGTCGGCAACGGTACCGGACCTACGACCACCGCGCCGGTTTTCTCCAGCGCCTCCACAATCTGACGCGCGGCCTGATCCAGGATGCGGTGATCGAAACCCTTCAACTTGATGCGTATTTTCTGCTTGGTAGTAGCCATCTAAGTCTGCCTCACTAATTAATCTTACTGGCGGTCTCAGCCTTGATTTCCTCAGCTAAAGACGCCGGCACCTGTTGATACTGGAAAAACTCAAGAGAGAAAGTTGCCCGTCCCTGTGTCATGGAGCGCAGGTCAGTAGTATAACCGAACGTCTTAGACAGCGGAACAACGCCATGGACCGTGGTGGTATCACCGGTAGTATCAATGGACTCCACGCGGCCACGGCGGGCATTAAGGTCACCGATAATATCGCCCATGTACTGCTCTGGCGTGACCACATCCACTTTCATCATAGGCTCAAGAATAACCGAACTGCATTTCTGCAGACCATTCTTGAGTGCAAGCGACCCGGCCATTTTGAAAGCCATATCGTTTGAGTCAACCTCATGGAAGCTGCCGTCATAAATGGCCGCCTTTACATCAACCACCTGATAGCCGGCCAGTCCTCCGGTTTCCATGGCTTCTTTAATGCCTTCGCCTGCGGCTTTGATATACTCACGGGGCAACACACCGCCGCGAATATTGTCGACGTACTCAAAACCCTTACCCGTATTGGGTGAAAACTCTACCATAACATGCCCGTACTGGCCGCGTCCACCGGACTGGCGCACGAAACGACCCTCAACTTTACTTGTGGCAGTGATGGTTTCCTTATATGCTACCTTGGGTGCACCGACATTGGCACCAACCTTAAACTCGCTCATCAAGCGATTGACCAACACGTCCAGATGCAACTCACCCATACCGGCAATAACCGTCTGTCCAGTCTCATCATTGAAAGACACCTTAAATGTCGGGTCTTCCTCGGCAAGCTTGGTCAAACCATCAATCATCTTATCGCGGTCTGCACGCGTTTTGGGCTCGACAGCCACGGAAATAACCGGCGTCGGAAAGCTTATAGCCTCAAGCAACACCTGATGCGAAATATCACACAACGTATCTCCGGTAAAGGTGTTTTTGCTGCCCATGGTAGCTACGATGGAACCGGCATTGGCCGACTCAATTTCCTCATGATGGTTGGCATGCATGAGAAGCAGTCGCCCGACACGTTCCTTGTTGTCGCGTGTGGCATTCAAAACAGTACTTCCGGCAGTGATGGTGCCGGAATAAATACGCAGATAAACCAGCCGACCCACGAAAGGATCAGCTACGATTTTAAAGGCAAGAGCCACCAGGGGGGAATCATCGCGAATCGGGCAGGCAACACTGTTGCCCGTCTTGACTTCTGTGGCCTGAGCCTCAGCCTTGTCAGATGGCGACGGCAGGTAATCAATAATGGCATCCAGCAACGGCTGAACGCCTTTGTTCTTTAAAGATGAGCCGCACAGCACCGGAATGCCTTTTCCGCTGATGGCAACACGGCGCAAGGCCGCTTTGATGTCGGCAACGCTAATCTCCTTGCCTTCAAGATAGTCCGACATGATTTGGTCGTCCGCCTCAGACAGGCTTTCAATCATCTTCTGGCGGTGCTCTTCATAGCTGGCTTTTTCCTTTTCGGGAATATCCAAGCACTTGGGGGCGTCCTCGGCTTTGCCTTCATAAACAATAGCCTTGCCCTCAACCAAATCAATCAAGCCGGTGAAAGACGACTCGCGCCCCAGCGGCAATTGAATAACAATCGGATGCGCCTTAAGACGCGATTCAATCATGCCGACGCAACGGAAAAAGTCAGCCCCTGTGCGATCCAGCTTGTTGACAAAGCATATACGCGGCACGCCATAGCGGTCGGCCTGACGCCAAACCGTCTCGGACTGAGCCTCCACACCGGCCACACCGTCAAAAACCACCACGCCGCCGTCCAGTACGCGCAGACTGCGCTCAACCTCTGCCGTGAAATCCACATGTCCCGGGGTATCAATAAGGTTAAATCTGTGGTCTTTCCACTCGCATGTCGTCGCAGCGGAACAAATAGTGATACCGCGGGCACGCTCCTGGTCCATCCAGTCCATTACGGTGGTGCCTTCATCTGTATTGCCTATCTTATACGTACGTCCGGTATAAAAAAGAATACGCTCTGTAGTTGTCGTCTTACCAGCATCAATATGAGCGATGATGCCAATGTTGCGTATCTTATCTTTCGGAAAATTCTGAGCCAAACTAACCATAATGAAATCTGAATCCTTTACCTAACCGAGAAACTACGTTTTATACCTCTCTCAAATCTACCACTTATAATGCGCAAAAGCACGATTGGCCTCGGCCATCTTGTGCGTTTCCTCGCGCTTTTTAACCGCAGAGCCCTGCCCCTTGGATGCTTCAATCAACTCGGACGACAGCTTCTCGGCCATGGACTTGCCGCTGCGATCCCTTGATGCCTTAATAAGCCAGCGCAACGCCAGTGCCTGATCGCGCCCCTTGCGCACCTCAACAGGCACCTGATAGTTTGCGCCACCCACGCGGCGCGGACGAACCTCAAGCAGTGGTGTGGAATTGGTTACTGCATGTTGCAGCACTGACAATGGATCCTTGCTTTCCTTTTCCTGGATTATATCCATTGCATCATAAAAAACACTCTGAGCGGTACTCTTTTTGCCGCCCAGCATAATCTTGCGGATAAAAACTGCCACCAGTTCACTGTTGTACTTGGGGTCAGCTTCAAATTTTCTTTTGTGAATAAATGCGCGACGAGGCATCTTCCCTCCTAGCTCTTCTTAGCCGTTTCAGCGCCCTTGGACTTTTTGGCGCCGTACTTGCTACGACCCTGCTTGCGGTTGGCAACACCGGTGGTATCCAGCGTGCCGCGGATAATATGATAGCGCACGCCCGGCAGGTCAGGAACGCGTCCGCCGCGCACCAAAACTACCGAGTGCTCCTGCAACTCATGCCCCTCGCCCGGGATATAGGCCGTGACCTCAATGCCATTCGTCAGCCTGACACGGGCAATTTTGCGCAGAGCCGAGTTCGGCTTTTTGGGTGTCATGGTTTTCACCTGCACGCAAACGCCGCGCTTCTGCGGGGCACTCCTTTTACGGCGCACCAATTTGTTTTTCAGTGCATTGAGAGTAAATCTCAACGCCGGCGTCTTGGTCCTCTTAGAGGCCGATTTCCGCCCTTTTCTTACCAGTTGATTAATAGTGGGCAATGCTTTTTCCCCTTTACTCCCACAATTCAAGGGATGAACTATCCGCTCATCCCTTGTAAAACCCCGTGGCCCGCAGTTCAAATTTTTACTCCTGCGAACGCCACTAGCGTATGAACAAACGCAATTGGAGAGTGTAGCACAGGCGTGCAAAAATTGTCAAGCACAAAAAATGCTAGACCCCCGCATTTCTGTCAGCTATGCTTTGGGCATGTGCCACGCCCGCGTTATAAATAAGCGGTTTCTAGGCACCAAACCATCATGCGTCACGGCACTAATAGACACATTTCATCAATACTATATAATGTATACGTGGGAACAAGAGTTATGTTGGCGCCAAACAAAAATATTTTTATTTTGTTGAAACTTTTTTGGCACTGCCAATTGTCAAATAGTAAAGGGAATTTGGATAATGAGCGTTGATTCTCCTGAACTGAAGAATGCCCTTTCAAATTGCTTTATTGAAAATCAGAAAAAACTGTATCTCACAGCCTTGGCTATTACAAAAAACCATCAGGCGGCCGAGGATGCATTACAGGAGGCTTATTTAAAAACAGTTAAAAAATGTCATCAGCTGAAAGATGTTGCTTTTGCAAAGACATGGATAACGCGCATCGTAATTAACGAATGCAAGAATATGTTGAAAAGCAATAAAACAATCGCCACAGACTTTCAGGAATTTGAGACACAATTTATTGAAGACTTCAATGACGAGGAACTGCGCTTTTATAGCATGATTAGCAATTTGGCTTTGGAAGACAAGGAAATTATGACACTGAAATATTTTCAGGGCTATACGCTGGATGAAATCTCAGCCATCCTGAATATGCCGCTTTCAACGGTAAAATCAAGGGTATACCGGGCATTGGAAAAGCTGAAGTCGGAATGGAGTGACTGATTATGGGCTTTGACGAAGATCTGGGAAAATTAGGCGCATCCATGGCAGGCAAGACTTCTTACCGGTTTGTTCAACGCGAACAGGCAATGGCAAGAAATAACGGCATGCTCAGATTCATTCCCCTACTTGCAATCTTGGTTATCCTGTTGCCGGCTATTGCCCTAAGCGCAACGCCTCTGGGGAGGATGCTTTGGGATAAGACCTCGGATACTTCAAGCAACTATCCTTATGTATTTCGGAATGCCACACAACTCGGGACATCCGGGGCACCTCCCGTCGATATTACCATACAACTCCCATCAAATGCGCCACCATCCCTAGAAACACCAACTTATGTTGTCAATGCCTCAACCTCTAGTGAAGTTCGATCTCAATCTCATTCTGGTTCTCTTTTTGTCAGTGGAGACAGCTATCGAGAATTGTTGCTCACGCTCGGTGCCTACAAAATTGTTCGCCCCGTTGTAAATGACCGCTATGCGTCTCAGATGGCCCTGCAACTTGGCTTTACAGGTAGCCCATTGCCGGTTTTGCCGGCGGGTGACAAACGTTCGGCTTATACATTCATCAACGGAACCCAAACCCTTGAAATTGGGCTTGACGGCTCCGTGCGCTTAAGCGATAACCGCTTTTGGGAAAAACCTAACCAGCTACCATCTAATCAGGAGTGCATTGCACTTGCCACTAAATGGCTGCATGAGCATAACCTATATCCTGAAAACGTAGTATCCATAACAGCATCTCCTGCAGGCTGGATACAAACCATTGACAGCACAACCGGACTTATTACCGACTCAAATGCATGCGGCACGGAGGTAGCATTCTCCGTGGCAATTAACGGCATCGCCATTTACGGAGGCGGCGTCAGCATGGTTATCGGTGAAAACGGCACGCTTTTGAGTCTGCAAACGAACATGTTTACCCTCGTGCCGGCATTTGACGTTCCACTCAAGGATTCCGACCAAGCCTTTGATATCCTTAAAGAGCATCTTACAAGCCCAAACCCTCCGCCTATGGAAAACCTGGAATGCGTGGTGAATTATCGACTGTTAACAAGTCTGGTAATTACCGGTATTGAACTCAATTACATATACGACACCAATAACGACTACCTCTTGCCCATATACCTGTTCACAGGAGACGGTTATTTAGAAAACTTTCCGGATGAAATCTATCCGTTCGTGGGAAAGGTTGACGCAATACTGCATTAATGAACCCTCCCCGCAGCAGAGCTGCGAGGTATCCAGGGGGTGATTATTCAAACAAGCCCAGTTGCTGGCTATGCAGTTTTTTATACTCAGCCTCTTTTCCT
>Ga0082212_10003710_pt1 | contig 21507 bp, 8 predicted proteins | sample TergutNt197P3_FD_71548 | JGI IMG/M metagenome (GOLD analysis project Ga0082212, IMG submission 71548) | Neocapritermes taracua P3 segment gut microbial communities from Petit-Saut dam, French Guiana - Nt197 P3 | ecosystem: Host-associated > Arthropoda: Insects > Digestive system > Gut ... | reverse complement strand
CGGCAGACGCACATCCCGGGGTAGGGATAGAGCGATGGCATGCTATTTGAGCCGGCCACGCGACTTTTCATGCGAATCAGAGTGCAGCCACGGCGCCCACTGAATAGTAGCTCCCGGCTGACTGCATCGGCCAGCGACTCCTAAGTCGCCTTATCCTCTGCTTCCATCGGTACATCCCAGATTTTATAGTCGCTGTACGCCTTATCGGGTTCCGGATACTTATCCGGATCTTTTTTATGCAACTCCATCTGCTTTTGATAAACCATGACCGACACGTTGTCCAGATAATCGAGGTTGCGGTTCGCCCCGAAGTCCCCGTCGCCCCAATCGCTGTCGGAAATATTGAACGTGTCGGAACACTCAACTACACACGGATGCAGCTTCAGGTCGACGTGCTTGTGCGCGACGCCTTTTTCCTTGAACGCGTATGCTTTCCATTGCGCGGCGGTCGGGGCTGTAAACCCTTTTGAGCGCAAAAACGCGTTCCATCGGCGGTGCTCCAGCCAGGTCAGCCTCCTGAACATCTCCTTATCGCCTTCATTTTCGCTCGTTTTGAGCTGCCAATACTTCCTGTCGTCCTCATCGGATATCACTCTCGGATCGTCGCTTTTTTCGAGTATCCCCGCGGAGTAAACCTTGTACTGAAAATGCAGCACGCGGGCTATGCTTGACCACCAATTGTACTCATCTTTCAGGAAACTCTTCAAATCCGCATGGTTATGCAACTCGTTAAAGTTAAACGCCGGGCTGTTCACGTGGTTCATGAAAATGTTTCTGCAGCTGTAAATATCCTTCAGCGCGGCGAACGCAAACATTTTCGCGTCGGCGTTCTCCGGTTCAAGACTGTTTAAAACATCTTTGGTGTTGGAATCAAACATTGAATAAGCGATTACCGGAATATTCGCCAGCCGGTCGTTCATGAAGCCTTTCCTCACTATGCGGTTCAGTTCGGCGGCTACGGTCATGTTAAGCTCGTCAGTGCCCAGCGCAACAACAAAATAATCGGACGCCAGCATCGGGGAGCACGTCCCGTCCTCATTATAAAAGATGCTGTACAGATCGCCGGTCTTTATATCCACGTTCAGAAAATCAAACTCCGCGTACGGCGCCGCGTACTTATTCCTGTTCGGATATACGCGCAAAAGCCGTTCATTGGTTTTTCCGTCAAGAATCCCGCTTTGGAAAATCTCGGGGTTTATATTCCTGATCCTGGTTTTGAACATCGGAATGTCCTTGCCGACAACGTTTATTTTCAGCTTGCAGTCAAGTATCTGTCCGCACCAATACGCGCCGAGAAACACTTCCGTCCCAATTTGACCTCCGCCGATGATCGTAACGATGAGTTCTTTGCCTTCTTCCCCCCCGCGGGGATATTTTGAAATCAGCGGGTAGTATAACGGCACGTCGCTGAGCAGATTATATGCCATACTCGTATACTCCTGCACGACCTTGACTACGACGTTTGCAAGAAACGCGCCGCCGGTACTGTTCCCGCCGATCCCGGCCCTCGCTTCGTCCCGCTTGTATATTTTCCTGATGATAGAACCGATCTCAGGATTCTGCGAAAAAACATATATGTTGACGTCATATATCGGGCCTTGCTTCCAGCGCTTCTTATCATCTGTCGTCAACGCGGTCAGCGTATGGATGTTTTCCATATCATCCATATCGATGAGCATATAGTTCAGTTCCCTCGCGCGTCTCGTATGCGAGTAATGGATCTTCAGAATATCGTCCTTGATGCAAATAGCGTCTATCTCTTTCGCCCTGTGAAGCAGTTCGGAGTCTGTCTCGCTGTCGTTGTCGATGTATGTGTCGGTGAACACGATAAGCGGCGTCCTCTTAAGCGTCCATTTCGTATCCTTCTTTGCCTCGCGAACAATATCTTCCGCCAGACAAACGGCCTTATCGTTGACTTCCGAAAAAATGTACCTTCTTCTGCGCGGCTGCAGCCACAGCCTGAACCTCGGGAACACGCTGGTCAGAATACCCAGCAAGATCGCGCCTCCGATCACAGGGGCGCAGAAATTCACAATCGCTGAAAACGCCCCGTAAAACGCCGCGAGGAAGCCGCTCCCGAATTCTTTCGCGAAGAGGTCTTTGCCGACGGTGATAGTGTCCAGATACGAGGCGTCCAGACTGAACGTCTGCAGCGTGTGCACGAAACTGTTCAGCAGGCCCTCGAATACGTTCAACCCCGCGCTTTCCAGCGTGTCGGAAATGAGTATGATATCGTACAAAGCTGTGGAAAGCCGAAGGAAGAAAACGCTGAGAAAGATAAGCAGCGTCGGGAACAGCAGTTTCTGGCTCGCGCTGCTGCCCTTGCGTTTTTGAAGCTGCCTGACGAGACAGTATATCCCCAGCACAAACAACGCAGCCGCCAGAATGAAAAGCGCCAGGACAAGGGACTTGTGTAATTCGCTCATGAGCTAACCTTCCTCCCGCGCGCTGAACCCAATGACGCTCTCGTTTGCAACGGTAGATTTTATTCGCTTGATATACTCCGAATCCCTGCCGAAACCGGAAAGCATTTTCGCCGAGATCTTTATGCCGCCTAATTTTGTCGTAAGCAGGCTGTAGAGGATATCGTTGGCAAGCTGCTTGACCGTTACGAACCCGTTGAAGTTCCTGCCCGGGATTATTTCCGCAAGTGATTCCGCAAGCAGGGATTTCGCGTCCTGAGTAAGAACGAAGTTCCCCGGCGAGAAATACTTTCTCTCAATAAACTCGACAAGCTCGTCCGCGCAGGGGAACTTAAAATGTACGGTTTCGACCCGCATATACGACGCGATCGCCGCTTCGACCTGCGCTATGCTGCGTTTGTTGTCCGTGTGGACGCAGAAAACCGCAAGTATTTTGTCGTTGTGATTTGCTATATAATCGAAGATATTCAAAAAGTGCGCTTCGCCGGTATGGTCGAGCCATTCGTCGATGATAATGCACGCTATGCCCCTGAAAAACCGGTAGTGGCCGGCGATCTCGGAAATAGTATTGTTAAGCCTCGTAAGCTCTGAAAAGTGCGCGTCCGGCGCCGTATATGCAGGAATAAACTCAAAGTACTTCACTATACCCGTGAAGTTGATGATCTTAGCGGCGTAAAGATACTCCGCAAACGCGTTGACGCTGGAACTGACTCCTCCGCCGCGCCGGATCGTCCAGAGATAGTTCGGCAGCGTGACGTCCGGCACTGAATAGATGTCTTTATTCTGCTGGAAGTTCCGCAAGCGCCGGACTGTCTTTTTAAGCGCGTCGGCGCCTTGCAGTTCCATGATATCGCCGTAGCATTTTTCAGCGCTCTGCTGTCTGTTCATGCTTGTACGCCTCCCCCGTCACGTCGTTGCTATCATTCGCTTACGCTGCGCCCGCAGCAATTCTTGTATTTCATCGGCAAACCGTTTGAACCCAGCTTCCCGCAGGGACACGGATCGTTACGCCCTGTCTTTAGCCCCTCACGGGTCTTCGCATTCGACCTCACCGGTTCGCCGTTGACATTTTGCGCTGAGGCGCCTGCGCCGCCGCCTCCTCCGCCGCCGCCGCTTAGCTGCCTGTCTTTCCCTATTTTTACCGTATACACCCGTCTGATAACCTCTTCCTTTATCTTTCCGATCACTACCTCGTACAAGTCCATGCTTTCATTCTTGTACTCGTTGATCGGATCGCCAACTTCGCCGGCGCGGGCGCGAATACGATCAAGCAGTTCTTCCATAGCGCTGATATGCTCTCTCCAGCGACCGTCTATGCAACGTAACATAACATAACGCTCGACATCCCGCATTACAGGTATCCCGGTATTTTTCGCCGCCCCGAACATTTGCTCTCTCGCCGCGAAAACGTCTTTCGCTTTTTGCTTCAGCAGCGAGTCAAGCTCAATCTTCACAAGCCCGGTTTCCGGCAGCTTTATCTCCCCCTTTTGCAGGAAGACGCCTTCAAATGGCGCTAAGGCCCCGTCAAGCTGCGCTGGGCTCTTTATGCGTTCAATCCATTCCCTATTGAAGTACAGGTTGATATTCGATTCAATGTTTTCAAGTATCATCGACCGAACACTGCGCTGCAAATCTTCTCCGGATAAAACTCTCCGGCGCTGATCATAAATATGAGCGCGCTGCCTTTCCATGACGTCGTCATACTCAAGTGATGTGATCGTGGACTGAAAATAGCGGTTGCTGACCCTGCGCTGCGCCGTGACTATCGCATTAGTCAACATTTTCTTTTCGATCGGCGTATCATCTTCAAGCCCGACAGCGTCCATCATATCCATGATCTTTTCGCCGCCGAATAATTTCATGGTACTATCATCCATCGCAAGATAGAAACGCGTCTCGCCCGGGTCGCCGCGCCTACCCGCTATGTCGCGCAGTTGGTCGTCAAAGCGGCGTTCCTCACGGCGCTCGGCGCCGACGATATATAGCCCTCCCAGCTCTTTTACCTTCTGCGCCTCCGCCGACGTGACCATGCGATGTTTATCCAGAAGCTCCGCGAACTTTTGGCGCAATGGGCGCATATCGCTGTCGCCGGTTTCCGAGTACCCGGACGCCTCGCTGATAGCTTTATCAGGGTAGCCTGCCTTTCTCATATCTGCTTTCGCCAGATACTCAGCGTTTCCTCCGAGAATGACGTCTGTCCCAAGGCCCGCAGTATTGGTCATTACCGTCACTGCGCCCAGCCGTCCTGCCTGGGCTATGATCTCCGCTTCCCTTTCATGGTTTATCGCGTTTAGCACAGTGTGTGTGATACCCCGCTTCTTCAGAGCCGATGACAGCAGCTCCAGGAAGAACGTCGAAACCGCGCCGACCAGCACAGGCTGCCCCGTCCTATGGCAACTCACTATTCGATTGACTATGGCGCTGTATTTACCTTCTTCAGTCCTAAATACGGTATCCGGATGGTCTGTCCTGAAGTTTGGATGCGTTAAGGGGATTTCAACAACGTCCAGTCCATACATCACATCGAATTTCTCCACTTCCATGAGCGCGACGCCAGCCATACCCGAGAGTTTCGCATACATACGGAAGTAGTTTAGAATAGTAATCGTCGTTAGTACCGGACTCTCCGGCGTTACGGTCAAACCTTCCTTTGCCTCTATCGCCTGATGCAGCCCGCCGGTATAACGCCTGTCCGGCAATGGCTGCCCGGTGGTTTCGCTCAGTATGACGACTTTACCGTTCCTGACGACATAGTCAGTGTTTTTACTCATCATAGCGTGAGCGCGCAAGGCCAGATCGATACTTTTTGACAGCGCGCTGTTGTCGCCGTCGGCGAGACGTGAAACGCTGAAATGCCGCTCGGCCTTTGCGACTCCCCGGTCTGTCAGAGTTGCTGTATTCTTTTTTGAATCGACAATGTAGTCCGAGTCTTGATCTATTTTCGCCGGTGCCTGCAGCCTCTGAAGGAGACCAGAAGACTTTTCCAGCTGCATAACGAAATCGTTCGCGATCGTATATAGATATGTAGAATCGCTTGCTTTATCGTTTATGCTGACAGGCGTTCGCGCGTCGTCGATTAATATCGAATCCGCCTCGTCGATTATTGCGAACGCGTGCCCGCGTTGAACCGCGTCAATTAAATTCGTAACCAAATTATCGCGCAAATAGTCGAAAATGAACTCTGTCCTTGCTCCATAAGTAATATCTGAAGAGTACGCTTCGCGGCGTTCGTTATTTTCCAGACCATTGACGATCAGCCCGACGCTCAACCCCATAAAACGATAGACCCTTCCCATCCGCTCTGAGTCGCGGCGGGCCAGGTAATCGTTGACGGTGACTACGTGGACTCCTTTTCCGGAAAGAGCATTCAGGAAAGATGGCAGAACGGCTGCGAGGGTTTTCCCTTCACCCGGTTTGATCTCGGCGACCCGGCCCTGATGCAAGGCGATTCCGCCAATGAGCTGCTGAGTATTCGGCCGCATACCGAGAACCCGGTCACATGCCTCGCGCATAGCGGCGAACGCCTCCGGCAGAAGATCGTCAAGGCTCTCACCGTTTCTCAGACGCGACTTGAACTCGCCGGTTTTTGCTTGCAGGGCGTTGGCCGGTATCACAATGTATTCATTCTCAAGGCGCTCGATCTTTTTTACGAACGGTGTGATCTCCTTAAGTTTTTTACTATTCTTCATTCCGGCTTTGGCGTTGGATTCCCGGACAGGCGCCCTATACCTGTCGGCGCCGAATATGATTTCCGTGGGGCTCAGCTTGAGGTCATTTCCCCAAATCGTGTCTTTTATCACGGACGCATAGGCCGATGACTTGATATCGTCGCGCGCGTCCGCCGGTACAGTGTATGTGTTATCAGTTATGCTATCTTTCGCAGTAATGAGTTTCGAGGTTGCTCCCTGTGGGTTAGTATCTGCGACTTCACTGAAGCCGGCATTTCCAATAAAGGTTTGCAGTCTCTCAAGATGATCCGCTTCATCAGCGCTGAACGCCTGAACTTGCCTTAAGTCGTACGGCAGATCAGCAACTGACATATTCGAAAGCAAAACAAAAACTCTGCCGCCAGGTTTTCTTTCGCTTCTTATTTCGTTAAGAAACGACTGCCACTCGGACTTGACCCAGCGCGACTCCAGGTGTTCCTTACTGCAGCCTACGGCAACCAGGTTTGCGGATGTGTCCAGAGCCTCGGCTATGGCGTCAAAATAGTCGAACGCTCCTTTAGCCGCCAACTCCCTTGTACTCAGGAACACATTGAGTCCTCTTGCCTCAAGGGATTCATACAGTTTTTCCGCGATAGCAAGATCCTTTGTCCGGGCTCCGCTGTCATCGGTGTTTTTCACAGAAATGAAGACGTCATACCGCTTTTCCAATGTAGTCATCTCTCCTCGCTGCTCAAGGAAGTATCGCAAATGTGAGCTGCGCAGAGCGCCGCAAGTCGGCGCTTCCCTGTCTGTTCATGCTGATACTCCTTCGCGGCTTTTCTGTTACCAGTCAAAAATATCCTCAAGATCCGGCTCCTCGTCAGGCTTCTCGAAATATACATCCTCGCCGTAAACTTCGGTAGAAAACGGGATAGGTCTTTTCCTTTCAAAGATTTCGCTGAGCACTGCGTTGACGTCGTACCGCACTATCTGAGGCAGTTCGCGTTCTTTCGGCTTCGCCGGCGGGTATTTTTTGAACCTGTACTCGTCTATGTCCGGCAGCTCCGTAACAAACGGGTAATGCCGCCCGTGAAGGACCAGCGTCTCGCCAAAGTCTTTATTGAGGCGCTGCAGCTCCGAAGTGGAGATAAGCGGCCTTGACAGTATGCTTTCGTTCGAGTCTTTATAGTACGTATTGCCGCAAAGGTTACTGATCTCCTGCAGGAGCTCGTACTCGCGCGAGGCAAGGAACACCCAGTTGTCGCAATTGCCCTTGATCGTGTTGGCGTCTTCATCGTATTTGCTCCGCAACTGCCAGAGGCTTTGCACCATAAGGAAAAACCGCATATTGCGGGACCTCGCGGCGCTGATCATCGTAGGCATGTCCGGAATGGCGGGGATATTGCAAAATTCGTCAAGAATGAAGTTCATCCGCACGGGCAGCTCGTTATTTTCCTGCTGCTGCGCCTCGCTGATAAGCGCTTCGTAGATCTGCTTAATAAACGACGTCACCAGGAAATGCAGCGTTGTTTTCTCGTCCGGGACGACTATGTAGATAGCGGTCTTCACCCTGCTGATGCTCCCGACGTCAAATGAGCAGCGCGACAGCACCTGGCACAGCGCCTTTCGTGTCACAAACGGGTTCAACATCGCCGACACGCATGAAGATACGTTACCGAAAGTCTTGTCCGCCTTTTTGTTTGTCAGGACGCTTTTAAAGTTTATTGAGGCAATAGAACCGTCCGCGACATACCTGGAAATGATCTCCGTCTCATCGGGCGTTGAACACGCTGAGAAAAAATCCGCGAAATTATATATGTTCGCCTCCTCCGGCGTCGCGGTGGCAATGAAAAACAGCATGTTCGCCAGAGCCTGCGAGCACGCCAGATCAATAAAGTACACGTCGTTTGTCTTGTTTCGCTGCGGTTCCGCCAGGGTCGCGATAAAATCGTTGACAAGCGATATCGCCTCGTCGGTTCTCCCGCTGTGGAACAGCTCGTAAGGCATCGTCAGCGGGTTCCAGAAATCGCTTTGCGAAAGATCGCGGAAGTTCAGCACGATCGTCTCGTACCCTTTGGCGGATACAAGGCCCGACGTTTTGTCGTACAGTTCCCCCTTAGGGTCGGTCGCAATGAACGACTCCCCGGCCATCGCCAGAATATTTATAAGAGGCATCCCGAACAGGCGGGTTTTTTTCGATCCCGTGGAGCCGAAGATCAGAGTATGTGTGTCCGAGTCGTCGACGTACGCCGTGCGCCCGTCGCTGATTATGGGGAGCCCTCCTACGGAGCAGTTGCCCGTCTCTATGTTGATCCGCGATATGGTGGCGGCGTTCTTTATTTCTTCGGAATCCGCCCACCGCGAATCAGTCGCGTTGGTGATATATCGGACAAACTCGTAATTTTCCTGTTTCATCGCTATGAGCCCTCACTTATATTTTGCGCCGGCGCCTACAACGGGTTTTCCTTATCTTCAAACGGCGTCGGGTTCGTTACGAAACTTCCGGGTGAGAACGGGTATTTTTCGAGAAACAGCCGGAACCCTTTGCCGTAGTCGTCGTTTTGCATTTTCGTCAGGATCTCGGACCGTTTCGCGACAGCCGGTTCGTTGATCAGGTAAGTATACTGTATCTCGACCCATCTTGCCATGCCTTCATAAATCGCGTTTTCGAGTTCTTTCCCGTACTTCGCGGCTATCTTCTTGTCGTTCCAGTTGACATACTGCCATATATGCGTAAGCTCATGCACTATCGTCTTGATGGATGAGAGCCGGGGGGAGCCGTTCTCGATAAAAATCGTATAGTTGCCGCTTCTGTCTCTGGTTGCAAGGCCGATCATCCTCAAGTCGAATCCCGGAGTCGGAACGAACTGCCTGCCCATTTTTCTGTTAAGCTTTTTCGCGTTGACCATTTCAGCCCGTATCGCGACGTTAATCTGAATGCCGAAAAGCGCTTCCATATTGCGCTTTGCTTCTTTAAGTATCCGCGTAAACTCCGCCTCCGTTTTAACGGCTGTCTTTCCGCAGTTCATGCACCGCTCGCGGCCGTCCGCCAGCACCTCATACTCCGCGCCTGTCATCTCGACGGCGCAGAAATCGCAGAAATGGGCGTTTTGTTTGGACGGGTCATAGGTCTCTTCTATCAGCGACAAACTGTCGCTGCTGTCGCGAGCCTGCTTGAGCGGGTTGTCGAGGAACCCCAGCGCGGCGAGGTAATCGCGCGTTTCTTCAGCGCGGACGCCGGGCGGTTCGCTCCCGTATCCGAACAAAAGATAATGGCGCAAATGGTACGGCGCGCGCCCGGATACCTGCAGCCCGGGTCCGCCGACGGTCCGGGTTACTTCCTCTTCCGCCGTCGCAGTGACGCCGTCGTCGCCCGCGCTGCCGTATGCGTTGCCGGATGCTTTGCTTCCGGCGCTTGCGTTCACCTTGCCGCCCGCGCTGCCGACCGAATACTGCGCTTTGATCCGCTTTCGCGTGAAAATGCCCTTTATCTTATCCAGTATCCTGCGGAAGAACCGCCTGAGTCTCCCCTTTTTCCCGCCGCCGACTTTTATGTCCTCTACAGGATCAATGTCGACGGCCGGTTCCTCCCCGCCACTTTCCGGTTCGGCGTCCGTCGGACTCTCGCTTCTGCCGACCTCGCCAATATGCCAGTCCAGATAATCGCATATGCATTCCAGCAGCCGCCTGAAGTTCCTGTCAAACGCGATCATCAGGCCCATATCCAACTGGCTGTCCTCGATGATGTATATACTCTTCCTGTTCTCCTCCGGGGCTCCGGCAAGCTCGTATGTCGTCGGAACGTCCGGCGCGTCCTCTTCCGAAAGGAACGTCACAGCCGAGATAAACGGCTGATTCTCGGCGAAAACCGTTCGAAACAGCTCGTTGAGCAGCACCGTGATCGTATACCGCACATTATCCTCAACGTCGGGAAACTCAATTTTCAATATCTGCTTGTTCTTATATGTCCGGGCAGGTATCCCGCTGACGGCCACTTCCCTGGCGGCGCAAAAATCCTTTAAAGTCGTCATGTCCAGATATGCCGGCGTCTCGACCCGAATATCCGCGTACTCGTTTGTGACGACTATGCCGCCGATGCTCCTGACCGCGCCTATATCGTCGTTCACTCTTGACGACAGGATCGTATAAACACGCTTCTGCCTGTAAGCGGGGCGCCCGGTGATGTGGTCCGCGGCCCGCCTGACTATCACATGGTTATCGGCCGATATACGGCACATCTCATAATACTTGCCGCTGAACGTAAAGAACTGTCCCGGCAAATGCCTCTGGAAAACATGCCCGAGCAGCTCCGCCCCCATAAAGTATCTGTCCGACTCTTCGTCCTCGGTGATATAGTCAGCGCTCTGCAGTTCCGAGATAATACCGCGGACGAACGCTGCGTCCGAAATGTAGAAGATTTTTTCGTACTCGCCTTTTGAAATATTGTATCGCATTCTTGTCAGGATCGCTTCGGAACCAATTGAAACAGTTTTTCCGCCGTCCGCGTCAAACACTTCTATCCTCTCCGACATCGCCCCCGCGCTGCCGGGCGGGTTATCGACAGACGCGTAGCAGCGCACTATTTCAAACCATAGCGACGCCCTGACGTCCCCGACTATCTGCCCTGTCAGCAGCAGCTCCTTTTGGATCTCGTCCTCAGGGAGGCCTCGCACCGCGAGCATCAGCATAAGCCTGAGGGCGGTGTTCCGTCTGGTTCTGGCGAAATCCGCGACTATATACGGGATCGCCTTCGGATCGGCGGAAAATATCCTGTGGTTGTACGCCATGTAGTCCTTGAGCATGTATTCCGGCGATATTATGTTGACGAAGCCCTGCTCTTTCGCGCGCGTCGCGAACGCCCGGACTATCTCGAACATATTGTTCGATTCATCCTCGACCGTCATATACTGGTTTTTTTCCACGCGCGCGCTCCAGAAGTTGGGCGTCGCGAGAAAATGCGCCGCCATTGCTTCCTGTCCGGTCGGGAGCCCGGCATAGCTCAGCAAATCGTGGTAGTACTGCCTCGCGATCCAAAACTGGTCTACCACGGGATACGCCTCGCCTCCGTACCACGCCGCCGTTTGTATCTGGTTCTTCAGCGCCGCGAACGAAAGCTCCGTCCCGATGCCCAGATAACGCGAGACGCCGGGGACGATCTTGTGATGCCAATGCGTTCTGTCGTGATCCCAGCACATGTTCGACATAGTCCCCAGATGCTTATTTATTGCGGAGACTTCGCTTATGCTTGTCATCAATATATGCGAAAGGGCGTCTACCAGACCGTCGCAGTTCTTGTCGCACGCGCAGAAAACGATATCGCGGCTGTCGCTTCTGCAGTATTTAACAAGCGAATTCAACCCGATCTGCGCCGTGGATATCAGTCTCGACGGCTCGATGATAACGACGAGTTCCACCTGTGAAAAAAATTCTCTGTTCGCGTCGTGAAGTTTCAGGTTATGTACGTTCGACCTGGTTATTATCCCGACGTCGGCGTTCCCGTCGCCGCCGCCCAGCTCGCTCACTTCCCAAAGATTCGGGATGTTCGTCACCGCCATGAACCCTTCGGCCAGCCATTTGCGGACGTCCTCCTCGATTCCGTGGCGTCCGAGGACGACCATCACTTTCTTATGCCGCAGAAGGCATCTGTTCATCGGATAAAACGCGTACGGCGCGAGGTCGTTGTAAAAGGGGTTGTTGAACAGTACGCTCTTGCCGCACAGCATGTCAAGCGCCGAATAAACGTAGTTGTGGTCGAGGTCAGCCCCTTTTGATACCAGCGACTTGATGTACCTGCCGAAAGCTTCCGTCTTCGCGTCCTCGCTGAGAAGCAGAGCCTCGACCACTTCATCGTTCGTGGTATCCGGCGAGTCGCCGCTGTTGGTGGAAGCGTCCTCGGCGGCAAGATGCTCCCCGAACAGGCTGCGCAGGAAATTTCGCATGATCGAGTAGTTGACTACCTCGCGGGAGCTCTCGTCCTCGCCAAGCGTGTCGCTCAGATACTCGCGCGATATCAGCCCGTCAAGGAAAAAGAATAGTTCGCCGACTATCAGTATCCCGAAAACCGGGTAGAACGGCGTTGCTATCCACCCTTTGTTCATAAAAACCCTGCAGAGAAGGAACAGCGCCGTTGACAGGACCGCTGCGGCGTAGTAGAAAGTCCGGAACAGCGTTCTCATCTGCCCGAACTGCGGCTTTATCGTCGCGACGCCGTTCGCGGCGTCATATTCGTAGAAGTATCCGGTTATGAACAGGTGCACGCCGTTGTCCTTCCTGAACACCCGTTTCAAAACACTGATAACTATCTTCTTAAGTATCAAAAACGCGGCTATTATCACAGTATTCGATATGTAGAAAATCCAGTAGTTCAGATTCAGCCTGCCTATGAAGCTTTGCGCCGCGGCGCCCGCCTGAGGCGAAATCCTGCCGGCAAGCCCGGAGATACTGTTGACTGCGGACGTCAGTCCGTTGTTGATCCTCACCACAAGGATAAAGACCGCAATACAATAAGCGAGGGCGACGAAAGGCATCGGAAACTGTTTGCTTCGTTCTGTTTTTTTCAGGTTGACCTTCGATGAAGCCAGGCAAAGAAGCAGAAAAGGGATGATCGCCAGGATCATACTGACGATACCGGGTTGCGGCCCTGCGCTAAACATCGTACAGTTCCTCCCTTCTCAGAGTCAGCCTTTCTATATAGCTCACCGGCGCGTCGATCACGTTCCCGTCCTGCAGGAACTCTATCGTCCCGCTGCGCCACTCCCCGAAAGGAAGCTCATACTCATAGTCGGCAGGTTGCGTAAAGTCAAAATCATACGCGTCAATATCGGAAAAATCCACGTCCGGCGACAGCCCGATATCCCGGAAAAGTTCCTGATACTCATCGCCGGTCCTTTGGATGTCGAGAATATGTTTCCGGTATATCTTGATTTCCGCGGCGGTTTTCTTGTCTTTTTCGTTTATCATGTTGATCGCCGAATACCCCCGCATGAACTTACAGGCGCAGGTCAAATACTCGGAAAAACGAAGCATGGCCTGCTTGATCAGTTTGAGGATCCCGTCCATACCGTCGTTGAATTTTCTGATCCTCTTCCTCAGAGAATACCTCAGCCAGATAAGGCAGCAAAATCCGGCCGCTCCGACAAGCCCGCAGGCGGCAAGCGTAACGATCAAAGAAAAAATGAACGAGCCGAACGTGTTTCCCGACGTAATGAACAGCGGGATGAACCCCAGAAACAGGGCTGCCAGCCCGACGATGCCGGAAATGACCGTGATCTTTTTTGTCATTCTTGTGTCTATGAACTGCCGGACGCTCTTTCTGTCCGCTTCTATCCTCTTGAAAAACGCGTCCGTATCATAAAGATCCGCAGTCTCTATCGATAACATCCTGAGTTCGGCGTCATTAACGCCGTCGTAAACGTCCTCTATCTGAAACCGGTCCAGATACATCGCTTCCTCATCGTCTATGAAGTTGACCGTCTTCATATCTTCCGCCGCGCGGATAAGCGCCCTTCGGGGCTGTTTGATGTACTGCTGGAAGCCCTTATAAACGCGAATATATTCGCCGCCCCAAAACGCCTGCTCGTCGACAGGGCAATCCTTCGCGAAGCTTATATCCTTGTACCCCGCCATAAGCGAGCTTTTTTCAAAACCGCTTTCCTCCGATAAGTACACCGGTACCGGGGCGTTTATCATCCCGGCGAACTCCGGAGACCCCTTTCTCAGTTTGTCGTCAAGCAAGACCTCTTCCTGCTTCTCCTTCAGCATAGCGGCTGTTTTTTTGAGCTTTTCGTGGTACGCCGTCAGCAGCAGCGACAGGTTATCCCTGTCGTTTACGCAGTCCGCGCGATAGACGCGGGCTTTTGATAATGCGCCGGGCGGGATTTCGCCTCCCGACAGCACCAGCGCAAAGCTCAGGAAACGGATCATGTCGTAGTCGTGCTGCGCGTGGTCGTTTTCCACCATGTCAAAAACGATATACTTAAGTTTATCGGGGTAGAGATTGAACTCCGGGAATCTTGAATATTTTGTCTCGTCGACCATTTCCCATACGATCTGAGCGTCGAGCATTTCACTGTTGCATGTGCGCGCCGCAAGGCATACCACCTCGGAGGGCAGCTCGGTCTTGAAGTCGAACGCGGGCGAGATCGCGTCAAATAAAGCGGCTTTCTTCGCGTTTTCTATGATATGCGCTGTATACTCGGGGTCTGATAAACCGGGGTCGTCGCCGCCAAGAAACGTTATAAAGTGGATCAGGTTATCCAGACCGACGATTTTCATTACCTCGGCGGCATTTTTCTTCCGGACCGCCGCTATCAGTTTATCGAGGTTTTTCTCGTCGGTGAACTGTTTGAGAGAATCCTTGCCCAGATTGTCTATATGCCGGTCAAACCCGGCGACGCTGACCCGGCCGAGCTGTGTTTCCAGCATGAGGTCGCTGATCCTGACAGTATCGGAGAGAAGCCTTTCCCTGTCCGCCCGCGGCTCAAAAGCAGGCGCGCCGCATAAGGCGGCCGCCAATCTGACCAGCGGGTTGTTGATCGCCCTCTCATAGCACTCAAAACGGGCTGTTTTACGGCGGGCAAGTTCATCCCAGTCAGTTTGCTGAGCGTCGCTTTTATGTTCCAGGTAACCCGTATGATCGAACGGGTTTTTCTGATACCGCCCGTCCGGATTTATTATTACCGCCCGCCATTCCTTCTGCTTCGAGATAAGGCCGCGCGCTTCCGGGATCATGGCGCCGATCGTCTCGCCGCCTCTGTTCCATTCACACAAAGCTATGTTATCGCGGTCCAGCAGCGGTTTCAGAAACAATTTGTATTTATCTATACTCTCAAAAACGCCCTTTTCGGCTATGAGCAAAGTAAACACCGCACAACTCCTCTGACAGTCCGGCCTGCCCTCAAGTCTATAGATCCCCGGAAAAGCCATAAGCCCCGGAAGTTTGCTCCTATCCTTTCAGCATGTCGCGCAGAATCTGAATCCTCTCCTCGCTGTCGGAAAGCTGCGCGTCCTTCAGCCGGTTTATTATTTTCTTGCAAGTCATGCTCAGCACAATGTTATCCTCGACGCTGGTATTTTTGCGGATGTCATACTGCTTGTCGTAGGCGTCGTTTTTGAAGTTGCTTACCAGCAGCTTGAACTGTTCGACGAGCTGATCGCACAGGAACGGCACTCTGTCGAAATGCTGTTCAAAACGCGAGACCTCCGTATCCGTAACGTGGATGACGCTGTCGATCATGACTGACAGCTCATTATCGTCCAACAAACGGCGCGGCAGCGAGTTGTAGTAAAGAAGGGGTATCTCAAACAAGCTGTTGGGCGCCTCGTGCCCGTCGCCGATCTTGAACGACTTCGCGTCTCTCGCAAACACGCTGATCTCATAATTGAAGTTTTTCTCCACGTCATACTTTCTGCGTTCTTCGGCGATCTGGTAAATCTGCTTTACCGACGCCCTGTCGCTGTATAACGCGTCAAGCACCTCATGGAACTCGTCGCATTCGGTGTTGTTGCTCACCACGAACGAATGCAGTTCTCCGTTTGAATCTTCAAGCTCGAATACGCGCTTCTCATCGTACCTCGAAGATTTACGTGTTTTTATTATGCCCTGGACTACCCCATAGATCAGCGCGGAATGGATCCTCAGCATCTCTTCATTCTGCCCTTTCATGTCGATCTCGGGCAATACCGACACCGCGTCCCATCGCTTGTCTACATGCAGGGAGATCGTAGTCCCTTTCGTCGTATCCGGGCCGATATTCTGGATGTAGTTGTGATACGCGTTGTAATAGAGGCCGGGAGAACTCTCGTACGGGAAGTTATTTTCTTCGAACTGGCTTGGATTCATAAAGCGCGCCAGCTTGTCCGGAGTAAGGTTATATAAAGCGTTAAAGAAGCGGAACTCATATTTTGAAACGGTATCCGAGTTGACGGGCGACAGCTTGAGCGTCTCGAGTAAACTCTTGACGTTATAGCTTCGAAGATCCGTAAGCGTCTCGCTGAAGGCGCAGGCTGATATCACGCGCGGTTCGTTATATGTCGGGCCGCTGATACCGGGAGAAGCCAGTTGGTTGCCACGCGTCAGCTTGCCTTTTATATACTCAAGCCTTTCCCTGTCTTCGATCCTCGGCGGAGGCGCGTCGTGGACTTCGCCGACCTTCTCAGCATAAGCGAAAGCGGCGTCCAGTTCCTGTTCCTTCATTATTGCCTGGACGATGTTCATGTCGATCACGTCGGCGCTGTCGTCCCTGACCGACTCGCGGAAGTAGTCTATCATGACGTCTTCAAAAATATCTGCCGTGCTCTTTATGAGATACGGGTTCGTCTCGTATTTCGCGTCCCTGCGTATTTCACAGTTTTTCTTTACCGCGTCATATATTTCAACATTAAGATCGCCCGGCAGCAGCATACCCTCCGAACCGGGAGAGGCCTCTTCCATCAGCGCTTTCATATGCCTCTCGTCAGCGCATACGTTCAGGACGGAATCGCCCTTTCTGAATCTCAGCGAGTCAACGATATCGGCTTTGCTCCTGGCAAGCGTGATGACTTTCGACTCAAAACTGTCATAGAAGCGCTGGAACTCCTTGCACAATTCCTGAACGTACGCCGCTCCGATATCATAGGTGGCGTAACGCAGAATGGCGCCGCGAAGCTCGATGACCCTCTTGCTGTACGCCGGAAAGTGCTCGTTGAGCTTCTCCCAGAGTTTCGGGTGGTTCTCCGTCCCTCTTTCAACGGCGACGACGTCGTCTATGCATCTTTCTATACCTTTCGCGTTGCGCCCGTCAAAATCGAACGAATCTTCCATTTCCGCGTCGGGAGAGTACATTTCCAGCCTTCTTATGGCGTTGTCCCTGTCGTCTTTCGCCGTGTCCCTTCTTTGTTCCATGTTCCTTTTGAGCATGTAAAGCACCAGCCGCATCGCGTTCGGGTGCGCGGCGCCGTCATTGGTCTGGAACAGGCTTTCAATATGATATCTCTTTATATCGTCTCTCATTCCGATAGACGGGGCGTTCATGAAGATGACGGAAGCCTGCGCTCTCGCGACCGATTGCGCGGCGGCGTGCACCGTACCCTCGTAGTTGCGTATCACATTGAGGTTATCGGGCGCCTTACCCCGCTCGCGCTCGTTATCCGAGTACAGTATTTCCTTAGTCAGACGCTTCATCTGCATATCGATGTCGGCTATCTCGGGATGTTTGGTAAACTCCTCGACGATCAGGTCGTCCACTTCGTCAAGGCACTCGTCGATGCGGGTGTTTACGTCGTTTTCGATGTCGCCTATGCTCTCCTCGTCGCTGACATAGCTTTTCATGTCCCTACCGAAGCGCGAGTTGTCTATGAGCAGTTCGTCTATATACACGTCGCCTCTTTCAGGCGTCTTCTCGCTAGTGCTCGCTCTTTTTTTCTTGAATTTATTGTACTCCGCCCTGTATTTTTTATCATACTTGAGCCAACCCATCGCGGCTTCTTTTATGCTCTCGACAATATCGTCCTCATCTTCAAGGTCCGGAGCCTCGACGCCGTTTATTTTTTCGATAGCGCGGCTGTACGCAATATAATCCGCTATGTCTTCGTAAGGATAGCGCAGGGTCGACGCGCCTATGCCGCCGAACCGGTTGCGGCCCAGATTATCTTCGTTCGCGAACTCTTTGATAATATTGTCTTCCATTGAAAAAGCGCTGGTTTGCATAGGCCCTATATTTTGTTCGTACAGGCTCTGCGCCGAGAACTCCTTGTATTGCTCGAGCGCCTCCATGCTCTCCTGCCGCGAATCGATCCGGTCAAGGAGGAAGCAAAAGTCGAAAGGCAGCGAATCCAGCGCTTCCACTTCATCGGTCACGGTCGGAACCTCTACGTTTATCGCGTTGAAACGCTCCAGGTCCTTTCTGACTTCGCAGAACCCCGACGCTTTCATCATAAACGCGTTGATCTCCTTTACCGTCGCGTACCCATTCCTGCGAAGGGACTCCTGCTCTGTCTGAGTCTTGATGACAGTATCCATCACTCCCGGCAGCAGGAGAAGCCCTCTGATGACCGCGCTCTTCTCACGGTAATGTTTATACAGGTATTTCCTGATCATCATGCCCAGGACCATCGCTATGCCGGAACCGGTCCCTCCGGCCGCGGAAGAGACTATCACGACCCTCAGCGCCTGTTTCAGGTCGCCGCCGTCTTTCAGAAAGAGCTCGTCGATCGCTTTGTAGAGCTTTGATATCTCTCCGTTTTTGATTATCGTGTTCAGCGCAAGGCGCGATATGGCGCGGACCTGGCCCGCCCCCTCGGAAACCGCTTTCGGATATAGTATCGAGTTGTTCGGAAACCATTTCTTCCGCGCGTTCCCGTCGTTGCGCAGATAGTCCCATACGGTCTGCGTGGACGAGGTCTGGATGACAGAGATAACGGCGCGGCTTTTGTTCGCCGTTTTCAGGTCGTTTACGTTTGTGTCCAATACGACGAACCTGGTATTTTCGGTTTCCCTCCCTCTGCATCTCTCGGCAACCTTGACGACGATCTCGGTTCCGACGCCGCCCACGCCGACGAAAAGAGTTGCGGGGACAGTGTTTTCCTTCACTCTTTCACTCTTTATGCTCATGCGCTCTTCCTCCATTTTCATTGATTACTGGAATGCTACAGGTGTTTTAGATTTAGTTCCAACCGCGATTTTTCAGCCTCGACGTCTACTTGGGCGTTTCTGCATATTTTCTCAAGCTTTTTCGGCGGGTTGTCTATTCTCGCCTCGTCGACCCATCTTTTTGATTCCTGATGCCTTATGAAAGTCGTCGAAGCGACCTCGATCTTCTTTACCGTTCCCGTGTTACTGATCGCCGTAACGCAAACGCGTCTTTTCGCCGACGGTTTATATCTTCTGTCGACGGGAACGACGGCGAGTGTTACGGAAAACCCGACGCCTCTCGTGCCGTTGGGCGGCGTCTCGATTTTGACTACTTTCGCCTTATGATCCAGATATACGCTGGGCTCGGGGCTTGTGATTCCTTTCCTGCCGGGTTTAATGACGAACTTGTTGGAACCGTCTTCCAGCTGTATCTTCTTAGGCAGGACCTTCATCGACATGAATAAGATGAAAGCCGTCACCAGCGCCAGGAGGGAGACTATGGCGATCAGCAGCGGGAGGTGACGCCTGATACAACCGAACCCGTCTTTGATGCGTACGATTGAGTCAAGTTTCCCGCTCAATATCTCGTCGCCATGCAACTGTTCGTATGAGAGGCTGAACGGCTGGTCGGAGTATGCGGTCCTGCCGGGATCTTCCTCATACAGCGACGGATAAAGCCGGTATATTCCCGGCTCCGGGGCCTTCTCGATGCGAAGGCCAAGCCTGGCGCCGCTCCCGAGAGTGACTGAGGGAAGCTCTGTCATCTCCGCCCACTCCTGCGCCGTCAGTTCGCGCCCGTCTATCGTCGCCCTGACTAATATCGGCGCGTCGCCGTTTTCAAACCCGTCGGGGTTGAGCGTATACTCGGGGCTTTCGACCTCATGGAGTTCAAGTGTGCGGACTTCCGGCGCGGAAATGTGTATGCCGGCTTCACCGCTGCCGCTCCATGTTTCGTCGCCGTGCCGCTCGCTGTAGGTTATCGCTATCCGGAAATCGCCCTGCGACGTCTGTTTGATATCGTTGTTGTACAGCGAAGGGTAAATATTGTATACGCCGGGTTGAGAGGTCTTCTCGACGGTAAATTCGCCCAGCCTGACGCCGTCAGCAACGGTGAGTACCGGCAGGGAGCTCATGCCGCTCCATTCCTGCGCGGTAATATCGCGGCCGTCGATGCGGGCGGAGACAACAATGGGGGCGCTGTTGTCATACAGGCCGTTTGGCGTCAACGTATACGGGGGGCTTGATATCTCGGTAAACGTAATAGCTTTGTTTCTATATACATTGTATCTTAACTGCGTGGAAACCGTGTGGTATCTCAGGTACGTCGCAACGACGTCGATCTGCAGCACGCCCTCCTGCACGCTTATGGAGTCGTTTTGCCCGTAGAGCCGCCCATGGTCAGCGCCGTTTGTGGAAGCCCTCGCCTCATACGTCACCTCGCCAAGCAGCCGCGACTCGGCGACCCTTTGGTCCGTACCCCTCTTGACGAAACCGAAAGTGATAGAATAATCCCCCGCTTCCAGCCTGTCCTCATGGGTGACTTCGTTCCCGCCGCGATCCGTCAGGTACGCCCGGATCTCTATGTTCGGTTTATAGTAAACCTCCACGGTATCGGCGCCGGTGATATCGATGGTATAGTCGCCGACGTCGAAGTCCCCGGTGAACGACTCGATTACGCCCGCCAGGTTGCGGTCGACCAACGCGTTGCTCACTGTGGTCGAATCGGCTTCGCTGTATCTGACAGACACAGGCGCCGAGCTTCTGACGGTGTTCCCCGACGCAGTCCTGATCCCGTTGAGCGATACGTTGGCGCCCTGGGCGAACACTATCAGTTCGCTCATCGGGACGTCTATGTTGAACCTGTTGCCGATAATATCGCTGTCGGGTATCTTATTCCTGCTGAAAATGCGCGTGCATATTTCTGTCACTCTGGCAAGTATCTGCGCGCTCGTTTCTGCGTGCAAATTGAATATGTTGTTGGCAGCGTCCTCCCGGATGCTCCCCGCGCCCGCGCCCATACCCAGAAACATTACCCGGATATCCGCGTTCTTCTGCCCGAAGTACGCGTCCTTATCGTCTATTCCCTGAAAATCGCCGTCCGTCAATATGACAAGCCACTTCTCGTCCGCCGTCGCGGCGGTAAGATCCAGATACGCTTTACGCACCGCGTCGAAAGGGGTGTTGCCTGCTCTGGTTTGCATGCGATGGACAGCCGCAACGTTAGCCGCCATACCGTTCCTGCCGTACAGCGTGAGCGCAGGCGGCTTGTTCATATAGCTGCCGCTGCTGAAGTCACTCATGACATATACGTTCATCGTATCGTTCTCTTCAAGCATCGCAGCAAAGACTTCCAATGCGTATTTTGCCTTGCACCATGTGTCGATACCTATGCCGATCATGCTTCCCGAGTCGTCATATACGACATTGATGACCCTGCTATGTTGATACGTCGTATTCGACTGCGCCAGCGCCGCGACCGGCAGTAAAAACGCGCCTATAAGTAATAAGCAGAAACAAAATGAAAAAACTCTTTTCACTTAACCCCTCCTGCCATAGCTTTCATCGCGGTATCCGGTCTTGTTACGCTGTTTTTGTCACAATATCGTTTCACGGCGCGCCACCGGATAATTATACAGATATCAGAAATCAGTGTCAATAGCCTGAGTCGGGTTTTCTGGTATTTAATGGGAGGGCAAGGTAACTGTTCAGGGGACGCCGTGGATGAACTCTGATGATGCGTGAATCGTCAGGCGGAGGCCGGCAGACGCACATCCCGGGGCAGGGATAAAGCGATGGGATGCTATTTGAGCCGGCCACGCGACTTTTC
>Ga0082212_10003709_pt1 | contig 21507 bp, 15 predicted proteins | sample TergutNt197P3_FD_71548 | JGI IMG/M metagenome (GOLD analysis project Ga0082212, IMG submission 71548) | Neocapritermes taracua P3 segment gut microbial communities from Petit-Saut dam, French Guiana - Nt197 P3 | ecosystem: Host-associated > Arthropoda: Insects > Digestive system > Gut ... | reverse complement strand
CACATGCGGACAGCTTTTTCTGACAGCGGCTATCGTATCTCTTAAAATGGGATAGTTGGCAGACAATTCGCCAATGCAAAGCACATCAATGTGTTCTTCTTGAATCTTTCGTAATAAAGCTTCCGTCGAATTTTCATATTGCGAGGCTTTAAAGCCGATTACCTGCCGACCTGATCGCCGTAAAGCAGAAGCTACATAAGGTAGTCCCATTGGGGGCAAAGAATCAATATCTGTTATGGTTGACCCTTCTTTGAGATATGCAAATAAATATTTCATAACATAATCCTCCATTTTAATAGTCATATATTTTACTCCATTCGATGCCAGATAAGATTAATATGGCCTCAATCCAAAAACATAACCTCTTTTTTATCAAACGCATATCCAATGACGCCTTTTGCCATTTCCAATATTTCATTTCTCCAAATGCGGGAGCCTATATAAAGTACATCAAAGTCAATACCCGATAGTGTTTCCGGCGAACGGATATCAAAACCCAAAAAACCGCTTTCAAAATTCTGATAATTCCTATCAACTATCGCGACAACGGACTCTCGCATCCGTTTATTTGCCACCAAACGGAATTTAGCATTAAGGGACATGCCCCAAATAGCAATTTTCTTGCCATCGTAATCAAATTCCTCAAAATATCGATTTTCATGTAAAAGCTTATACCAACCAATGGCCAACCTATCCCCGCATAAAGTACAAATCTCGCAGAAGAAGTAATACTCGCTACGGATAACTTCACCAAAATTCATACTAACCGTCGCTCCACAACTTGGGCAGTCGGCATAAAATATTGCTTCTTTCTCTTTTTCGCTTTCGATTCTCAGGTTGATGGCAGGATTGAACAGCAATTCTCGAACATGAACGATTTGCCGTTGTAATTTTGCAAATACCTCGTCGTTCATGGATGAAAGATTTGTAACGGGGCATCTCGCCTCCAAAAACTTCAGCCTGTCCTTGATTCGTCCGGTTTTCACACCGTAGTTGTATAAAGCGGTACCAGGGTATGCATGGATTAAATCAAGAGCAATTCCATAATGTAGATTTCTTAGCCACCAACTCAACGTATCCATAGCCATTTCATATGTTTCGACTGGATCTCCAAATATAATGCTGGCGTTAAATCTAAGCTTATCTTTATATTTATACGCGATTTTTAAAGCATTTTTAATTTGTTCTACCGTAATATGTTTGCGCATACTATCCAATACGGTCTGACATACGCTTTCAACACCGAAACCGATTACCTTACAGCCGGAATCGATAAGAGTTTTTATCATTTCCTCCGTAACAACATCTACGCGAAATGATAAGACCAATTCCATATTGAGTTTTTGAAAACGCCGGCATAATTCAAAGACGCGTTCCTTGTTACTTCCAAAATTTTCTTCCATGAACACAACGCCGCTGATTTCAAATTTTTCTCTCCAGTAATCAATTTCAGTGAAAATACTATCTAAACTTCTTTGTTTATATTTATAACCACTGGGATGGAAACAAAATGTACAATTATGTGTGCAAGAACGGCTGCCTACTATCGGAACCAACCCTCCATTGAACCCAAAAAGTTCCAGCGCGGGGAACGGAAGATCTTCAAGGTTTTCCGGTTCCGGTCTGCGTGGATTTATTACAACTTTGTCGGTTTTGTCTCTATAGATCAACCCCTTTATTGTTGAAAAATCACCGCCGTTTTCCAGACATTCGGCAAACTCGCAAATCATTTCTTCACCATATCCAACGCATGCGAAATCCATATCAAGGTGTTGAGCTATGAATTCCGGTTCAGCGGTAATAATGCCTCCGCCCACAATAATTTTCACATGCGGGCAGTTTTTTCTGACAGCGGCTATCGTATCTCTTAAAATGGGATAATTGGCGGACAATTCCCCTATGCAAAGTACGTCTATATGTTCCGTTTGAACCCTTTGTAACAAGGCTTCAGTTGGATTTTCATGCGCAGGTAATCTAAAACCGCTTACATAACGGCCAGTTTGCCGTAAGGCACCAGCTACGTAAGGCGGTCCCATTGGCATAAATTGGAAAGGTAGCCTCGGGTCAAGAATCGCAAATAAGTACCTCACAAACGTTCCTTTTTTTTAGATTGCAAATGATATCGCATACGATTAATTAGCATTTCCCTAGGCAATTTGCATAATTTCTTTTTTGTCAAACGAATTGCCGAGTATGCTTTTTGCCATTTCCAATGTTTCATCTCTCCAAAGGTTGGAGCCTATGTACAACACATCAAAGTCAATACCTGATAGTGTTTCCGGCGGACAGACATCAAAACCCAAAAAACCGCATTCAAAGTTCCGATAATTTCGATCAACTGTCGCGACAACGGACTCGCGCATCCGTTTGTTTGCCGCCAACCGAAACTTTGCATTAAATGACATCCCCCAAACAGCTATCTTCTTGCTGTCATAATCAAATTCCTCAAAATAACAGTTTTCGCGGAAATGGTTATAATACTGCCGTCCTATCGACATTTTATTGTTACATGCCGTACAATGTTCAAAGAATTCGTCACTGAATGCGTTACGAGCAATTTCGTTAAAATTCATACAATATGTTGTTCCGCAACTTGGACAGTCGGCGTAAAACATCGCTGTTTCGTCTTCTCCGCTTTCGATTCTCAGATTCGTGGCGGGTTCAAAAAGCAGTTTTCGAACATGAAAGATTTGCCGCTGTAATTTGGTAAATACCGCGTCGTTCATGGCTGAAAGATTTGTAATAGGACATCTATCCTCTAAAAATTTCAACCTGTCTTTGATTCGCCCGGTTTTCACACCGTATTTGTATAGGGTTGTGCCTGGATGTGCGCGGATTAAATCAAGAGAAATTCCATAATGTAGATTTTGCAGCCACCAGCTCAATGATTCCATGGCTATTTCATATGTTTCGGCGGGATCCCCGAATATAAATGTGCCAATAATCTGAAGATTGTCGTATTTGCGTACAATTTTCAATGTACTTTCGATTTGCTCAACAGTAATATGTTTGCGCATACTATCCAATACGGTCTGGTTTATACTTTCGAAACCGAGACCAATTGCCCGGCACCCGGAATCAACCAACGCCTCTATGATTTCCTCAGTAACGGAGTCCATGCGTATCCACAGGCAAAATTCTATGCCGGTTCCTTTGAATCGCTGGCAAAATTCAAGAACGCGCTCTTTATCGCCTCCAAAATTCTCATCCACAAACACAATATAAGTTATTTCAAATCTTTCTCTCCAGTAGTCAATTTCCGCAAATATATTGTCCAAGCTTCTTGCTTTGTATTGGTATCCGCTTGGATGAAAACAAAATGTGCAATTATTTGTACAGGAACGGCTCCCAACCATTTGAAGAACCTGATTTCCTCCACGAAAACCAAACAACTCCAGAGCCGGAAAAGGGATATCATCAAGGTTTTCCGGTTCTGGTCTGCGTGGATTTATTACAATCCTGCCGGTTTTGTCCCTATAGATCAAACCCTTTATTTTTGAAAAATCACCGCCGGTTTCAAGGCATTCGGCAAACTCACAAATAGTCTCTTCTCCGTATCCGACGCATCCAAAATCCATGTCCAGATGCTGGGATATGAACTCCGGTTCAGCGGTAATAATGCCTCCGCCCACAATAATTTTCACATGCGGACAGCTTTTTCTGACAGCGGCTATCGTATCTCTTAAAATGGGATAGTTGGCAGACAATTCGCCAATGCAAAGCACATCAATGTGTTCTTCTTGAATCTTTCGTAATAAAGCTTCTGTCGAATTTTCATATTGCGAGGCTTTAAAGCCGATTACCTGCCGACCTGATCGCCGTAAAGCAGAAGCTACATAAGGTAGTCCCATTGGAGGCAAACAGTCAACATCTATCATTGATCTTGATTCGAGAGACGCAAATAAATATTTCATAAAGATGTCCATTCATTTCAATGCATGTAATTAAATTTATATATTCACTGAAAACTAATTCGCAACTAAGATAAAGTCTGTCAATAACAAACATCAAGCATCGATATTATCTTGTTTTTCATTTGTACCGTGATTTCCTTATTTTTTTCAAATTTACACAATCGACAATAAGGGTGTAGCATCTTTCTTGCAAAAATATCATTTATATCGTCGTCCAGAAAACTTCCTACTTTAAATAACGGATAATTCGGCATGGCGCAACACAGATATGTATCACCTTTATAGTCAATGATAATACCCGTATTAATTCTGCACACCTTGTTTAGCCTAAGATGGGTTGATCCCTCAAATTGAGATAAATACCTAGCTGCCACTGCGGCATTGTCATGAAACACCCTCTCTTCCCGGTAATTTTCATCCATCTGTGATTGCGGATGTCCCCATCCGTCACATAATAGAAATTTAAGTCCGGGTAATGAATCAATCCATTCGGCAAACTGGTCAACTTCATGTGTATTATATTGGAACCTTAAATATTTTACCCAAACCTTCCGATCAAAAACTTTTTCCATGTAACACTCGGAAATTAGTCTTAAATGGCGTTTAATTAATGAAATATCGCTTCCGCGATGATTGATTTGCTGTACTTCCTGCGTAAAACCCGATACTGATATGTATAGACATCCTCTGCCCGAATATAACACATTTTCCAGATTTTCGATTTTTTTCAATGATAAATTCGAGGAAATATCGGTTGTCATACCATATCGATCCGCGATTTCCGTATATTTTTCCAAATCACCGCATAAAAAAGGCTCAGACCAGTTAAATAATTTAACAATCGAGTAGTCGTATGCATGTATTTTTTTTATTATTCTTTCAAATAAGCCTAAATTCATTTTCCCTGCCGTATTTTTGATCATACGCGACCCGCGCAAACATGTACTGCATCGCAAATTGCATGCATCTATTATATCAATGTGTACTGAAATTGATTCGTTTAGCCGGCTATCACAGTCAATTGTTTCTGTACCGCGCAAAATGTTATCAGCATAAAAATCTGAATTCAGTGTATCACCAAATATCTTGTAATAGTAATAATAGTCATTCGGATTCCGGAATCCATCGCTATTGAGATCAAGCGATATTTCCCACGCGAATGCCGTGGTACCAATTACAACATAGTGCTTTTCTTTGTTTAATACATCTTTTCCATAAACCTTCTTTCCAATAAATTCAGGTTTTTTATGCCAGTCGCGTGATATAAAAAAGCTTACTTCCATTCCAAAAGAACTTATATCATCAACAATGTTCAATGCGTCTTTTCCCGTACCGTAAACTACTATTTCTCTTCCGTTTACATATTCATGAAAGTTTTCAGTCAGTTTCACGCCTTGTTCGCCTCGGAGTGGTTACATAATTTCAAGGGATTCACGTAATCGCAATTTGTCATGTGTTTTTACCGTTCAACCAAGTCTGGCATTTCTTTTCGAAAGCCGTCAACCAGCGCCGCTTTTCATGTATCGAAACTTTACACAATTGTGCGGCGGTTTTGATAATGCGCTGCCCTTCTTTCCATTCCAGTTCACCTGGCGGCACGGTGCGGGCGTTCGAACTTCTTTGCCGCCAAAGATTAAGCGGCCGGGCAGTATAGGATATCGAACCACGCGCGCAGAGACGGATCCAAAACAGCCAATCGGCGCATAAATGCATTGAATCATCCACCAATTCCTCTATACCTGGAAAGTTTTGGAAAACCACCGCGCTGGCGTTTGGAATGGTGTTTTTTATGCTTAACGACCACATGATTTCCTTAAGTCCATCCACAACGTAATCGGCTCGCCATCGATCAGGGGAAATATCAGCCGTCCACTGCAAGGGCAGACCTAAATCCGAACCATGTTCGTCAACCATACGGGACTGAGCGTACGCCAGAACTAAAGCGTGGCTCGCTTCAAGCTTCCCTAACAATGTGCGTACCATATCCGGTTCCGCGCCGTCGTCGGATTCAGCTATCCAGATGTACCGGCCTCGAGCCAAAGCCAAAGCTTTTTTCCACTGTTTAAAAGTAGACCCGCTGTTTTGCTGGTTGCACATGAGCCGAGCACGGGGTTCACTCTCCGAAAATCTTTCCATAATCGCTAGGCTGTTGTCCGTAGAAGCATCGTCAAGCAGCAGGATTTCCATTTCGTCGATGCATTGCTTTTCTATAGAAGCCAATCGTTCCGGCAAAAACCTCGCGTGGTTGTAAACCGGTACAATCGTTGTAATTAGTGGAGCTGCGTCTGGCGGCCGTGGTATGGCTTTGGTACGAGTTTGGAAAATGCGGTCAACTAAATCGGCAATCCGTGCGGCGGCGGGCGGTGTGGCGTGGCAACTCGCCAGTTTAACTTTTGCTTTCGCCCCCAAGCTTAGACGTATATCCGGGTTATGTGCGAGCTTTAATACCGCGTTGGCCGCAGCGTTTACATCTTCAAATGGCACCACTATGCCACATTCGTTCATTACGAATCCCGGCATGCCGCCCGCCTCATTAAAACAGACGATCGGCAATCCGGCATCAGCGGCTTCCAGCGCTACCAACGGGAATGGATCTTCGCGCGAGGAGAGGAGAAACACATGGCCTAATGGAAAATACGCACGAGGATCAGGCCGTTCCCCGAGAAAACAGACCCGCTTTTGCATATCCAATGCGTGAAGTCGTCCCTCCAAAGCTCGCCTTTCTTCCCTCGTGGTAAAGCCGATCCAAAAAAACTGGAGTCGCGATTCGATCGCGCAGACCATGGCCGCGATTTCAACGAATAGATCCGCTCCTTTGCGCCAATCCGTGGTGCCGCAGCCGAATACGACAATCTTGTCGTCTTCCAAACCCAACTCATTGAGGCAGGCATTTGTTCTTTCAGCCGATTCCGTACCGATATCCACAAACGCTTCGATGATAGATATGGCTTCCCTGTCTACGCCGTACCGTGCCACTAGATTTCCGGCCACAGGTTCGGAAACGGCGATGAAATGATCCGAGCAACGCAACGTGGCGGCGATTATCTGACCGGGCGACCAGCGCTCGATTGATTTTTGGAGTTCGTGTACATGAGTAATAACAGGGCAATTCAGCCAGCTAATACTTTCCAACAGCGGGCCGTTAGCAACAGTGTTTGAATACACTAAACGAGGCTTAGGGTACAAAAAGGCTCTGAGCGCAGCTTCACGTTCAGTGGCATCGGGATAATCACTCAGCACCAATGTTGGACAAACCGCCTCAAATTGTTTTCTCAGCGCGCCGGTATCAACAAGCGTCAACCTAAACGGGAATGGGCGCGTTCGTTTCCACTCGCGCAAAAGCGCCAGGAGCACATGTTGTGCACCAGCTCGGATGGCGTCGTGCCCAATCACAAATACCGCCCCGTTCGCATCACGCATTGAGCTTGCATTTATCCATTCATTTTTTCCAAATTCACCTAAGTTCCCTGCGTTCTGCATTCGACTATCACTTACCAGATGAACAGGGTGAATAGTCTGCGTTTTAATTTCGATCATAGGTATTACAATAATTCCGTTATATGAACAATCCGTTTGACGCCCGGATATTCCGCCACGCATTGTTTTTTGATCTCTTTCAGCACTTTCGGTGCATTAGGAATAATAACTGTATCAATATTTTCGAGGCGAATGATATCGGGTGTGAAAACCTCTTTAGTCATCAAGCGTTTTGCCATGTGGCCGTTTTCAGGAAGGATAATTTCGTTTTTATTGACGATCCTCACATTTTCCGCCTTAAAAACCGGCAGGCCTAGCAACCAAAAGAAATTGTACGGGGTGATCGCCCAGATCGCCGCGCTGGTTCCCTTTAATAAAGTTTCCGCATTTTTGTTTAATTGATCAAAATCGCAGGACTCAATCGGATTTATGATAATATCGCATCTGCAAACTGGACAAGAACACGCCACGGTATTAAAGACAAACTTGAAACGCTTAAAGTGTATGTTTTTCGCGCAGTGCGGACACCGCCCCACGACATTCACTGCGTAATCGCCTTGTGGCTCCACTTTTGCGTCCATCAGTTTATTTTTCCAAGACAAAAGGTGAAGTAAAGATGGAATTACATAGTATTCATCGTCTGTCATTTTTGAAATATTGACAGGCGGGCAACGGTCTTTCAGAAACTGAATCCGATCTTTGATAATACCCTTTTCACAAGCGATTTTATATATGTGTGATCCAGGGTAAGCACAAATCATTTTTAAGAAGATAATAGTAAATTCTCTATGTGTCTGCCACCAGTCTACGCTACGCCAGAATGTCTCAATAGTTTCTTCCAGGTCGCCAAAGATGAGCCCCCCTGTCATGAACAATCCGATTTCGGAGCCAAAGCGCATTACCATTTCAATTTGATTAATAGTGATACCTTTTCTCATGCTTTTGAGTATCGTGTTGTCTGCGCTTTCGATTCCCAGAAATACATGACAGCATCCACTTTCTTTCATCGCTACGAGCGTATCTTTAGTTATCGCATCGGCGCGTATGGAACAACGCCATTTCAAATTGTAAAATTTGATCCGACGGCAAAACTCCATCGCAAACTGCGGATTGGAAAAAGCCAACTCACTTTCCATCCACAATGCTTCAACTGGATACTGCGAAAGTATCCAGTCTATCTGCTTGAAAACAATGTCGAATGACATCTTCCTGAAATGGTCGCCGCAGGAATGAAAACAAAATGTGCATTTGTAGGGACAGGAACGATTAAACACCAAAATCATTGCATACCCCCCCCCAGTATACACTGCTTTATAATCGAATTTTTCTAAATAATATCTACATTCAAAACCCTCATAATCAGGAAACGGCAATATGTCAAGGTTTGGTATAATATGGGGATTTTCATGACTCGACCAATTTCCGTTTCTGTGGCAAATAATACCATCCAGTTCGGCAGGATCATCTCTGTTTTCCAGAGCGTACGCCAAAGCGTTTACAGTAATTTCCCCTTCGCCGATTACGCCATAGTCGGCGTTCTCCAACGCCTCCATAGCAACGACCGGTTCCGCAGTAATGATGTTTCCTCCCACGACTGTAACAACCGTTGGCTTTATTTCTTTCGCCGCATCAAGGACATTTTTTATCTCCCAAAATTGAACTCCGAAGCCGCCCGTCATCACCACATCAATATTTTTTGTGAGAATAGCATGTTGCATGTGCAACAAGGGCTTTCGTTTATAGTTCAGGTTGAGCGTGAACACAGCACGCCCTGAAGCCTTCAACGCCGCAGCAACGAACGCAATGCCTATCGGAAAATTATGCGCTATGTCGGTATCGTATGCCATTATGGGGCAAACTATAAGGTAATTCAGCTTATCGCCTTGTTCTGTTGGTAATTTGATCATGGAAAGAAATTCTGGGGTTACATTTTCAATTCCATCGTGATTTGTGTTTATCATTATCAACAATCTCATTACCGAATACTGCCGTTTGTAGTTTGAATCGCCTTTGGTTTTCCAACTGGCGAATCGTCCAGCGATTAATTAAGATGATTTTTAAAATTGTTTTTAATATCAACTTCATAGTTAAAGTTTAAATATAATTTGCCAATTTCTCTTGCAATGACAGTTTCGCCTCTGGTTATTGCCATTTTTAATACATCGGGAAATGAAAATAACAATTTGTTATTCCTTGCCCAGCAATAATCACGGATATATTCAAAGAATACGTTTTTGAACACACAATTTCCCGTTCCCATTATATTACTTACAGGGTGTGTTGGTTTTTCTTCAAGGTCAATAATTGTATCACCGGAAAGTTCTATGGAATAAGTGTTTCGCACGTCGTTCGGATTTCGGGCATAAACGAATCCACAAGCGGCCAAAGCAGAATAATGAACGATGATTTTCGCATTTGCGTACATTTCTTCAATTTTGAAGATTTTATCCAACACATCTTTGCTTACGGAATTTTCAAAAATGTGCATGTGACAATCCCGCTTTGTATTTTGTCGTTAAACGAGTGAACCGTTACAATGGGTTGCATTTTAAGCCTCATAAATTACTTTACTTTTCCTGGTTTCAACTACTTCGCGGATTTTGGTTGAAGTTGTCTGTCGGGTATAAGGGAAAAATACCATATCTACATCAAAAAGTTTTAGCTGTTGCGCAACTGTATCAAAATCATTGACATGGTCGCTGCCCGCGAAATGGCAATCGTAGTGCAATACCTTCCAGGCTTCCAATTTGTCGGCAGTCGTGAAATCAACGGTGAAAACTTCGTCCGCATAGCGACAGGAAGCGACAACCTCCATGCGCTCGTCAAGGCTTATATAGGGCGAAGATCCTTTGTAAAACGCGTGCAGTTCATCGCTGACAACACCTACGATAAGATAACGGCATTGTTTTTTTGCGTTGCGCAGCAGGTTAACATGTCCGACATGAAACAAGTCAAATGATCCGGGACAATACCCTATTCGATATATCTTATCTATATTCATGACTCAAACCATACTTTATATTTTTCTATTCCCAGCACATTCAGCCGCTGGCCGATTTCCCGATGGTAAATGCTACATACAATTAGGTGCAGTCGATCCAGTGGCACACGCGTAAGTATTTCTTCAGGCGGTATGATTTCAATACCGGATAAAATCTTGCCGTGATTTGCTGTATTGCTGTCTGTAAAATATGCCGGGCGAACGAAATTGCCATATTTATTTAAAAAGAGAGAATTTTGTATCCCCGTGCCATATATCACAACCGTTTTTCCTATACAATCCAGCGCACCGGAGAACAATTCACGATAATATTGATAAGAACGCGCCGGATCACATATCTTATAATGTTGTTTTTTCTGAGTTATTGGCGCGGGTTTTGCGTAATCATAGCCATACATTATTCTTAAATATAGCCCCTCTCCAGATGGCGCGGGAAGATCAAGATGTTCAAAAGGGAAAATGGTTGTATTTTCAAATAATTCTTTGCGGTATCTTCCCTGATAATAGGCGGTGCGAGAGTCATCATTGTAGCGTGTCAGCAAGTCTTTGTAACGCGCCATCGCACCTTCCCTGGTGTAGCTTGAAGCTGTGTTTCTGTCTTTTTCCGCCAGTTCGTTTTCACTAGTGTTTAAATACTTGTTCACATAGTATTCGGGAATATCTTTAACATATGATTCTTTCTCGGTTACATATTTGCATATTAGTGATGCCTGGCGTATTGTTTTATCGTATTCCCTGCTCTCTTCTGACATGACGCCATACTCGAACGGCGTTGTATCCAGTGGTGAGATGTCGATCGATATTCCACAAGGAGAAGTGCGAAACAAATCGTAATCGGTCAAGGCCGCTGTATCCAATCGCATAAGTTTTGCACCTGGGCCGTAAAAACCCGGCGCACTATCGTTATGGCGTAAAAAATATGGATATGCAAACGTTTGACTGGCAATTTCGCAAAGTTTATCAAAATCCTTGCGTGGCATAATAAAGTCCGCGTCGTCATCCCATTCGATAAAACCACCCTTCCGGGTTGCGCCCAATAAAGTTCCTGACGCCATATAAAAGCACATGTTATGACTATTGCAAATTGCCTGAAGCTGCTTGATCAAATCAAGCAACACCAGATGAATTGAATGCATTTCAGCTCTGTTTTTTATGCCAAACGAATCCGCCAGTAAAGATTGTGTGGATGTCGCATCGGAAGCTTTTGGCCTGAGATTATAATATGATCTATCTAATGCAACATGGAGTATATCGTTTAGAAAAACTTGTTCCATTTTTGCGTATTCGTCTGCTTTGTCGGTTAGTCCAAAAACGGGAATCCACTCCTGTAAATGGCACAAGGTACGGTATAGTACGAAATCTATCGAATATTCTTTTGCCGGGTATTCTATGTCGAAAAAAATAAGTTCATCTGCCATTTCATCATAAAAACAATTGAAGGCATTCATTTCGGGAAATGAGCAAACGCTACCGTTCCCGGAACGTTGGATATAGTAATAGAGTTTATCAATAACCAGTTTTTGGTTATCTGGACTTCCAGCATGTTCGAATAGGTAAGCCATCGCCGTTGGATGTTGCACAAACGGCATTACTATGGAATCTCCTTTAACCGTAAAATCGATCACCGGAATATTTTTCTTTGCCAAATGATTTAAATTATCTGCAAGAACACCGTCTGCGTTTCCCCGCTTTTCAACATAATCAGGATGGATAATAGTTTCAGACCCTCCATCGGCGCGATCTGAAGCCATTTTCGCGTATAAAATATCGGAGGTAGTCCCAGCCTCTATCAAATATGAATTCGTGGATAAATGGAATATTCCATTATCAAGCGCGTGAAGAAACGCTTGATTAAATGACGCGGTGATACCCAATGGGTTTTCTACAATATGCTGCCCGGAAGTTATGATTTCTGATTTGGTTGGTAAACGTAAGTCTGTAAAAAGAGTGTTTGGAAAATCAAAATCAGGAAATGGATAATACAGTTTATAATTTTTTATTCCGCTATCCATCATCAATCTATCCAGTTCGGCGCGTGAATAAAAAACGTTGTTTTGTTCTTCCGAAAATGCGGAAAAAGGCAAGCCGCCCTCTGCAGTTGCTCCACACATGTATTTCGCGCCCATCCGGTTTCTAGCAATAAATAAAAGGCGTCCATCCATAGCTAATAGTGACATAGCCTGGGAAAGCAAATCAGCGGATAACACTCCATTGGAAATTACGATAAAGTCAAACTTGCAATCTTGAAAGTCTTCAGAGCGAAATTCGGCGGGCACGATCGTCAGGTTTTCGCATTGTTTGTGGCGTCTGGCAATGGCTTTGGCATGACTCGGACAGGATTCAGTTACGGTAACATGTTTGCATTTTTTAAGGAAGAAACCTGTCAGTGCACCGAATTCGCCGCCGATTTCCAACAAGTGCCCGTGAAAATCGAGCCAGGCATATAAAGCAGTCCGTATACGGCTCAGGTGGTACCATACTTCATAGCGTGTATCTTGCGAAATAACGGAATCATAATATGAGTCTTGGGTTGACTCAATGTACTCTAATATCGCCTGTTCTGAAAAGTACTCTTTCATATGCAACGACTCTGCTGTCCGTTTTGTTTTCGATTTTCCAGCCAGGCTTCCATTATTCCGGCGATGGCTATGCTTTCTCCGGAAGTAAGTTTCATTGAATAAAGATTATTATTGCGAATAGCGGAACAAAATGATTTAAATTCGTATCTAAGACCTTCCCCTACAAATTTGTAAAAATACTTCTTGTTGTCGGAAGGATCCTCAAAACAAATCTCAAATTCTTCCGTTTTCCACCACGGCGGCACAACCGTTATATATCCATTTGTACCGGAAATGATAAGCCTTCCCTCTGATTTGACGCCTAATCCCGTTTTGACTGTAGCCATTGCGTTTTCGTAGCGTAAATATGCTTTTGCGTATAAGTCTGTGCCATTACCGTTTTTGATGGAATCAAAAGAAATTTTTTTGTAATTGATCCCCAGAAGCTTTATTGCCGCCATCAGCGAATAGCTGCCCAATTCCGTAAAACTGCCGCCGGTTTCCGGCGGATTATGTTCTCTTGCGTTCGGATTTTGCACAAGCTTTGTAAAACACGCTTCAACGTCACGAATTTCTCCGATCATGCCGCTTTTTACGACGCCAATCAGTTCAGTGAAACCTGGCGCATAAGCTGTTTTTATTGCCTCCATAAGCACGATTTCTTTTTTTTCGGCGATATAAAACAGTTCTTGTGCCTGTTGTTTGGAAAAGCATAACGGTTTTTCGCATAATACGTGTTTCCCATGTTCCAATGCCGCTTTGGCATAGGCATAATGCGTTTCATGGGGAGAGGCAATGTATACCGCGTTGACGTGATCCAACAAATTTGCAAGGGAATCTGTAGCGTAGTCCAGTAAAAAGCGTTCGGCAAACCGTTCCGCGCTTGAAATGCGTGGGGAAAAAACAGCTTCAACGTTGATTCCGTTTACGCTGCGACTCTCCGGAATCATCCTTTGAGCAATGCGCCCGGTGCCGATGACTCCTATTTTTACAATACTCAGGTTTTTTTTCCGCAATATGGTGGACGAAATGTTTTTGGTGCGCTCCAGATATACAACTTCGCAAAGAGGTTTCAAGTGATCATAATGCCCCGTCCAATCAGAACCGATTGTAAATACATGTACGCCGAATTTCTTGATATCGTCTTCTTTCTGGCCAAAGCGTTCTTCTACAATGACAAGATCAGCCAATCCTGTTTGTTTTATATGATCAATCCGCTCCACCAGAGAATCAGATTTATCCAATTTGCCACGTTCTTCGTCATATCGATCGGATGTAACGCCGACAATCAAATAATCACCCAGTTGTTTAGCGTGTTTTAGGAGGTTCAAATGACCTTCATGAAACAGATCAAAAGAGCCATATGTAATTACTTTTTTCATGTCGTCATATCTTTGTCGGTCGGATGGGCGTTGTCATGTTTCACGATCCATTCCGCTTTTCCGTTCCGCACTATTCGGTCTTTGCCGCTGCCCTGGCGCTCAAAACTCAATGTTTTTACCGCAGTGTCAACCGCCAGTATGTCCCATAATTCCTGTGTCTTATCTCCCAAGGTTCTTTTCGGAGTCACCGCGCCCGCGGGTTTATAATCAAGACAATATTCACATTTTGCGCATCCGATGGATATGATCGGGAAAGCTTCGTCATTAAATAGATGATCTGTATGCTGATGCCCGTTAATAAAAGCGAGAATTTTATCGCCATGGACGGTTAACACATTCATAAGCTCCGTTTCGCCGTAAATACGTTCTACCCATACCTGTAATTTTGAAAGCGGGGTTAAATGTGAAAAAATAATTACATTCCAATCATCAGGAAGCGCACGGAGTGTTTCGTCTGCCCATCTCACACATTCATCCGAATAGCCGTACTTTAATTCCCTGTCAGGGTCAAATGAATCAAGAAATATAAAGCACAGCTTATGGGTGTCGAAATTAACAAAGTAACGCGGGCTGTTTCCGTTAAGATACAATCCGCATAACTCGCTTTCCGTAAACGTATCTTTATTTTCTCTGAAATAATTGTAGTCGTGATTGCCTAAAGCAACCCATACCGGAACGCCAATATCACGCAAATCGCCAAGAACCAGATTTACATAATCATTGCATATATCTTTGCCAAGCATCCCGTCGGTCAAGTCTCCAAGATGAATAATCCCGTCAAGTTTTATGCGCCGATTGGCAACCCAGATTTCTGCAATAGTCGTATCCCATGTTCCGTTTACGACATAATGCGAGTCGGAAAGTAACGCGAATTTTAAGACATCACGCTTTTCAAAAATCAGGATGTTATTAATGTTTTCATCGGAGAAATCCGCGCCGTCTGCTCGTCTGATGCAAAGACGAAAATACGTTTTTTCGTTAAAAATATATTCATTTTTACGATCGTCGCCGCTTAAATGATTTTTATAGACAACCCAGGCCTGATTAGGGGAATAGTCGTAGGTATAAATCCATTTATCCTCGACCATAGGCTGATACGAGGCAATGTCAAACTTGTAGTTTTTATCAATAAGCGTAAGTTTGTCGCCCGGTTCAGCCCACAAAAAAGCCGAAGTCCCCATCACATCAGGGAATCCGTACTCTTCCAAGCCGTTATCGGAGCGTATTTTTAAACCACGCACGGTTTTTATAGGTATTTTCACTGTCCCTTTAAAGCCTGATTTTGTTTTATCAAATCTTTTGACATTCTCGCTCTACTCGGGTGCGGTTAGATAAGCGGGACGCCGATGGCGGCGTCCCCTACATTCCTGTATTTTCATTTTCACCCGTCCAGGCAAGATTCCTGCTTCATTGGGTGCTGCGAGTCGCCCCGTCTTACGCTCCCTCCGCTGGCATAAATTCCGGTCTGCCCGACCGTATTTGTAATGTGGGGGCGCGATAAATCGCGCCCCGTTATTTTTTAATACGCAGGCGGGACGCCTGCTATCCCATGTCACGCCGGCGTGGACGCCCGCGATCCCATGTCTACACCTGCTATCTCATGTCTACGCCTGCGTTTTTCATGTCTGGCGCTTCCATTTCTGCTTCCATTTCTGCTAACTGCCGCAATCCCTCGTTCAGATTGTTGATCGCGGCGTTTTCCGCGCGTTTATGACGCGTGCCGCACTCAGGACAATCCCATGTTGCTTTGTATCTCTTTGATATTTTTGCGTTTTTATAGCCGCACGAACTGCACGTCTGGACGCTAGGAAACATCTCATCCGCTTTCGTCAGCGTCTTGCCGTACCACTCGCATTTGTAAGCCAGCTTCCGCGCTAAATCGCCCAGGTTCGCGTCCGACAGGTGTTTACCGAATGGTCGGCGCGTCATCATCTTGGCGACCTGTTCATTTCGTATGCAAATCGTGTCGTATTCGCTGACAAGCTGCGTCGTCAGTTTGTGAAGCGCGTCGTCTTTCTGGTTCGTCACGCGCTCAAACGCCTTTGCAAGCTTCAGCCTCGCTTTTTCAAAATTGCTGCTGCCACCCGTTTTGCGCGATAGCCGTTTTTGCAGTCTGTCAAGCTTCCTGCGCGACTTTTTAAGGTATTTATTGTTTTCAAACGTCCGATTGTCAGATGTTACGGCGAGATTATTGGCTCCGAGGTGTAGGCCAACCGTTTTTCCAGTTTTTTGGAGTGGCACAGGTTCGTAATCCATGCAATGAATCGACACAAAGTATTTGCCGCTCGGGTTTTGCAGAACTGTCGCGCTTACTATCCTGCCCTCTATCATCTTTGACGCCTTGCACTTAACCCAACTCAGTTTCGGGATCTTTACACGGTTGCCTTCAAACTCAATGGAATGATGATGGCCGGGTTTTCGTCCTGGTCTGTTCTTGCATCTGTATGACTGACGGCTGCTTTTCCCGCTCTTGAAGTTGGGAAATCCCGGCGCGACGTTGCCCTTTTTCACATTCTTGAAGAAACGCTTGAAGGCGTTGTCAACGTCGCACATCGCGTAACCTAATGCCGCAACGTCGGCGTCGTTCAACCACTCGTAGCCTTCCGTCTTTTTCAGCGTCGTCAGATCCTTTGCCGCTTCAAACAGGCTGTAGACGCTCCCGTCTTTTTCGTAGTGTTCGATTCGCTTGCTCAGATAGTGGTTGTATATGAATCTCGCACAGTCGAAGGTGCGCTGTATCTGCCCTTCCTGCGCTTCGGTCGGGTATATCCGGAATCTGTACCGCTTTTCCATATTTATAACCTTCAATGCAAGCCGAACTTGACCTGGGAGCGCGGACGTCCCGTCCGCGCTCCCAGGGCCGCCCACTTCTTTAAATTACACAAATGCACGTAATTTCAATATCTTAGCGCCCGAAACGGATAATTTTTTTACTTTAAAAACGTATACTTTTTTAGAAAGGTTCCATTGTGTCTATTACGAGTGATTTTTTACGAAATTTGGCGAATTTTTCTTGATTTTGAAGAAAATGTTTAACAAAATGATGTTTTTTCCCGATAAGTTATAGCGGTTTTCTTACTATAAAAAAGTATACCTTTTGATAGTTGCTCTTTTGGGCATCAGCCGCTCGAAACTCCCGCAAATATTTGTAATAATGTGGTTTCTTTTAACCTGTCCGATTCAGAAGCGGCGGCAATGAACGTTTCGGGTAAACTATTTGGATGATAATCAGCAGGTTGTGATATGTTTCGGCTTTGGTAATCATGGCTGACCGCCAACATGGGAATTTCTTTATATTATGGACAGTAAAGGTTTTCAAAGCATTTGCGCCGTTTGCGGCAGAGCGGTTCCCGCGCGTTATGTCCGCGCGGCGGAAAAGGTCTATATTGAAAAGCATTGCCCGGAACACGGGGATTCGCGCGTGCTGGCGTCCGAGTCCGCGGCGGATTTTGAAGCCTGGTTAGCGTCGGAATCCGTTGCCGTACCGCCGCGTATCCCGGTTACAAGCGGCTCGCGCGAGGTCTTTTCGGACGCGACGGTTAATACCGGCTGCCCGGCTCACTGCGGCCCCTGCAAAAACCATCTCATGACGGCATGCTGCGTTCTCATAAACGTCACGCCGCGCTGCAATCAACGTTGCCCGTACTGTTTTGCCGACGCGGGCGACAACCCGCACCACACCGGCGATGGCGACGATCCGGCGCTTTCTGAAATCTCGCAATGGCTTGATCGCCTCATCGAGCTTGGCGAGGAACGTAAATTCAATGTACAGCTTTCGGGCGGCGAGCCTACGGTGCGCCAGGACCTGCCTGAGGTAATCCGGCTTTGCGCCGGCAAAGGTTTTGAGTATATACAGTTGAACACAAACGGCCGCAGGATCGCGGAAAACGCGGCATACGCAAAGACGCTGAAAGACGCCGGTCTTTCCACGGTTTTCCTGCAATTCGACGGGATTGCCGACGCGGTCTACGAAAAATTGCGCGGACAACCACTGCTTGCGGTCAAAAAAGCGGCGATTGAAAACTGCGCGGCTGCGGGGCTGCCCGTAACGCTCGTTCCAACGCTGTTGAAGGGCGTCAACCTTTCGTCCGTCGGCGATATAATCAGGTTTATGCTGGAAAATCTGCATGTCGTAAAAGGCGTGCATTTCCAGCCGGCGAGTTTTTTTGGCAGACATCCGGATGAGCGAAACGGAAACGGGGATTTTGACGGGCGCGTAACTATATTCTCTGTCATGGAAGAAATCGAGCGGCAAACAAAAGGGGCGATTCGAAAAATCGACTTGAAGCCCATCAGTACGGGACATCCGCTATGCTGCTTCTGCGCGGCATTTACGCGGGGGCGTGACGGAAAGCTTTCCGTGGTTGGGTCCGCCGGCGGCGATTGCTGCCGCGCGCCCGAACCGCTTGAAATAGTCCGCAGGGATCGCGATTTCGTGCTGAACAAATGGGAGGTTGCCGCAGCCGGCGGAAACGCCACGTCCGGCGAGGCTGCCGCGGATATGAGCTTTGACGCGGCCATCGCCTGGTTTCAGCGCAATATGTTTACGATCTCAGGCATGGCTTTCATGGATCCGGCGAATCTGAACGCGGAGCGGTTGCGCCGCTGCCGCGTACAGATATTTTCCGAAGGCGAATACCTGGTTCCATTCTGCGCGTATTATTCAGGTTTCTGGCGCGGCGGACAAAAATCCGCGATTATTGATAAAAGCGGGGAGGACAGGGCATGACGATGATTCGGCCCGGCGGCGAGGCGTTGACGGTTAAAGCCGCAAAGAAAGCGAATTTACCGGAGGGATCGGCAATACTCGATATGGGGTGCGGCGAAGGCGATACGGCGGCTTTGCTCGCGCGTGATTTCGGCTTTAAGGCGGCCGGCATTGACGCCTCTTGCAAGCTTATTGAGAACGGAAAGAAAAAGCATCCCGATCTTGATTTGCGGCGCATGGAGGCGGAGTACCTCGATTTTGAATCGCGCAGCTTTGACGCGGTTTTCATGGAGTGCAGCTTGTCCGTCATGCGCATACAGGAGGATGCAGCGTTTGAGGCATACTGCGTACTGAAACCCGGCGGCAAGCTTATTATTACGGATATTTACATTAGGGATCCCGACCCTGCGGCGGTTGCGGTAATGCTTGCCGCAGCTAAAGAAAAAACCGCCCGTCCAAAGATCGAAGGAGACTGCGGCGAAAACACGCGTCCGTCATTTGTCATGCTGGATGGGGCTTTTATAGTGGACGAGCTCGCGGCGATGCTGGAAGATATCGGATTTGAAATCGAGTATTTTGAAAACGTGCCGGACGCGCTTTCTGAATTCGCGGCGCGGGCGATTATGGAATACGGCTCTTTAGCGGCGTACTTCAAATCCGTCATACCGGAAGGGGAGGATCCGGCGGCATACCATGCGTGCGCGGCATTCGGAGACGGAACAAGCCGCCCGAAAAAACCGGGATATTTTTTAATGATTTTGAAAAAGAGGTAGCGGAAACAATGGATATAAAAGAAAGGATTCTCGAAGAAAAGCTGAAAGGGCGTTGCTGCAGCGAGAGTATCATGGCCATGTTCATTGAGGACGCGGATAAAAAAAACGACGACCTCGTCAAAGCCATGGGCGCTTTCTGCGGCGGGTTGAGGGAAGGCTTGGTATGCGGAACTTTAGCCGCGGCGGTAAGCGTTATTTTCGTGATCGCCGAAAATTACGGGCAGGCGCGCGACGAATTGCGCCCTGAGATAATGAAATGGTTTCTTGACCGCTACGGTTCTTACTCCTGCGAGGATATATTGGATGGCGATGAGACGCGCAAAATCACGCTTTGCCCGACAATAGTCGAGGAAACATATTGCAAGCTGATTGAGATGTTGGAGGACGCGGGCGTTCTGTAGCCCGGATATGATCGTCGATGATTGGATCGCAGGGAAAATCGGCCTGGGCGGCAAACAGGCTTTAACGCGTGCGGCGCTTGAGGCATGGCAGCTTCGTAAACTGCGCGAAACTGTGGAATATGTATGCGTAAAAAGCACGTTTTATAGGGATCGTTTATCGCCGCTTGCCGAAAGCGGCAGAGCGTCGGATGTTCTCGTTTCTCTGGATTGTATCGAACGCCTGCCATTCACGACACCTGCCGATCTGGCTTCGGCGGCAACCGCCATGGTCTGCGTGTCCGCATCGGAAGTCGGGCGCATCGTAACGCTCCCGACGACGGGAACAACGGGCGATCCCAAGCGTGTCTGGTTCACGGACGCTGATCTGGAATTGATGACGGACTATATCCGGCACGGCTTGACGGTCATGACGGCCCCCGGCGACGTATTTCTAGTGCTTATGCCATGCGAACGTCCCGGTTCCGTAGGCGATCTTGTCGCCATTGGAGTTGAACGTATCGGATCGCGCGCCTTGCGCGTGGGGGCAATCCCGCCGGACGGCAGCCGTGACGACGAAATCCTCGGCATCATGCGGCGCGAGGGCGTAACGACTGGCCTGGCTACGGCGCGTACGGCGGCGCGGCTTGCAAAAAAGAGCGAGGGCGATGCGATTATTAAAAAAAACATGCGGACGATCCTGTTGTCGGCGCAATATATTTCCGACGAGGAAAAGACGTCCATTGAGCAAATATGGGAATGTGTGGTTTACGAACATTACGGCATGACGGAAATGGGCCTGGGCGGAGCTATGGCATGTGAGGCGCGCGTAGGCTATCATCCTCGTGAAGCCGATCTGTTGTTTGAGATTATTGATCCGGAAATGGGGAAAGTCCTGCCGGAAGGAGAGTATGGGGAGATCGTATTCACGACGCTGACCAGGCGCGCAATGCCGATGATCCGTTACCGAACGGGGGATTTCAGCCGCTGGTTGCCAGGATCATGCGCATGCGGGAGCGCGCTGAAGAGGCTCGACAAGGTTGGCGACCGTGCGGAAAGAAAAATATATTAAAATAATCTGCTTATCCATGTGATTACGGTGTGACTACGGTTATTAAAAACGCCACAAGATATTGAGTTTGCCCTGCACTGCCTCTTCAATATCTTGTGGATATTTTAATTAAGTTGATAAACAGGATTAGTATTTAATAAAATTTCGTAAAAAAAATTAATGATTTGATGTAACGAAGTTCACGTAATGTCCGAAAAGTTTATATGAGGCGTTTGTTCAACGCTTCCGGCATTGAATTGGGTATC
>Ga0082212_10003708_pt1 | contig 21513 bp, 18 predicted proteins | sample TergutNt197P3_FD_71548 | JGI IMG/M metagenome (GOLD analysis project Ga0082212, IMG submission 71548) | Neocapritermes taracua P3 segment gut microbial communities from Petit-Saut dam, French Guiana - Nt197 P3 | ecosystem: Host-associated > Arthropoda: Insects > Digestive system > Gut ... | reverse complement strand
CGTCACATCCTGGGGCTGGAGAAGGTCCCAAGGGTTCGGCTGTTCGCCGATTAAAGTGGCACGCGAGCTGGGTTCAGAACGTCGTGAGACAGTTCGGTCCCTATCTGTTGTGGGCGTTGGAGATTTGCGAGGGCCTGACGCTAGTACGAGAGGACCGCGTTGGACGGGCCGCTAGTGTACCAGTTGTGGCGCCAGCTGCATTGCTGGGTAGCTATGCCCGGACGAGATAAGCGCTGAAAGCATCTAAGCGCGAAGCTCACCTCAAGATGAGATCTCCCTTAAGGGCCGTAGGAGACTACTACGTTGATAGGCTGCAGGTGGAAGTGCGGTAACGCATGTAGCCGAGCAGTACTAATTGCCCGAATACTTTTAATACAGGTTTCCTGTATTGATTTAACTTTTTTTCATCCCGACATGCCATACCTTATAATTTGGTTTTTTCCTGAGATAAACAGGAGATTTAAGCCGGAAAGTTTTCAGGTAGCTATAGCGGCGGGGCACCACCTCTTCCCATCCCGAACAGAGAAGTTAAGCCCGCCTGCGCCGATGGTACTGCGTTTTGTGGGAGAGTAGGTCGCTGCCAAATTTATTAAAGCCCGTGTTCATTTATATATGGATACGGGCTTACTGTTTTGAAAATGTTTAAGAAGTATGTGATTTTTACAATTACTGTGTTACTAATTATGTGAAAAGATTTTTATCGATAAATGCATTTCATAATATATAAACTAAATGGAGCAGAAAGAAGAAAAGAACAGGGAAGAGGAATTTTTGAAAATTTTTGAGCAAAATTTAGGTATCGTGATCAAAATTGCAAGAGCTTACACCAGTACAACATACGATCGCGAAGACCTGATGAATGACATTTTTGTGGAGCTGTGGCGGTCGTTCGGTACATTCAAAGGACAGTCGGGTGTTTCCACATGGATATATCGAGTGGCGCTGAATACGTCAATGAACTACCAGCGTAAAAAGAAACGCGATTCAATCTTTACTTTCCGGAATGACCTGAAACAATTCGAAGGTTTACACTGGCTTACCGAACATGAAGACACATCCGAAACAGAACTTTTATATCTGTGTATCGATCAATTGGACGCCATCAATAAGGCCATTATTCTTCTCTATTTGGACGGAAAATCGCACGAGGAGATTTCTCTCATCATGGGGATTTCGAAAACCAACGTGGGAACCCGTATCGGACGAATCAAAAATCAAATTAAACAAATTATTCATCTTCAAAAAAATTAAAATCATGGAATTGACAGAATTACAGACAATGTGGCAGCAATATGATGCACGTTTAGCCGAAAACACATGCATTAACAAAGAAATTTTAAAGCGGATGTTACGAAAGAAACCCGAAAGAAGAATAAGCTGGGTAAGGTTGCAAAGCGAAGCGACTTTGTACTGGGTTCCGATTTTTTTATTACTTTGTTTTACATTAATGCCCGTAAAATTTAATCATGGATTAGCTCTATATCTCGGAATTGTTCTATATGGAGTTTGTGTTTTATTAGGGTATTACTGGTCGGTAAACTATTTTATGCTACTCCGTAATATTGATTTTTCACATTCGGTCATCATCACCCGAAAGAATCTTAAACAACTTGAAGGTTACAGGACAAAAACATTAAGATTATCATACTTGTTAATGCCGTTTGCTTTAATAGGAGTTATTTTGATGTTCAATTTACAACTTTTTACGAAAGGAAACGCCTTGCCTTTATTTTTAATATTAGTGATAATGGGAGTTTCGATGTATTCCAGAATCAGATGGAAAAACTGGTGGTTCAGAAAATTGAATTTTGAACTTGACGAAATAGAAGAAATCGAAAAAGAATAAACCTGTCAGCGACTATTGGTACTGCTTATTGTACAAGAGTAGGTCGCTGTCAAATTTATTAAAGCCCGTATCAGAGATGATGAGGGCTTTTTTGTTTATTAGGCTTGGGTTGTTGATGTTAATTAACGTGAAATGTTATGATGTTTTAATTTTAACTTAATAGCTTTTTTTAGCTTTGTCTTTGTTTTTCAAAAAATCATGTTCAAACGGAGATTATTATATCTGATATTTATAGTTGGAGTGTTTTATACCTCCGGCGCTTTCGCCCAATTTGATTTTGATATGCCGCAGGAAGATGATCCCGGCGTATCTCAATCAATAAAGACTGATAAAACAATTGAGCCTAAAATTGAACTGTATATGCTGAATGGATATGGAGCTTTTAAGGACTCGGTTGAAATGGATACACTTCTGGATAATTATCACTTATATCACCCTGTTTTTAAAAATGCGATTACCGCTTCATATCTGGGGAATTATGGTTTGCCATCACAAAACAATGATTTTTTTGGAAGAGAAACTGGCATTGATTTTCTATTTTCAAAAACAAGGGAAGCTTATATTTTAACTCCGGAAAAAATACAGTATTATAATACTCGAACCCCATATACTCTTTTGGATTATAGCCAGAGCGAAAATAAGAGCAGCAAAAACGAAACTCGATTTAATATTTTGCATACACAGAATGTTAGCCCGTATTTAAATTTTACATTTCGGTACGATCAGGCAAGGTCTGATGGGCAGTATATGTCTCAGAACAGTAAAAATAATTTTGTGTCAGTTTATTCCAGTTATACTAAGCGTAAAATTCAATTGCATTCAGGGTTTATTTCCAACAGTATGCAAAACTATGAAAACGGAGGGTTGGTAGCTGATTCTTCTATATTTAGCAAAGACTTTATTGGAACTGAAGCTCTGGCTGTAAACCTGCAAAGAACAACCTCGAAATTTAGTAATACATATTTTTTTGTTACCGGCGAATACAGGCTTGGCAGAATCATAAGGATGCAGCAAGAGCAGCCGGCAGATGAGCTTGAGGATACACAGGAGGAAGCAAAAGAACAGATGCCAGGAATTTTTAGACCTGTAATTGGATTTATATATTCAGTTCAATATCAGAAACATAATAAAGAATTTAAGGAAAACGAAAGGCCGCCGAGTAGCTTTTTCGAAAATACTTATTTTGACGATGACCATTCTGTTAGTTTAAATAAACTTTCGAATGTATTTCAAATAAAACAGTATGAAGACCCTGACCGCAAAACAAGTTTTGGTAAAAGGGCATTTATCGGGCAGGAGTTTGTGGATATTTTGTCGCCCGGAGCATTTAATTATTACGAACGCCAAAAGCGTTTTTCAAATGTTTACGTTGGAGGTGGAATTTTCAGACAATCAGGAGATTTCTGGACATGGAATGCTGAAGGGAAATTTTATTTAATTGGAAGAAATATCGGACAAACCGAGCTTTCGGGCGTTATTTCCAAGCCTTTTACGCTTTTTTCCGATTCGATAACTATTTCAATAAGGGGAGATATACAGAACCGTGTAGCCGATTTTTTTCAGGAAGAATTCTATTCAAACCACATATTTTGGAAGAGCAGCTTAAAAATGGAACAAAATATGACCGTAAGGGGAAGCTTAAATTTACCGAAACGCAGGCTCGAATTAGGAACAAATTATTCACTTATTAATAATTTTATTTATTACGACACAAAGGGTAAACCGGCACAAACTTCTGAGGAACTATTGGTTGTTTCGCTGTTTGCCGATAAAGATTTTGCTTTTCGGAATTTACATCTCAGAACAAGAATGTTGTATCAAAAAGCCTCGAACCAGGCATACGTTCATGTTCCCGAATTTTCTGCATTCGTTTCGGGGTATTACAAACTTGTTATTTTTAAAGTTTTACATACCCAGATTGGAGCCGATGTTCGCTATAACACCTTGTATTACGGCGATGCCTACGATCCGTCAACCGGCTTGTTTCATTTGCAGCAGGAAACTAAAATTGGTAATTTCCCCTATATTGATGCGTATGCCAGCGTAAAATTGAAACGTACGAGTGCGTTTTTTAAAATGATTAACGTTGGGACTAATTTTTTAAATGGTGCATATTTTACAACACCGCATTACCCAATGCCGATTTCGACATTCAGATTAGGTGTTGCGTGGGCTTTCTACGATTAAAAACACAGCCCCAAAATGATAAAGAAAACAAAAGAAAAAATTAATCAAACAAAAGACACAAACACCCTTATAAAACAGGTATTTTATAACAATAATAAAAAATAGAAGGCGATACGTTATTTTCCGATGTATCGCTTTTTTTGTTGCTTTTTTGTTACCAGTTTGTTACCCGATAAATTAAATTTTGGTACTCAATCTGTTTTTATATGTTTTATTACCGAATATCGTTACTTTATAATTTATTATTCTGATATACAGAAATATAAACTAATTCAATAACAAGCCCTCTTTTTTCTTAATTTTTTAATAAGAAAGCCCACTTAATTATATGAGTAACATATTAATTTTTAATATTTAGTTGCTCAATAGAGTTATTTTACAAGTTACTTTATTCATATACAGTAATATAAAATGATTTTGTAACAAGCCTGAAAAATCAATGGAAAGCCCAAAATTTGTGATTTAAACCATTATTATTTTCTTTTGTTTTGTTGTTTTTGTTTATCTTTGCAAATAGGTAACAAATTAGATTTCAATTTAAGCATATTCCAAATTCCGTTCAATAGCCTCTTTAACAAAGTTATTGAGAGTGGTTCCATGTATTTTTGCAGAAATGGCAGCCCTGCGGTGCAAGTCAGGGGTTAGCCTTATATTAAAACTTCCTTTGTAGCTTTTTTCAAGTGGAATATTCTCTGTTGCACAATCTTTTATGTGTTCATCTACCACATAATAAAAAGCGTCTTTAAGTTTCTGCACCGTTTCTCCTTCAAATGTAATCAAATCATTTATGCCTTCCACTTTGCCAAAAAAAACATTATCATCTGCTGAAAAATGCACAGAGCCGATAAATCCCTTATAAGTTAATACATTATTCATACTGCTGTATTTTTTATTAAACCTTTGTTTTTTAATTCAGATACAATCAAATCAAGCTGATAACGTCTTAACCTGTTATCAGGATGCGGCTTGTGAAGTTTAATTTTATGATTTTCTTTCTCAAAGCAAACCCGAGAACCTGCCCCCTGCACTTCTTTATATCCAAAATACATAAGCAGTGTTTTTAACTCACTGTATGTAAAGTCTTTTGAATATGAAAGAAACCGTGTTATCAGTTTATCGCTTTTTGACATACCAATTATTTTTTACAAAGATACAAATGTATTTTAAATTGCAACTAAATTTCAGTTACAATATTTCAAAAATATCAAAAAACTATTTGTAATTCCATAGCTTATTCTTTTGATATTTATTCTTTGAATCCTCATCTAAATCAAGCACCTCCATAAGGATAAATATTGAATGAAAAATTATTTATCTTTGCATGACAAAAGCCCGCTAAAAAATAGCAAAAAAAGGCTGTTTTGTTACCAGTTTGTTACCCGCTAAAAATAACAGTGGGCTTTTTGTATGAAAATCAATATGTTATAAAAATAATGGGCTTTCTCTACGAACAACATTGAACCCCAGACACATTATGACAAAAGAGAATATAAATAAACTTGAAAAACTTGTTGCCGACTATCAGCAGGCAATGCGCGGGCAGGTGGATAGGAAAAAATTTACCTACTATGCAATTACCTATCACAGCACGGCAATAGAAGGCAGTACTTTGACAGAGGGACAGGTTTATAATTTGCTTGATCAGGACATACCAGCCAAAAACAAGCCTTTTTCGGAACAGCAAATGGTAATCGACCACCAAAAGGCGCTTGTATATACGCTTAATGCTGCAAAGGATAAAAAGCTGCTTACCGAGGAGTTTATACAGGAAATAGGCGGCATGGTGGTAAAGAATACAGGCAGCACTTATAGCACGGCGTTAGGAACATTTGACAGTATGCGCGGCGACTATCGGCTTGTGAATGTTCACGCGGGGGCAAGGACATTTGTGAATTATTCCAAAGTCCCCGATTTAATGAAAGTCTTTGTACAGGAAATAAACAGGCTGACAGCAGGTGCAAAAACCTTTCAGCAGAAAGTTGAGGCGGCTTTTTATGCGCATTTCCATTTTGTAAGCATACACCCATTTGCCGACGGCAACGGGCGTACAAGTCGTTTGCTTATGAATTACCTTTTAGCCTGCTTTGATTTGCCGATATTTTATGTTTACAAGAGCAGTCGTATTTCATACATTCAGGCGCTGGAAAAAGCGCGTGAAACCGGAAATATATCGCCATTCTACAACTTTATGTTTGGGCAGTATAAAAGGTTTTTGGAAAAGGAAATAAAGGCGAATTGACGGATTAAAACGATTAATTAAAACATCCCGTTCATGAATTTTAAAATAATACTAAACAAAGCGTTACCACATTTATTTGCAGTTGTCGTAATGTTTGCCGTATCATCGGTTTATTTTTATCCGGCTTGGGGAGGTAAATCCCTGCAGGGTGAAGATGTTATTGGCGGTTACGGGCAACACAGGGAAGACAGGGATTTCAAATTGTATGAGAACAAGGAAACCGTAATCTGGAATGGGGCAATATTTAGCGGAATGCCCGACTATATTAATGCTCCCTATAAAGGAGCAGATAATTTTAAGCAGATTTTTTACTCACCCGGAAGATTTGGAATACCTCGCGAAGTTACTGCCATTTTCTGGTACATGCTTGGTTTTTATATTTTAATGACAGCAATGGGAGTAACACCACGCATTGCAGTGGGAGGTTCAGTTGCCTATGCACTAACATCATATTATATCATTATCATACTTGCCGGGCATTACATGAAAATATATACTCTGGCATTAATTCCGCCCACTTTGGCCGGAATTATACTTTGTTTTAACCGAAAATACCTCTGGGGCTTTATTCTGACAGCCTTTTTTATGGCCATGATGATTACGATGGCCCACATTCAAATGATATATTATTTCCTTCTTGCATTGCTTATTATTGGTGCGGTTGAAATTATTTATCAGATTAAAGAAAAAACAATACCTCAGTTTACTAAAACCATGGCCGTGATAATTGCAGCGGCTTTGCTTGCCATTACGTCTAACTATTCGCGCTTAATAAACTATTACAAATACAATGAACTGTCGATCAGGGGGAACAGTGAACTGACACTTGGCAGAGAAAACTCGCAGGCCAAAGGCGGTCTCGACAAAGATTACATTAACAGTTGGAGCAGTGGAACAGATGAAAGCATGATGATAATTGTGCCCGATGTAAAAGGCGGTATTACCGGCGCTATAAGCCAGAATCGCAATTTGCTGAACAAGCTGCCCGGCCAGTACAGAAATGTAATCGGCGATTTTAACCGGTATTGGGGAGATCAGCCTTTCAGCGGCGGCCCTAATTACCTTGGGGTAGTGTTTGTACTTTTATTTCTGATTGGCGCTTTTACATTTAAGCAGCGGTTAAAAATTCAGCTTTTGCTCCCCGTTATTTTATTTTTCTTTCTTTCAATGGGAGGGAACTTTTCAGCATTTACCGACCTGTTTATATATTATGTCCCGATGTACAATAAATTCAGGGCGCCTGTTTCAATACTTGCAGTAGCCTCAATTTTATTGTGTTTCATGGCTGTTTATACTTTGTACAACATTATTAAATCAGACGAAATACTCGAAAAAAGAGCAACGCTGCGTGTTTTCAAAAAAGACAAACCGGTTTACTTGTTAGTTTCGGGCGGCATGCTTATATTTTTAATCATTAATATTTTATTCCCGAACTTATTTAACACCTACATAAGCAACTCCGAACAAAGCCAGTTCGATTCGTTAATGGGACAGCCCGGCGTGGCAAGCCAGCTCTACGCTATAATCGGCGTACTGACCGATTTCAGAATAAGCATTTTTCGCGCTGATTTGTGGAGGGCAGTTTTACTTGTGGTACTGGTAACTGCGGCTATTTTTCTTTATTCAAAAAAGAAAATAAGTCCAACTGTTTTCTCGCTTGCCGTAATAATTTTAGCAGTAATTGATTTTTGGGGAGTCAGTCGCCGCTATGTGCCGCTCAGCAGTTTCACAAGGGAAAGCCTTGTTCAGGATGCCTATCAGCTTACCAATGCCGACCGCCAAATATACCAAATGCAGTTAATCTCGATACCTGAGTTAAATGAAAAACTTGCCGCAGCTGAACAAAAATTTAAACCCTCAAACGAAGCTGAAAGACAGCAGCTTGAAACATATATAATCAATAAATATTCGCATTACAGGGTTTTCAACATAATCGGCAGCCCATTTCAGGAAAATGTTACTACCAACGCTCACCGTTCTATTGGTGGTTACCATGCGGTAAAACTGCGCCGTTATCAGGATTTGATTGAGCAGCATATCAGTCAAATGAACCGAAATGTGTTAAACATGCTGAACACGCAATACATTGTAACACAAAACGAATTACAGTTCAACAGCGAGGCTTTGGGTGCAGCATGGTTTGTCGATTTGGTAAAATGGGTAAACTCGGCTGACGAGGAAATTATCGCTTTAAATGAAGTGGATATAAAAACAACAGCTATCATAAGGAGCGAGGCTAAAAACGGATTTCCATCGTTTAGCCCTAACCCTGCCGATTCTGTCGCTTCCATAGTTTTGACTAATTATGAACCCGACAAAGTGAGTTATACAATCTTGACACCCGAAGACAAATTAGTCGTTTTTTCTGAAATATATTACCCCGACTGGAAAGTATTTATCGACGGGAATGAAAGTGAATTATACAGCGCCAACTATGTTTTGAGGGCGCTGGTTGTTCCAAAAGGCGAACACAAAATCGAATTTGTATTTCACCCTGAGCTTTTTTACACTTCTCGAAAAATATCACAGGTTTCGTTTTTGGTTCTTATTATGGCGCTTGTTGCTGCAATTGGATGGAGCATTTATCAAGGAATAAAAAGTCCGGCAATTATAAAAACCAATGACTGATTCAGTTCTGAAATATTCAATAATCGTTCCGGTATATAATCGCTTGGAAGAGGTAAAAGAGTTGCTGGAATCAGCAGAAAAGCTCGATTTCGATCGTTCCGAATTTGAATTTCTCTTTGTTGACGACGGTTCTAATGATGGTTTCAGTGAATTTATTTCGGCATACCATTCCGAAACAGATTTACAAATACAGGTAATTTTTCAGCAAAACCAGGGGCCTGCAAACGCGCGTAATAATGGAATGGCAAGTACCACAGCCAATTATATGCTGTTTATCGACTCTGATTGTATGCTGCCCCCGCAATGGCTGAATGAAATTGACAACGGAATAGCAGTGTACGATTTAGACGCCTTTGGCGGGCCCGACACGTTCCACCCATCGTTTTCTCCCTTGCTGAAAGCCATTAACTATTCCATGACATCGTTTTTTACTACCGGAGGAATACGCGGAGGTAAAAAGAAATTAGACAAATTTTATCCCCGCAGTTTCAATATGGGCATACGACGAGAGGTTTACGAAAAATTGGGAGGGTTTTCCAATATGCGTTTTGGAGAGGATATTGATTTTAGCATCAGGTTGTATAAGGCCGGTTATAACATACAACTTTTAACTTCAGCATGGGTGTACCACAAGCGGCGCACAGACTGGAAGAAATTTTACCGCCAAATATATAATTCGGGTATAGCCCGCATCAATTTATACAAAAAACATTCCGGCTCGCTTAAACCGGTGCATTTTATGCCCGCGATGTTCACTATAGGAGTTGTGGTTTGTTTAATTGGGACTTTCTTTTGTTTATGGAGCTTTACACCTTTGATTGTATATGCTTTACTGATTTTCGTTGATTCTGCCGTTAAAAACGGAAATCTTAAAGTTGGGTTTCTCTCCATCATATCGTCCTACATTCAATTATTAGCTTATGGCTTGGGCTTCCTTTCGGCAGTATGGAATAGGCTTATTCTCAAAAAAGGCGAATTTACTGCCTTTGAGAAAACGTTTTATAAATAATTTTATAATTCTGAAAAAAGAATAAAAATATTTGCGTGAAAAAAGTATTGATAATCACATATTATTGGCCTCCCAGTGGAGGGCCCGGCGTACAGCGGATTTTGAAATTTGCCAAATATCTGCCTTATTTTGGGTGGGAGCCTGTAATTCTTACAGTCGAAAACGGAGAATATCCTGCAATCGATAAAACTTTATTAGATGAAATTCCTGATAGCTGCACGGTTTATAAAACGAAAACAGCCGAACTTTCTGCATTGTATAAAAAATTTACAGGAATGAAGACAGGTGATTCAATTCCGGTTTCAACACTTGCACAAAAAACAACAACATGGAAACAAAAATTGTCAAATTATATAAGGCTTAACTTTTTCATTCCCGATGCAAAAATAGGATGGATACCGTATGCGATACGAAAAGGGAAAAAAATTATAGAAAAAGAAAAACCTGATATTATTTTTTCAACATCTCCGCCGCCGACAGTTCACCTGATTGCTGCTAAATTAGCAGGTTGGAGTGGAATTCAGTGGGTTGCTGATTTTCGCGATCCGTGGACAAAAATTCATTACTTACAGCAGCAGCGAATAAATCCGGTCTCAAAGCGTATAAATAAAAACCTTGAAAAAAAGATAATAGAAAACTGTAACGCTGCCACATGTGTAAGCAATAATTTTGTAAACCTGCTAACCAAAACAAATAACGCGAAGTTTACTGTTATAACAAACGGATTCGATATAGAAATTAACTGTCCTGTTGCCAAAAATGCAGATAAATTTACCATTCTTTATATCGGAGGTTTAATTTGGACAAGGTATTATCCCGATTTTATTTCATCAGTGGCAAAACTGTTTGAAAACGGAAAACTAAATCCAAGTTTTATTGAGTTTCAATTTGTGGGAAGCATTGAAAAAGATATAAGGGAAGATATTCAGGGAAAATTTAAACATGTGCCAAATGTTAAATTTATTGACTATGTGACCCACCCTAAGGCATTGGAATTTATGCACAAAGCCGACCTGCTTTTACTTTTTCTTGAAAAGGGTAATGATTACGAAGGGCATATTCCGGGTAAACTGTTTGAATACCTTTCAACAGGCAATCCGATACTTGGCATTGGAAATAAAAATGGAGATACTGCCAAAATAATAGAAAAAACCAATGCAGGAAAAATATTCGAACCAGGCGAAATTGATAAAATTGAAGAAGAAATAATTTCCCAATTTAATCATTGGAGAGATAAAATCCCCTCGGAACGGGAAATAAACACTGACGAAGTAAATAAATACACCCGCAAAAGGCTTACTCATAAACTGGCGGAATTATTTGACAGTTTAATATGAAGACTTTGGAATAAAAAAATCATCTTTCAGATTTACGCCTCGCATGTTGTTATTTTTCGATCCTGCGGTGGTTTTTTATGCCATTATCCATTCATCAGTTACTCAGCTTTACATTCTCAACTCCTAACTGCGATTTAATCAGCATATTTTTAAAGGTTTTTCAACTTTGGCTTTCATTAGTGCAATGTCAAGTACATCCATTATAGTTTTCGCAAAATGAAATTTTAATCCTTTAAGATAAATGTCCTTAATTTCTTCGAGGTTCTTTTTGTTATCTTCCGAAAGTATAATTTCAGTAATTCCGGCACGCTTGGCGGCCAGTATTTTTTCCTTAATTCCGCCCACCGGAAGCACTTTGCCGCGCAGAGTAATTTCGCCGGTCATGGCAAGGTTCTTTTTTACCCTTCGCTGAGTGAAAGCCGATGCCAGCGAAGTAACCATGGTTACACCTGCCGATGGCCCGTCTTTTGGAATGGCTCCTTCCGGAACGTGGATATGGACATTCCAGTTGGCAAAAATTTCGGGGTCGAGTTCAAGCGTTTCTGCATGCGATTTCAGATATTCGTGAGCCAGCATTGCCGATTCTTTCATCACATCGCCAAGGTTTCCGGTTAGGGTTAGCGTTCCTTTACCTTTGCTCAGACTACTTTCAACATAAAGAATTTCGCCGCCTGTTGCTGTCCATGCCAAACCTGTAACTACCCCTGCAAAATCGTTACTCAGGTATTTTTCTTTTGAGTATTCGGCTACGCCAAGGTATTCGCGTATATCGCCGTTGACTAACTTTTTGTTGTAGTTTTCACCAAATGCAATTTTTTTTGCAACACGCCTGACAACTTTTGCAATTTTTTTGTCAAGTTCACGAACTCCCGATTCGCGCGTGTACCCGTCAACAATTAGTTCTATGATTTCTTTTGTGAAGATTACATCATTTTTTGTGAGTCCGTGATTCTCCATTTGTTTGGGAATCAGGTGGCGTTTGGCAATTTCAATTTTTTCTTCTACAAGGTAGCCGCTTACCTCAATCATTTCCATACGGTCGCGCAGCGGAGGGAAAATTGTGTTGAGCGTGTTGGCAGTGGCAATAAACATCACTCGCGACAAGTCGTAATCCACTTCAATGTAATTGTCGTGAAATTCGTTGTTTTGTTCGGGGTCTAATACTTCGAGCAATGCCGAAGCAGGATCGCCGTGAAACTGTTTTGAAACCTTGTCGATTTCGTCAAGAATAAATACAGGGTTCGACGATTTTGCTTTCTTTATGTTTTGGATAATGCGCCCCGGCATAGCCCCAATATAGGTTTTACGGTGGCCTCGTATTTCTGATTCATCGTGCAAGCCCCCAAGGCTCATGCGTACATAATTTCTTCCCAGCGCACGGGCAACCGATTTCCCAAGCGAAGTTTTTCCAACCCCCGGAGGCCCATACAGGCAAATGATGGGCGATTTCATGTCGTTTTTCAGTTTAAGTACGGCAAGGTGTTCCAGTATCCTCTCTTTTACTTTTTCGAGCCCGTAATGATCTTCGTCCAAAACCTCACCGGCATGTTTAAGGTCGAAATTGTCGGTTGTGTATTCATTCCATGGCAAATCGATAAGAGTCTGGCAAAAGGTAAACTGTACGGAATATTCTCCGGCGGCGGGGTTCAGCCGTCTAAGCTTATCCACTTCCTTATTAAAAAATTTTTCAACCTCGCCTGTCCATTTTTTATTTTTACCGAGGTCTTTTAAATCATTTATTTCCTGTTCCACAGGGTTTCCGCCCAGCTCATCCTGAATAGTTTTCATTTGCATATTCAGCATGAATTCGCGCTGCTGGCGATCCATGCCGGTTTTTACTTTTTTTTGAATATCCTGCTTAAGTTCAAGCATTTGCACCTCTTTAACCAGATAGCTTATTGCTTGAATACCACGGTCTTTTATATTATCAATCTCAAGTAGATTTTGTTTGTCTCCGATATGCAAATCGGTGTTAGAGCAAATGAAATTAATGAGAAAGGTTGAGTTTTCGATATTTTTTACTGCAAAAGTTGCTTCAGGCGGAATATTAGCCGAAAATTGTGCCGTTTTAATGGATAAATCTTTCAGCGAACCGACAACAGCATTAAACTCGTTGTCGTTAGCAGGAATATGCTCATTGAGGGATTCTATCCTGGCCTTGAAATAGGGCACGTCAGAAATGAATTCACGAATCCTGTATCGCCTTTTCCCCTGAATAATAATTGAAGTTGAACCATCGGGCATTTCAAAAATTTTCAGTATTTCGGCTACTGTACCTATGGTGTATAAATCTTCCGCACCGGGTTCGTCGATTGTGTAATCGCGCTGGGCAATTGTGCCGAGCAGACGGCTACCCTGATAAACGTCTTTAATGAGGCGCAGCGATTTTTCCCTTCCAACAGTAATCGGGAAAACCACTCCCGGGAAAAGCACAGTATTGCGAAGCGGAAGAATTGGCAATACTTCGGGGACTTCAGTATTTCTTAATTCCCTGTCGTCGCCATCGGCAATTATTGGGATAAAGTTAGTATCGCGATCGATCAAACTTGAGAATATGTTTTGAAATCCTGAATTTTTTGTTTCCCCCATTTTATTGATATTTTTCGTTCGTTTTATTATATCTGCAACTTGAATAATAAAACCTTTTATTTGAAAGTCCAAATATAGGAATAATCGTATTAAAAATATGGTTAGCTGTAATTGCGGCAGGGGCGCCGCATTGAAATTTTGAGTAAACTAATTAAAAAGCTTTACTTTCATGTAAAAGTATTTTGCTTTCGTAAATTTTATTTGTATAATTGTGTGTTTAGCAATTTGTAATTAATAGTAAAATGAAAAACATCAATTCAACAACAATACTTTTTCTACTTCTTTGTTTGCTATTTGTAACAGCTTGTAAAAAGGATAAAGATGAACCACCTGTGGAAAGCGGAACAATAGGTGGGCTTACATGGGTATTAAGCGCCGATGGTACACTGACTATAAACGGCAAGGGCGAAATGCCAAATATTGGCCAGTCACAGCCATGGCCTCGAACTATTACTGCTGTTATAATTAAAAATGGCGTTACATCTATCGGAGATAGCGCTTTTTTAAGGTGCACATATTTAACGTCAGTAACCATTCCTAATTCAGTAACTTCTATAGGAGTTGGCGCGTTTTCAATATGCATCGGATTAACATCCATAACCATTCCAAATTCGGTAACTTCTATAAGTAGTCATGCTTTTTCATGGTGTAATAGTTTAACATCTATAACCATTCCAAATTCGATTATAAATATCGAACAGGGCATTTTTTGGGGATGTACCAGTTTAACATCTTTAACTATTCCAAATTCGGTTAAGTCTATCGGATCTTATACTTTTTATGAATGCACCGGTTTAACCTCTGTAACCATTCCTAATTCGGTGACAAATATTGGAGGTGGTGCTTTTGCCTCATGTACCGGTTTAATCTCTGTAACCATTCCTAATTCGGTAACATTTATCGGATATCAGGCTTTTACTTTTTGCAACAGTTTAACCTCTATTGACGTAGATAACAGTAATACAACATATAGTTCAGAAGATGGTGTTCTGTTTGATAAAACAAAAGCCATACTGATACAATATCCTGCCGGAAAAACAGGTGCTCATTATACCATTCCCAGTTCGGTAACAAATATCAGAAGTGGCGCTTTTGTCGAGTGTAATGGTTTAACATCAGTGACCATTCCTAATTCAGTGACAGATATCGAATCTGAAATTTTTGTCAGGTGTAATGGTTTAACATCAGTGACCATTCCTAATTCGATAACAGATATCGGCTATGGCACTTTTTCCGGATGCAGCAGTTTAGCATCTGTAATCATTCCAAATTCAGTGACAGGTATCTGGTTTGAAGCTTTTAAGGGATGTAGCAGTTTAACAGAAGTAATTAATGAGAGTGTTATTCCTCAGGTTATTCAAGCAGATGTATTCAGCCACGTGGACTTATCTGCCTGTACACTTCGTGTTCCTGCGATTTCGTTAGACGCTTACCGCACTGCCGAAGGGTGGAAAGATTTTGGAAATATTGTAGCAATATAATTTTAAAGAATTTACAGAGGCTTATCTCATTTTCAAAAACAAATCCCACAAAACAATACCGGCACACACCGAAATATTGAGTGAATGTTTTGTGCCGTACTGCGGAATTTCGATGCTCCCATGGCAAATATCAACCACTTTTTGCTGTACGCCTTTTACTTCGTTTCCAAAAACAACAGCTAATTTTTCGTATGGCGCAGGTTTAAAATCAGGCAGTGAAGCGCTGTTTTCAACCTGTTCGACGGCAAAAACCTTGTACCCTCTGTTTTTTAGTTCGGCTATCGCGTCCTCGGTTTTTTCAAAATAGCTCCACTCCACCGATTTTTCAGCATCAAGCGCTGTTTTGTGAATTTCGGTATTTGGCGGGGTTGCCGTAATTCCGCAAAGGTAAATTTTTTCAACCAGCAGTGCATCCGAAGTTCTGAAAACCGAACCAATATTGTTACAGCTCCGTACATTGTCTAATACTACTGTGAGCGTAATTTTTTTTGTGTTTTTATATTCTTTGGCCGACAAACGGTTTAGTTCGCTGTTTCTTAATTTTCGCATTATCAGTATTTCTTAAATTATTATGGCCTAAATTTTGCATGTTTCTATTTTAAAACGCAATCAAAAATATAAACTTTATTTTTGCTATGATTGAAAAACAAAATATTCGTTCTACATTTATGCCGTTAAAACATAAAATTTTGAAACAGTTAATTCATACGCTCATATTTTTTATTTTTCCTGCTTTAGCAGTTATTGGGCAGGAAAATGAGCCGCAACAATATACCGTCGGGATAGCTGAAAACGGCGACACCATTGTTTATCGTGAGATTGAAGAAGTGGTGGTTATTTCAAAAGGAAGCACAAAACGAAGTGAACGTCAATATTCGAGTTACGTAGAGAAGGTAAAAAAAGTTTACCCGCTGGCTGTTGAAGCGCGCGAGCTGTTGAAAGAATACGAGCCGCAGTATTATGCGCTAAGCGATCAGCGCGACCGGCGAAAACTAATGAAAAGTCTTGAAAAGGAACTGTTTGCTAAGCACAAGGAAGAACTGAAACACTGGTATATTTCAGACGGGCGGATGTTGCTGAAACTTATAAACCGCGAAACCGAACGCACGCCATACAGTATTATTTCCGATTTTAGAGGCGACGTTAATGCCGTTTTTTGGCAGGGAATTGCCCGGCTTTTTAAAAATAACCTGAAAGCCGGCTACGATCCTTTGGGCGAGGATCAAATTCTTGAAGAAGTAGTGATGCTGATTGAACTGGGATATTATTAATGAAAAAAATGGAAAAACATTCTGTACCAAGTATTACCCGTTAAACGATGACAGAAATTGAAATTAGAAACAGGTACAACGAAATTTGTGCCAACTTAGCCTCGCGGCGACTGAAACCTGCTTTCGACAGTATTGGTAAGCTTGTGTATGAGAATGGTTTGCTTGCTTTTGCCGATGAATACCGCACACAGGAAGAAACCTATCACTATATGCTGAAATACACGCTGGAAGGAATTCATGACCCCGAGCGGCAAAAAATTTACCTGAAACTCATTGTTTCGGTTTTTCAGCTGGCAGATAAAATATATGAGGCGCTCCGCACTAAATTTTCTTCTTCGGTGGAATACGAAAAAAAAAGAGGGTACAAAAGCTTGTATTATACCGATTTCGAAAAGTTGTTTTCGGAACTTGAAGACTATTACCACAACATGGAATTAAATTCATTGATTGAGAACGACGAACTCAAAATACATGAACGGCAAAACAAGGCAATACCTCATCATCAAAAGCTGGTTGGGCTGTTTTATCATATATGGTTTCGCGATGAACTTACTGCGGATGAAACCGGATTTTTAATTAAATTTTTTGCAAGCCCATTAATCGAGGTTCCCTATAAGTCGTTAATTATTTCGGCGCTGATGCTGAGCTTGCAGCGTTATTTCTGCCCTGAAAAATTCAGTTTACTTTTCGATTTGTACGATTCGGAAGAAATTCAAATGAACCAGAGGGCAATGGTTGCTTTGCTTATAAATTTTTTCAAATACGACAAGCGGATACCTTTTTATCCGTCCATTGACGGAAGGCTCAAAATTGTAAGCGAAAACGGCAGTTTCAAAAGAGACCTTGAACGCATTTTTATTCAGTTTATACGAAGCAGGGAAACCGAAAAAATAAATAAAAAAATTCAGGATGAAATTATTCCGGAAATGATAAAAATAAGTCCTACCCTGAAAGACAAAATAAATCTTGACAGTTTAATGGAGGAATGCTTTTCGGAAGATGAAAATCCGGAGTGGGAAGAAATTTTCAAGGATTTTCCAGGGCTGATGGATAAGATGGAAGAATTTTCGGAACTGCAGATGGAAGGCGCCGACGTTTTCATAAGTTCGTTTTCGATGTTGAAAATATTTCCGTTTTTCAGTGAATTGTCGAACTGGTTTGTTCCGTTTTTTTCAGAGAATCCTGAAATTACGAAAGCAATAAATATTTCGGATGAAGTAACGGGACAGCTTGTTAAAACCATCGACAGCGCACTGGTTTTGTGCAATTCCGATAAATATTCGTTTTGTTTAAGTATTAAAAATTTTCCGGCTGAAAACCTTGAGTTTATGGCACAGGGTATGAAAGCTGAAATGGATCAGCTCAACGAAATAGAAAAAGAGGAAAAAGTTACTTCGCCGGGGAGGGAAGCTGAATTCATTTCGAATCAGTATATTCAGGATTTATACAGATTTTACAAACTTCATCCGCGCAAATCGGGGTTTGATGATATTTTCAGATGGCGCTTCGATTTCCATAATTTGCTAACTGTAGGCTCAATTTTAAAGGAAGATCCCAAAATGCTGCGGAATATTGCTGAATACTATTTCAGTAAAAATTATTTCGATGAGGCGGCTGAAATTTACAATTATCTGGCTTTAGCTGAAAAAAGCGGCGAACTGTATCAGAAAATAGCATTTTGTTACCAGAAATTGGGCGATTACCAAAGTGCATTAGATTCGTACATGAAAGCTGAGCTGTATGAGTTGAATAAATTATGGAACCTTCAAAAAATTGCCTTTTGTTACCGCAGTCTGAAGCAGCCTGCCAAAGCGCTCGAATATTACAGGTTAGCTGAGAAAGTAGATCCTGAGAATTTGAATATACAGCTTTCTATCGGGCATTGCTTACTTGAACTTGAGCAGTTTGAAGACGCCCTGAAATGTTATTTTAAAGTGGAATACCTATCGCCCGGCAACAAAAAAGTGTGGCGGCCTGTTGGCTGGTGTTCTTTTGTAACAGGGAAAAAACAGCAGGCAGAAAAATATTTTCAAAAACTTATTGACGATGAGCCAAATAAACACGATTTAATGAATATGGGGCATGTGCAGTGGAGTTTAGGGCATCGTAAAGAGGCGCTCGACTGCTACAAAAAGGCAATTGAGAAAATAGGTTTAAGCGAGCAGGAATTTTTTAACATTTTTGAGGAAGATTTGCATTATTTGCTTGAGCAGGGCGTGGATAAAGACGACGTGCCTATAATGCTCGACCAATTGCGGTATTTTATTGAAGGTTAAGTAAATTTTACCATTTAACTGCATGAAAATTACAAATGCTTTTCTACATTTGGACTTTACATTTAGTTTATGGCACTAAACTGCATTTGGATATTCTTTTTTATTGCTGCGTTTGTCATTGGGCTGGCACGGTTGATTTTTATGGGAGACGTAGAAGTTTTCCCCGCTATGATGAATGCGGCTTTCGATATGGCGAAAAACGGTTTTGAAATTTCGCTTGGTCTTACCGGCGTTTTAACCATGTGGATGGGAATTATGAAAATAGGGGAAAATGGCGGGATAGTTAATGTGTTTTCAAAAATTGTAGGGCCATTTTTTAACAAGCTTTTCCCTGAACTTGGTAAGTCGCACCCGGCACACGGTTCAATTATGCTGAATATCGCGGCAAACATGTTAAATCTCGATAATGCAGCTACACCAATGGGTTTAAAAGCAATGCAGGAAATGCAGGAAACCAACCCCGACAAAACAACAGCATCGAATGCGCAAATTATGTTTCTGGTTCTGAACACTTCAGGGCTAACGCTGCTCCCCATCAGTATTATGGTTTATCGTGCACAGTTGGGGGCTGTAAATCCGTCGGATATTTTTATCCCCATTTTGCTGGCTACTTATTTTTCAACTGTAGCCGGGTTAGTTTCGGTGGCTTTGTATCAGCGAATAAATTTGCTCGACAGGGTAATTCTTGCTTATCTCGGCGTTTTAACCGCTTTCATTGCCGGAGTGATATGGTATTTTTCAACGCTTGATAGAGATGCTATTACGCTTATTTCGAATGTAGCGAGCAATCTGATTCTGTTCAGCGTAATTGTAGGATTTATTATAATGGGTATTCTGAAAAAAATAAATGTTTATGAATCGTTTATCGAGGGGGCGAAAAGTGGTTTTAAAACAGCGGTAAAAATAATTCCGTATTTAGTGGCTATTTTGATTGCCATTGGCGTTTTTCGTGCTTCGGGAGCAATGGACTGGTTTATTTCGGGCATTACCTTTTTGTTTGAAAAAGCGGGTATTAATACTGATTTTGCGTCTGCTTTGCCTACGGCTCTTATGAAACCTTTAAGCGGCAGCGGCGCCCGCGGGATGATGGTGGACACTATGGCCACTTACGGGGCAGATTCGTTTGCAGGCCGCGTTGCAAGTATTGTACAGGGCGCTACCGATACCACATTTTACATTCTTGCTGTTTATTTTGGCGCTGTTGGAATTAAAAATACCCGCTACGCGGTAGTGTGCGGATTAATTGCCGATTTCGCCGGAATTATTGCTGCAATACTGCTTGCTTATTTGTTTTTCTATTAGTATAGTTGTAATTTTTCTCAAAGGTATTTTTGGGATCTTATAAAAGCATATTTATATCTTTGTAGGAAATGGGCAAAAAAGTAAACAGAAATGAAAAAAATATTAAAAAGAATCCTGATAATCACAGGTGTTATCATTGGTGTGTTGGCATTGATAGTTGGTGGAATGTTTCTTAAACTGAAATCAGCACAATCTACGCTTAATCCTTTGGAAACAGGAAAAGTCGTGGACGATATTTTTGTTATAGGAGATGGTTACGCTAATATGTTCATTATACAAGACAGTGCACAATACATAGTTATTGACTGTGGAGCATTTCCGGAGACAGTGGTAGAACATATGAAAAAATTGGGAATCAACCTAAATGAAGTCGTCGCAGTACTCCTGACTCATACCGATGCAGACCACGTCGGCGCTTTGGGACTGTTCGACAAGGCGAAACTTTACATGTCGAAAGAAGAGGAACAGATGATAAACGGACAGAAATCAAAGTTCCTGTGGTTTGGCAATTCGATTCCACGTACCGACTACACCCTTTTGGAAGACCGTCAGATAGTCCGAACAGGAAATTTGAAGATTGAAGGTATTCTCGTTCCGGGGCATACCAGCGGAATGATGGCATATTTAATCAACGACAAATACCTGTTTACAGGCGATATTCTAAGCCTGAAAGACGGTAAAATAACGCCAACTCCTGCAATCATTAACATGGATGCAAAACAGGCAGTAAAGTCAATGGAGATAATACGCCATGTTCCCACTGCCGAATACATATTCACGTCGCATTGGGGATATACGGACGATTACAAGACGGCAGTTGCAATTCATTAGAAAGGTAATGTTATTTCAAATAGTACAGCAAAAAAGAAAAATGAACAGATATGGATAAAGAAGTGAAAAAACAATGAGAATAGAAAAGATTACCAATAACAAGAAACAATACCTTGACCTGCTATTATTAGCAGACGAGCAAGAGAGTATGATTGACCGATATTTGGAAAAAGGCGATATGTTTGCACTGTATGATGACGATTTGAAGACTGTTTGTGTTGTCACAGCAATAGACGAAGAAACCTGTGAATTGAAAAACATAGCGACCTGTAAAGAATATCAAGGTCGGGGATATGCGCGGGAACTGATAAGATTTATCACTGATTTATACAAAAGTAAGTATAAAACAATGCTTGTCGGAACAGGTGAAACCCCGACCATATTGTCGTTTTATGAAGGTTGCGGATTTGAAAAATCGCATCGTATCAAGAACTTTTTTACCGATAATTATGACCATCCAATGTTTGAAGAGGGGGTACAACTTATCGACATGGTTTACTTGAAAAAAGATTTATAA